>Ga0316605_10001811_pt1 | contig 12269 bp, 12 predicted proteins | sample OWC_soil_day20_n_FD_207666 | JGI IMG/M metagenome (GOLD analysis project Ga0316605, IMG submission 207666) | Wetland soil microbial communities from Old Woman Creek delta, Ohio, United States - OWC_soil_day20_noCT | ecosystem: Environmental > Terrestrial > Soil > Wetlands | place: USA: Ohio... | reverse complement strand
GAGCTCGTCAAGCAGTTCGAGGGGATCATTGCCGAGCAGGGTGGCGAGCTGCTCAAGACCGACAAGTGGGGCCGCAAGAAGCTGGCCTACGAAGTCCAGAAGTTCAGCGAGGGCTACTACACGCTCTTCGAGATGAACGCCGGGCCCGACCTCATCGCCGAGCTCGAGCGCCGCTTCCGCAACCACGATTCGGTCATCAAGTACCTCAGCGTCCGCATGGACGAGGCCGAGAAGGCCGCCGGCCGCGCCAAGGAGCGCATCGAGCGCGAAGCCAAGCGCAAGGCCAAGGCCGGGATCAAGGAACGTTCCGCTGAAGAGGTGATGGGATGAAGCGCCGCGCCGATGCCAAGAAGGGCAAGCCCAAGAAGAAGAAGGCTTTTGGGGGACGACGCGCCAAGTTCTGCAAGTTCTGCGTCGAGAAGTCCCTCATGATCGACTACAAGGACGTGAAGACCCTCCAGGCCTTCACCCCCGAGCGCGGCAAGGTGCTGCCCCGCCGCACCAGTGGTGTGTGCGCCGTCCACCAGCGCGCCCTCGTGGAAGCCATCAAGCGCGCCCGCAACATCGCGCTGCTGCCTTTCGCCACGGATTAGTTCGCTGCGCTGGTAGCCTTGCGCAAAGGGGGCCGAAAGGCCTAATGCAGTTCAGTTAAGAAACCCCCAAAGGGAGCGGCCCCGCTCGCTTTGGGGGTTTGTGTTGCTTCCCATATGCAAATAGACATATTGGCCGATTTTAGGTTGAATGTAATTGCTATTTATGAGAGACCTTAGCCTTCTCAAGCGCCTTCACAATCGCCTTGTTTCCGATCTGAATTGCAAGATCAAGAGCCGTGGCAGGAAACCGTTGGGGTATAACCCTCGTCGGATCGGCCCCCTTGCTGAGCAGGAGTTCGACCGCTTCAATGCTTCCCCCCTCAACAGCGGAGATCAAAGGGCTTCCGAAGCTGATTTGCGAATTGGGGTCCACCCCTGCATTGAGATACAACTTCATGATTGCGATTGAACCACTACGACTCGCAAATCCGAGGGCGGTGGGACTTGGCTTGCAGCCTTGGTAAAGGAGCCAAGAAGCCACAGTAGGATCAACAACCGAAATGAGTAGATCAACCTCACTTGCAAGTTTGATCTGATCAGGGATCGGGCCAGCAGCCCTGAAGACAGACTGTACCAGTCTAAGGTTGGATTGATTGACCGCTATCAGAATTGGATTCACCGGGTCTGAAGTAGCCGGAAATTCGACCTTTGCACCTAGTCCAATGAGCCAGTCAACCAACTCGTCATCACCCGTTCCGCAGGCGGTCGTGAGAGGAGTTCGCCCCTGCGCATCCTTTGCATTTAAACTCGCTCCAGCATCCAACAATCTCTGAATGAATGGCCGGTTGCCAGTTCCACAGGCTGCGATAAGAGGTAGTGATCCATCGATGCTCGGCTTGTCGGGTGAAAGGCCACGACCCAGGATCTTTTCAGCCAACGGCAACTCGTTTTCCCAGCAAGCCCACTCAAAGATGGCCATACCAAGCGCGGCCTGATCCATCTGGTCCAACAGGCTCGAATATCCTTCCTTACGGAGCCCTTCCTTCCACTTCGACAAGTACGACTTCCTCAGCCTGTTCAAGAGGACTACCAGTGGTTCTTCCTTTAGCCCACTTTGGAGTTCAGCTTCAAGTTGGCTAGGTGTTCCACGCCAGCCAATGGTGCTGTATTCGATCGGCTGACTTCCTCCGGAGTGGGATCGAACAGAATAGGTCGTCGGGTGAAGGTAGATTTGGCCAGGAGGAATGGGAAGAACTGATCCCTGTGTCTCCTGAAGGGATTTCATAAATGCCACACCCTCAAGAGGCAGTTTTTGTGCGTCTTGAAACTGGAGTTGAGCAAAAACCAGATGGCGCGAAATCTCCTCTCCAGACCACTCTGGATGTGCCGTTTGCAGGAGGGCAGTTTGCTGAGAAAGACTAAGAATTACTTCGCGATAGAGAAAGGCTCCACCCTTGTTTCGATAGCTGCCTTCGAGGTGAAAATAAACCGGTTCTCCAACATAGTCAGGGTCAATGGAGGCGCTGACCGTCCAGGTTCCTATCGGTACCTCTCGCTGCAAAGGTTCGTAGAACGACTTTGAAACGGGTTTGCTCCAGGCCTGTTCAAGGTTCTTCTGATAATCAGGATTCTGGCCAAAGAGGAAAATCGAAGAGACGGCAAGGGCGTAAGCGAAAAGATAGGGCTGGACGTTCATCAAATCCCCGATCCCGGATGAGTTGAGTGCGTAACTAGGTTCAAGGGTATCTGGAGTGGGCCCAATTGGACCCCTGGCCAACGACATCCAGTTCGAGGATCGCCGCGAATCCTACTTCGCCCGGCGGGACCTGCTCTACGCCAAGGGCCCCCTGCTCCTCCACGCCCTCCATGAGGAGCTGGGCGAGCAGGTCTTCCTGACCTGGCTGAAGTCCAGCCAGACCAACTTCCGTTGGAAGTTCGCCAACACCCAGCGCCTGTTCGACCTCCTCAAATTCATCACAAAGAAGGACTACACCCCCTTCCTGAACGACCATTTCTGGGGCCTCGGACTGCCGGAGGTGAAGCCCTGACCCAGGCCTGATCGACCAGGGGGAGGCGAGGGGAATCCCCTCCTCCCCTTGGCCAAGGCCACGGTAATCTGGGGCCATGTCCGAACCCACGCCCGCCCCCAGGCTCCCCATGCCCCTCCGCAAGATGAAGGCCGTGAAAGCGGCCTGGAAGCCCCTGCTCCTGCAGTGGCTGGTGCCCGGGGCCGGCTACTGGACCATCGGCGAGAAGGGCCGGGCCAAGGTCTTCTTCGGGGTGTGGGTGCTGTTCTGCGTGCTCGGCGCCTTCCAGATGCAGCTCGGCGCGGTGGATGGCGTCAAGGGCGGCGTGTTCGTGCCTGTGGCGGGTTCCTGGCTGCCCACCCTCGGCGCGTTCGGCACCGCCGGCATCGGCCCGCTCTACGGCGCTTTCGCCTGGGCCTTCGGCGGCGCGGGCACGGAGCCCGTGCGCACCCTCACCCAGGAGTACGGCGCCACGTACGTGATGGTGGCCGGCCTCCTGAACTGGCTCTGCTGCTTCGATCTCTGGGACCGCGTGACGGGCCGCTGGGTCTTCCGCCTGCCCAAGGACGAGCAGATCAGGATCGCCAAGGGCGAGTAGCTGCTACACCCACCAGGCAGGCGTGGCACAGTGGAGGCCACCCCTGGAGACACCATGCTCACCCCTGGCGAGGCCTCACCCGAAGCCTCCCTCCGTCTGCCCGCAGCGACCATCTTCCTGAGCGCCTTCCTGCTCTTCCAGGTGCAGCCCATGGTGGGGAAGCTGGTCCTCCCCTGGTTCGGCGGCAGCGCCGGCGTCTGGACCACCTGCCTGCTGTTCTTCCAACTGCTCCTGCTGGCGGGATATCTCTATTCGCACCTGGTGGTCCGGCACCTTTCCCCCCGGGGACAGCTGCGGCTCCACGGCGGCCTGCTGCTGGCCGCGGCGCTCACCCTTCCGCTGCGCCTCCATCCCTTCTTCCGGCCCGCCGGCGGCTCGGAGCCCATCGGGCGCCTCCTGGGCCTGCTGGCCCTGACGGTGGGTTTGCCGTACCTGCTGCTCTCCACCACCGGGCCCCTGGTGCAGGCCTGGGTGGCGCGGCGGGGCCAGGTGCCCTACCGCCTGTTCGCCCTGTCGAATCTGGCGTCCATGACGGCCCTGTTCTCCTATCCCGTCCTGGTGGAGCCCTTCCTGTCATTGAAGGCCCAGTCCTGGCTCTGGTCGGCGGGCTTCCTCCTGTTCGCGGGCCTCGTCCTCGCCTCCGCGCGAGACATGGCCCCGGTGACGCCTGCCGCCCCGGTGGCGCCGGAGCCCGCGACAGCGCCAGGAGCTGGCGACAAGACGCTCTGGATCGCCTTCGCCGCAGTGCCTTCCATCCTCCTGATGGCCGTCACCACGCACCTGAGCACCAACGTGGCCCCCATCCCATTCCTGTGGGTGCTGCCCTTGGGCCTCTACCTGCTGAGCTTCATCCTCTGCTTCGACGGCACGCGGTGGTACCGGCGGGGCCTCTTCTTCGCCGTGACACCGGCCCTGCTGGTCCTCATGTCGCTGTCCCTGAACCCGGAATTTCGGTGGGCGGACTACCGGTTCGAAGCGGTGGGCCGGGCCGTCCAGTGGCTGGGCACGGTACGCGGCCAGGTGGCCCTCTTCAGCACCGGGCTCTTCGCCGCCTGCATGCTGGCCCATGGCGAGCTGGCCCGGCGGCGTCCCCATCCGCAGTTCCTGACGGGGTTCTACCTGCGGCTCAGCCTGGGCGGCGCCCTCGGAGGCGCCTTCGTGGCCTGGGTGGCGCCGATGCTCTTCACCACCTACCTGGAGCTGCCGCTGGGGCTCGCCGCGGCGGCCGCCCTGGCGGGGCTGTCCCTGGCCCGGGAGGAAGGCGCCCGGCCCCGCGACCGGGCCCTCTGTGCCGTCGGCTTCGGCCTGCTCGCCCTGGGCCTCGGCCTCCATGCGCTCCGCCTGACCCGGGACGTGGACCAGATCACGGTCGCCCGGGGCCGGAACTTCTACGGCACCCTTGCCGTCTTCGACAACCGCGAACACACCTGGCGAACCCTGGCCCACGGCACCATCACCCATGGCGGCCAATTCCTGGATCCGGCCCGGGCGGCGCGGCCGGTCACCTACTACAGCCCGGATTCCGGCGTGGGGCTGGCCGTGGCGAGCCTGCCCGCCGCCCCCCGGAAGCTGGGCCTCGTGGGGCTGGGAACCGGCAGCCTGGCCGCCTACGGGCGGACCGGGGACCACCTCCGCTTCTACGAGATCAATGCCCTGGTCGAGCCCTTCGCGCGGACCCACTTCAGCTTCCTGGGCCGTAGCCCGGCCAGCACGGAGGTGGTGCTGGGAGATGCCCGGCTCACCCTGGAGGCTGAAGCACCTCAGGACTATGACCTGCTGGCCATCGACGCCTTCTCCAGCGACGCGATCCCCGTGCACCTGCTCACCCGGGAGGCCTTCGCCCTGTATTTCCGCCACCTCAAGCCCGGCGGAGTCCTGGCGGTCCATGTGTCCAACCGCTACCTGGAGCTGCAGCCCGTCGTGCGCGCCGCCGTGGACGCCTTCGGCAAGACGGCCCGGGTGGTCGACGCGGAGACCGATGAGGACGAGGGCACGTACGGCTCCACCTGGGTGCTTGTCACCCAGGACGACGCCTGGTTCAGCGGCCCCGCGTTCCGCGACAACCCGGAGGTCAAGCCGCTACCCGGGAAGACCCTGGTCTGGCGGGACGACTTCAGCAACCTCTTCCGCGCGCTGAAGTAGGCCCGGGCCTAGTCCCCCGCCTTCAGGCTCTTCGCCAGCAGTTGGGTGCGGATGAAAGCGTCGATGTCGCCATCCAGCACCTTCTGGGTCTGGCTGGTCTCCTCGCCGGTGCGGTGGTCCTTCACCATCTGGTAGGGCTGGAGGACGTAGCTGCGGATCTGGCTGCCCCAGGCCACATCGGCCTTGTCGCCGCTGGCGGCGGCGACCTTGTCCAGGAACTTCCGCTGCTCCAGTTCGTACAGGCGACCCTGCAGCACCTTCAGCGCCGTCGCGCGGTTCTTGATCTGGCTGCGCTCGTTCTGGCAGGACACCACGATGCCCGTGGGCAGGTGGGTGAAGCGCACGGCGGATTCGGTGCGGTTCACGTGCTGGCCGCCTGCGCCGCTGGCCCGAAAGACGTCGATCTTCAGGTCCTTTTCGGGGATATCGACGTTGATGGTGTCGTCCAGCTCGGGACTCACGTAGACCGCCGCGAAGCTGGTGTGCCGCCGCTTGGCGGAATCAAAGGGGCTGATGCGCACGAGGCGGTGCACGCCCGCCTCCGCCCGCAGGTAGCCGTAGGAGAAGGGCGCGTCGACGATGAAGGTGGCGCCCTTGATGCCGGCCTCCTCCCCATCCTGGTAATCGATCATTTCCGTGGCCCAGCCCTTGGATTCACAGAAACGCAGATACATGCGCAGCAGCATGGCCGCCCAGTCCTGGCTCTCGGTGCCGCCGGCCCCGGGGGCGATGGCCACGATGGCGTGGTTGCTGTCCAGCTCTCCGCTGAGCATCATTCGCAGCTCGGCGTCCTCGACCGTCTTGCGGAGCTCGCCTTCCACGGACTCCGCCTCCACCAGCATCCCGGAATCCTCCTTCGCCAGTTCCAGACCCGTCTCCAGGTCCTCCAGGCTGCTGGTCAGGCGCTTGGCCAGGGCGATGTCATTGGTGATGGCCCCCCGTTTCTGGAGGAGGGGCTTGGCGGCATCGGGATCATCCCAGAACCCTGGAACCGTGGTCCGCTCTTCGATCTGTTCCAGTTCCAGCGCTTTGCGCTCGGGGTCCAGGTGGGCGACCAGCTGCTGGACCCGGGGCTCCAGTTCATGCTTGGCCCGTACCAGGGTCTCGAAATCCATGCTTGGCCTCTCCCGCCCCGGGGTCCGGGGAACCTTTGAGTTTAAGGGACATCCCGTCCCCACGCTATTCTGGATGGATGTCTGGTTTCATCCCTGTGATCCCCGCCGATTTGGAGCCCACCACCCGTGGGGTCCTGACCGGCCATGGCGGCCTGCCCCTGGCCTGGGCCCGCTGGGAGCATCCCGAGCCCAAGGGTCGCGTGGTCATCTCCCATGGCTACGGGGAGCATGGCGAGCGCTACCGGCACACCGCCCGCTGGCTGCACGACCTGGGCTGGTCCGTGTCCAGCATGGACCACCGGGGCTTTGGCCGGTCCGGCGGCATCCGGGGGGATGCGGTGGGCATCCGGGCCTTCGTGGATGACTTCGCCCTCTTCCTGCGCCAGGAGCGGCGGCACGACGCCGACCGCACCGGGGCCAAGGCCCGCGTGGTGGACGGCGTGCCCATGCCGCCCCTGCCCGTCTGCCCCCAGGTGGTGCTGGGCCACAGCTTCGGCGGGCTGGTGGCCCTCCTCACCCTGCTCTGGCACGCCGACACCCTGGACGGCCTCATCCTCTCCAGCCCCGCGGTGGCCGTGCGGTCGAATTCGAAATTGCTGGTCCTCCTCTCCCGCATCCTGCGATGGTTCATGCCGCACCGGCCCGTCCTGCTGCATGGCAACAAGAGCCAGGTCTGCTCGGACCCCGTCATCGTCCAGCGCTATGAGGCCGATCCCCTCTGCCACCGCTATGCCACCGCCGCCTTCGGGGTGGCCCTGGAGGAGGGACGGGCCGAGGTGCTCGCCCTCGGTCATGAACTGGACCGCCCCATCCTGCTGCTGGACGCCGGCACGGACACCGTGGTGGATCCAGAGGGCTCGGAGGAGCTCTGGTCCGCCGTGCGCCCTGCCATCCTGGAACGCCACCGGCTGCCGGGCTTCTACCATGAGGTCTTCCACGACCGCCGCCGCGCCGAGGCCCAGGCCCTGGTCGAGCCCTGGCTCGAGAACCTGGGCCGGACCTGGAACCCTTCCCACCGTACCGCCATGACTGAAGTGTTGTCTCCGGAGTCCGCATGAAGCGCATCCTCACCGCCCTCACCCTGCTCGCCGCCCTGGCGGGACTGGGCCTGGGCTGCCGCAAGCCCAAGGCCATGGACAAGGGGGTGCAGGCCTCCGAACTGCTGGCCACGGCGGACAAGCAGATGAAGCAGGGCAAGTTCAACGAGGCCCGCCTCACCCTGCGGCACCTGGAGCAGTACCTGCCCGGCTCCCCGGAGTTCCCCAAGGCCAAGCTGATGCTGGGCGACAGCTTCTTCTTCCAGACGAGCCCCAGCTACCCCGAGGCCGAGGTCGAATACGCGAGCTTCCTGAACTACTTCCCGCGCCATGAGCTGCGGGACTACGCCCTGTACCACCGGGCCCTCTGCCACTTCTCCTCCATCGAGAGCGCCGAGCGCGACCAGGCCGAGACCCGGAAGGCCCTCCAGGGCTTCCAGCAGCTCATCGCCGAATCGCCCGGCAGCCCCTACGCGGGCGAGACCCGGGCCAAGATCCTCCAGTGCTGGCGGCGCATCGCCGAGCACGAACTGATCGTCGGGGTGTTCTACGTGAACACCTACTTCTACCCCGGCGCCGAGCACCGGCTGAAGGCCCTGCTGGAGACGTACCCCGATTATGTGGACCGGGAGCGGGCCTATTTCTACCTGGGCGAGGCCATGCGGCAGCGCCTTCTGGCCGACGAGGAGCTGTCCCAGTTCAACAAGGACTACGCGGTCAAGCTGCAGAAGCCCGACCTCAAAGACCTCAACAAGGAGCAGCTGACGCAGTACGGCAAGGACTTCGAGGCCTTCAGCAAGGAGAAGATCTCGGGCTACCGGGCTGAGGCGAAAAGCTACTACCAGAAGCTGGTGGAGAGCTACCCAGGCTCCGAGTGGGCCCGTCGCGCCGCCGACCGCCTGGTCACCATGGGCACCAGCGGCGTGAAGGAAGAGCTCGACAGTTAGTGTTGTCCGGGGGTTCCCAGGCAATGCATGCATTGCCTGGATCTATGGTCCGTGCTGCGCGCACACCCCCGGGCCCCCGCGGCCGCGCCGGGCTGAACCCGTCCCGGCCTTATGATTTCGATCTGGAGGTCTCGTGGAGCTGAGCAGCCTCGGCCTCGGCACCTACCTCGGTGAGCCGGACGCGGCGGCGGATGACGGCTACGTCCGCGCCGCGGCGGCCTTCGCCGAGGCGGGCGGCACTGTCTTCGACACCGCAGCCAACTACCGGGCGGGCCGGTCGGAACGGGCCCTGGGTCGGGCCTTCGCCGCCCGGGCCGCCGCGCCCCGCTTCGTCTCCACGAAGGCGGGCTACCTGCCCATGGGGGACGGGATCACCGCCGAGCCCCCCCGGGACTGGTTCCAGCGCGTGCTGGAGGGGCCGGGCATCCTGACGCCCGACGACGTGGTGGATGGCTGCCACGCCATGACGCCCCGCTATCTCTCCCACCAGCTGGAGGTCAGCCGGGCGGCGCTGGGCCTCGACACCCTCGACCTCTTCCACCTGCACAACCCGGAACAGCAGCTGCCGGCCCTCGGCCCCGAGGCCTTCTACGCGTCCCTCACCCGGGCCTTCGAGGCCTTTGAGAGCTTCGTCGTGGAGGGCCGGATCCGGGCTTACGGCGTGGCCACCTGGAACGGCTTCCGGGTGCCTCCGGGCAAGGCCGACCACCTCAGCCTCGAACGGGTGGTGGCCGCCGCCGAGGCCGCCGGCGGCAAGGCGCACCATTTCCGGTGGATCCAGCTGCCCCTCAACCTGGCCCTCCCCGAGGCCTTCCTCGCCCCCACGCAGATCCTGGGCGGCGCGAGGGTCACGCCGTTGCAGGCAGCCCAGGACCTGGGACTGTCCGTGCAGACCTCCGCCTCGATGATGCAGGCCCGCATCCTCCACCAGCTGCCGGCGGACCTGGTGGCGGCGCTGGGCGGCGCCACGCCGGCCCAGGCCGCCCTCCAGTTCACCCGTTCCTGCCCCGGTGTCACCGTGGCGCTCTGCGGCATGGGCCGCCCCGAGCACGTGGCCGAGAATGCGCCCGTGATGGGCCTCCCGAAGGTGGCGACCGACCTCCTGGCCGGGCTCTTCCGATGATCCTGCTCGCCATCACGCCGGGCCTCGGCTTCGACCGTGTCCGGTGGGAGCCCGTGCTGCGCTCCGGCGTGGACGCCCTGCTCATCCGCGAGAAGGCACTGCCCGCCAGGGCGCTGCTGGACGCGGCCCGCTGGTGCCAGGACAGGGCCCCCGAGGTGGCGGTCTGGGTGGCGGGTCGGCTCGACGTGGCCTTCGCCGCGGGCTGCGGGCTGCACGCCCCGGAGGCCCATCCCGAGGTGGACGGCGGGCTGGTGCCGCTCTCCCGGCCCCTGCACGACGAGGCCCAGTGGGAGGGGCGGTGCGGCGCCGACCAGCTGCTGATCTCCCCCGTATTCGCGAGTCCCGGCAAGGGCGCCCCCTGGGGCATCGACCGCCTGCACCGCTTTCTGGATGGTCTGCCAACCGAGGGCCCGCGCCTCCTGGCGCTGGGCGGCGTCGACCCAGACCGCGCCGCCCGGCTGCGGCATCCACGGCTGTCCGGCCTCGCGGCCATCCGCCCCTTCTGGTCCGGCGATCCAGCGGGGGCCGTGGCGAAATTCCGCGAGTGTTAAGCGTATCCTTCTGTCCATGTTCCGAGACCTGAGGGCGAAAGTCAGCGCGCCGCGCCGCGTGGCGGCCTGGATCCTGCTCGCCGTGCTGCTGGGCGCCGCGGCCTTCGTGCTGCCCCGCATGACGCCCCACCCCGCGGCGCAGCGCGCGGCCGATGTGATCCTCTGGTCCGTCCTGGCCTACCTCGCCATCCGGCTGGTCTCGTTTCTGCTCCTCGACCCCCTGCTGAGCCAGCGGAAGTCCGCCACGCCGGGCTTCGCGCGGGACCTCCTGGTGGTGGCGCTCTACCTGGTGGCCGCCGGCGGCATCCTGCGCGAGGTCATGCAGGTGAGCCTGGGGCAGCTGCTCGGCACCGGCGCCATCGCCGCGGCCGTGGTGGGCCTCAGCCTCCAGGAGGTGCTGGGCAACCTGTTCGCGGGCATCTCCCTGCACCTGGATCCGGCCTTCCAGGAGGGGGACTGGGTGGAGATCACGGGCAACCTCCGCGGCGGACCCGGGCGGGAGACGCTCATCGGGCAGGTGGGGGCCATGACCTGGCGAACGGTGCAGCTGCGCACCGAGAACGGGGACACGGACATCCTCCCCAACCGCGTCATCGCCCAGGCCGTGGTGACCAACCTCTACGTGCCCTCGGGCTTCCACCGTCGCACCGCCAGGATCATCGTCGAGCCCCGGCCCGACCTGCACGTGGCGGTGGACAAGCTCGCCCTCGCCTTGGCGGGCCTGCCCCATCCGGCCCACCACCGGCCCGAGGTGGTGGTGCACAGCTCCGACCTGGGCGGCGCGGTACTGGAGATGCGCTTCTGGGCCCTGGGCTTCCGCCACGGCCGCCAGGGCACGTTCCAGGCCACCCGCCTCGCGGCCACCGTCCTGCCCCGTGAAGGGTTCCGCCTCATGGGTCCGCACGGGCCCACGCCGCTGGTGGACAGCCCCGACAGTGCGACTGACGCGCCCCTCGTGGCGGAGGTCGTCCGGCAGCTGGGGCTGCCGGACCGCTGGGCCGAGGAGCTTCGCCCCCACCTGCGGCGGCGCCTCCTGGCCCCGGGCGAAGGCGTGATCCGCGAGGGCGACCCGGGTGATTCCCTGTTCGCGGTCCACCGCGGCGAGCTGCAAGTGGTGCATCCCGAGGCGCGGGAGGAGCCCTACACCGGCCTCTTCTGGAAGCCGCTGGCGCAGCTGGGGCCCGGCCAGTGGTTCGGCGAGGCCAGCCTCCTCACCGGCGCCCCTCGCAACGCCACGGTGGTGGCACTCACGGAAGCCGAGGTGCTCGAACTGCCGAAGGCCGCCTTCGAAACCTCCCTCCAGCGGGAGCCGGAGCTCCTGGAACAGCTGGTAGACCTGATGGACCAGCGGAGCCACGAAGTACCCGGAGAACCCGTCCCCAGAGAAGGCCGCCGCCTCCAGTGGGCCCGGCAGGTGCGCGCGTGGTTTGGCTTGACCCCGCCCTCCTGATTGATCGTTCCCGACACACGGTCACCGCAGACACCACTGATATCCTTGAGGCAGGAGGGTCCATGGACTTGCCAGAGCACCTGCACCACCTGGTGAGCGAACTGGGCGATTCCCTCGTGAAGGCCCTGGCGGAGGACGATCACTGCCGGGACCTGGCTTTCCAGATCCAGGCCAAAGGCTACGGCCTGATGCTGATCCTGGAGGCCTCTCCCCTGAGCATGGGGCCCAGGGAAGCGTCCGACCCGGAAGATTCCGATTCGCACCTGCCCTTTTCCGAGGACGACCTGCGCCTGATGAAGTCCTTCAAGATCAGGATGGACTAGGCCATGGCGGCGCCCTGGGATCTCCCGGCCCCCGAAGCCGGTTCGGCCGGGCGACTCAATGCGGCGGGGCTGGGTCGGGCCGAGCTCGGCGCCCTCCTCGCCCGCCTGGGCGAGCCCGCCTGGCGCGGAAAGCAGGTCTTCTCCGGCCTGCTGCGCCAGCGCTGGACGCGCTGGGAGCAGTTCTCCACCCTCTCGCAGGCGCTGCGGGTCCGGCTGGAGGCGGAGGTGGATCTGGCCTGGCCGGCGATCCTCCAGAGCCAGCCCTCCTCGGACGGCTCCACCAAGCATGTCTTCGAGCTGGCGGACGGCCGGCAGGTCGAGGGTGTGCACATGCCTTATGTTGTCCGGGGGTCCGGTCTGCGACCTACACCCCCGGAGCCCCCGCGGCCTCCGCAGGCTGAGCCTGCTTCCGGCCTTGCTGAC
>Ga0316605_10001809_pt1 | contig 12270 bp, 9 predicted proteins | sample OWC_soil_day20_n_FD_207666 | JGI IMG/M metagenome (GOLD analysis project Ga0316605, IMG submission 207666) | Wetland soil microbial communities from Old Woman Creek delta, Ohio, United States - OWC_soil_day20_noCT | ecosystem: Environmental > Terrestrial > Soil > Wetlands | place: USA: Ohio... | reverse complement strand
AGGAAGGGTGTCCGGCTGGAGAACGCGGTGCACGACATTCCCGAAGCGCAGGACCAGGAGATCGCGCGGGTGAAGCTGAGCACGGGCGGCATGAAGATCGATGCCCTGACGCCCGATCAGATCAAGTACATTGAAGACTACAGCGCAGGAACGTAATCGTCCGGCGCGGAAAAGCACATACATGACGGCGGGTTGCGCGAGCGGCCCGCCGTTTTGCTCTGTGTCCCCGCCCTTTTGCATTGTGTTCCCCTCGTACTGCTCTGCGTCACCGCCATTTAGCTCTGTGTCCCCGCCCTTATGCATTGTGTTCCCCTCGTACTGCTCTGCGTCACCGCCATTTAGCTCTGTGTCCCCGCCGTTCCCTTGAACCTCATGCCATTTCTTGGTATGTTGATATAATGAAGGGTCTCTCCACCTCTGCGGCTGGCTCATTCCGCGGTCTTCTGGAAATTCTTCCAGACATGTGCTTTGTCATTTCTGCTGATATGAAGATCGTGGACTGCAACCAGCGGGCGCGGGCAGTAACCGGTCTTCCTGCCCAGCTCGATGGATCCATTCCTTTTGCCTCTCTGCTGACTGCCGATTCCGCGCGTCCACCGTTTGATTCACTGGACGGGACGAACTTCTCGTGCGAGACCGAGGTCCGCTTCCGTCAGGACGGCCGGAAAGCCATGGACGCCCTGGTGTACGTCTACGGGATGATGATCGGTGCCGAGCGGCACTACGTCGTCTTCGGGAGGGATATTTCAGGATCGAAGCAGCGCGAGCTCGATCTCCTCCGGTTCGCAAACGTTGTTCACTACACGGTCAATCCCATTCAGATTACCGATGCCGCGGGGCGGATGATCTATGTGAACCCGGCCTTTGAGCGGACGACCGGGTTTGCGAAGGAGGAACTGATCGGCCGGAACCCCAGCATCATCTCCAGCAAGAAATATGGCAAGGAATTCTGGGAGCGCGTCTGGACCACCATCAATGCGGGGAAGATCTGGAATGGCGAAATTGAGAACCGGCGGAAGGACGGACAACCGCTGTACACGCAACTCCTGATCTCGCCGATCATCGATGTGGACGGGAAGGTCATCGGGTTTCTCGGGTCGCACCGTGACGTGACCGAACAGCGGGCACTCGAGCAGCAGCTTATGCATTCCCAGAAAATGGAGAGTATCGGGACGCTGGCTGCGGGCATCGCGCACGAGGTTGGCAACCCCCTCACCTCCATCTCTTCGATCGTGCAGGTGCTGCAGCGCACCATCAACGACGAGTTTGCCCGCGACAAGCTCACGCTTGTGCAATCGCAGGTGCACCGGATCACCAAGATCATCCGCGACCTGGTGGATTTCTCGCGTCCCTCGAACTACCAGGTGCAACCCACGGATATCGTCAAGGTGCTGACCGACTCCGTCGAGATTGTGAAGATGGGGAAGAAGGCGAAGGAGGTGACGTTCTATACGCACGTCCGCCAGCAAATCCCGCTGCTGTCGCTGGTGCCGGACCAGATGGCGCAGGTCTTCATCAATATCCTGCTGAATGCCGTCGATGCCCTGCAGGGGAAACGGGGATCCATCACGACGAACTTCGAACGGGATGACGATGTTGTGCGTGTGACGATAGAGGATAACGGTGCGGGGATCCCCCCTGACCTTCTCACGAAGATCTTTGAGCCATTCTTCACGACAAAGCGCGTGGGTGAGGGGACGGGCCTCGGGCTCTGGGTCAGCTACGGGATCATCAAGAGCTTCCGGGGTGATATCACCGTCTGGAGCGAGCCGGGGAAGGGTACATCGTTCTGTGTCACGCTGCCGTTGAATCCAAAGGACTATACGCATGGCTGAATCGATTCTGATTGTCGACGATGAAGAGATCATCCGCGAGTCGCTCTCGTTTGTGCTCACGAAGGAGGGGTACAAGGTGCGGGATGCCGCCAACGGGCGCATCGCACTGGAGATGATACGCGAGTCATCGTTCGATCTGGTCATTACCGATCTCGAAATGCCCGAGATGAAGGGGATTGAACTACTCGAGCACATCACGCTGGAGAGCCCGGAAACCCTGGTGGTGATCATCACTGCGTACGGATCGATCGATACGGCCATCGCCGCCCTGCGCAAGGGCGCTGTGGACTACGTGCTGAAACCCGTGGAATTCGATGAACTGCTGGTGAAACTCAGCAGGTTGCTCCAGACCCGCCGCCTGAGTGTGGAAAACAAACTGCTGCGGGGAGAGCTCCACCGGCAGTACACATTCGATCAGATTGTCGGACAGAGCCCCGCGATGCAGCGCGTCTTTGACACGATCCGCAAGGTGGCGGCAACGGACGGTACGGTGCTGATTAACGGCAAAAGCGGAACCGGCAAGGAGCTCGTTGCGCGGGCGATCCACTTCAACAGCAAGCGTGCGAACGGACCGTTCATGGCCGTCAACTGCGGCGCCATCGTGGAGAACCTCTTTGAGAGCGAGCTCTTCGGACACAAACGGGGGGCGTTCACCGGTGCGACGATGGACAAGGACGGGTTCTTCAAGTCGGCCGACGGCGGTACGCTGTTCCTGGATGAAGTGAGCGAAATCCCGCTCCATCTCCAGGTGAAACTCCTGCGCGCGATCGAGCTCAAAGAAGTCACAGCGGTCGGCACCTCCCTGCCCGTTTCGGTGGACGTGCGCATCATTTCATCCACCAACAAGAACCTGGCGAAGGAAGTTGAAGCGGGCCGGTACCGGGAAGACCTCTTCTACCGCCTCAACATCGTCGAGATACCGCTTCCGTCTCTTACGGAGCGGGTGGATGACATCCCGCTGCTTGTGCAGCACTTCGTCACCAAATATGCGAAAGAGATGAGCAAAGATGTCCGGGGGGTTGACAACGAGGTGATGAAGTGCCTCATGGGACACTCGTGGAAGGGAGAGATCCGGGAGCTCGAAAATATCATCGAACGGGCAGTGATCTTTGCCGAAGGCAATATCGTGACAAAGAAGGAACTCCCTGCATTCTTTGACCAGCGCACGGATGCGGTATATTCGTTCGATGCCCGGAGGTCGATGAAAGAGGCGGTGGACGACTTTGAGCGTCAGTACATCGCCCATGTCCTCCGCACAAACCAGTTCAACAAGGAAGTCGCTGCGAAAGCGCTTAAGATAAGCCTCTCGTCACTCTACAGAAAGATCGAAGAGCTGAATATCCCTTCGCAGGGTTAGGAATTTCCGCCTCCGCATTCCCACAAATCGGAATCATTTTCCGCATGTCGGTGGCGCCTGCTTCAAAATCGGCGTGTTTTCGGCAGCTTCCTTCCATCCACACCTGCAAAGTCTTGGCACAACTCTTGAAAATCACCCCGTCACAGTGGATGTCTCCGGATGATCTTTCTGAAGAAGATACTGGTTACGACGGACCTGTCGCCGTTCTCGCTCGCAGCGATGGAGTATGCGACATCTCTGGCGACGCTGTATACTTCGAAGATCTACCTGCTCTTCGTACTGGAAGGAAAAGAGGGATCGCACGGCAAGGAGTCGTCCTCCCAGCCGAAGACGGAGGAAGAAGCCCGGGAGTCGCTTGAGGAGTTCGTCCGCGCCAATATCCCCGGCGGGGACCGGCTGACGCTTCAGGTGCGCAAAGGTATCCCGGCCGACGAAATCACGAGCTTCGCGCAGGCGGAGGGGATCGATCTGATCGTCATGGCGACACACGGGCGCACCGGCGTACGCCATATGATGATGGGCAGCGTGGCGGAGCGCGTTCTCCGGCTCTGCAACGTGCCGGTACTCACCGTCAAACCACACCCCCTCCGGGAGACCTATATCCAGCGCGAGGATGTGGAAACGGATTTGCACCTGCGATGAGCAGCGTGTGGCAGGCAAAGGAAGACGTGCAGCAAGAAAACGTACATAAACACGCAGCCGCGGAACACCAGGCAGAGCCTGCAGACCAGAAGAAAACCATTCTCCTCTACAGTCCCGACCTGAACTTCTGTTTCAGTCTGTCGATGCTCTTCCAGGATCGGTACAACGTTATCACGACCACGAACCTCGGGATGCTGGACAAACTGGTCGCAGACTATGCTGCCAATCTTGTCGTCGTGGACGCAGTTCCTTCGGAGAAACTGATTGAGCGGGTCACGGCCCTGCGCATGTTGAAGAAGGAACTTCCCATCATCATGCTGTATGTCTACAGTGCGAAAGACGTGAATCTGGACCACACGATTCGTGAGCATGTTGATTCGGTGTTTTACAAGCCATTTGAGATACTGCCGGTATCCAAACGCATCGAGGAATTGCTCGCCAGAGCATCTTGACGTGACCCTCCGTAAGGGGCCTTTTTTTCCTAACCATGCAAAAGAGGCCCGTAATTCTCGCATTTTTGGGAAAGACCCTCACTTCCTCCGTCGAATATGTAGCAGTTTTCAACATTTTCACCATCCGGATTTGGCATGTGGATTGACCCGCAAGTGAACACCGCAATCCGAACGTGGAGAACGCTGCTGTGAAATGGTACGTGGTAGCAGTCGCAGTATGGTTGATGGGTACGCCCCTTCTGCGTGCGCAGTCTGACGAGGAATGCCTCGGCTGCCATGAGGATGCCTCTCTGAGCATGGAGCGCAGGGGCAGGACGATCTCCCTGTCGGTCAACGGCAAGGCCTTCTCCTCATCGGCCCACGGCAGTCTCGGCTGCACCGGATGCCACACGGGCTTCAGCGCGTCTGATCTCCCCCACGCGAAACGGATCAAACCCGTTGACTGCATGCAGTGCCATCAGAGCGACAACCTGAACACATATGCACAGAGCGCGCATGGAGTTGTGAAGTCGGGCAAGGCAGCTGCGAACTGCGCCGATTGCCACACGACGCACGCCATTCGCACGCTTGCTGATCTCGAGCCGAAGGAACGGAAGACATTCGCCGAGCGGGTGTGTGCGAAGTGCCACGGAACGATCGGTGTGCGGTATGTGCAATCCGATCACGGCATCGCCCTCTTCAATGGTGTGCAGGGCGCACCGACCTGTATCGACTGCCACGGAGAACATGGCGTCCAGTCATCGACGCAATCGGGGTCGGTCACTCATCGCGCACAGCAGGCGAAGATGTGCGAGAAGTGTCATCTCGACAATCCGGATGTACGCGCCCGCGTGGGTCCGTCTGCCGGCTTCATTGCCAGCTACGAACAGAGCGTCCACGGCCAGGCAATTGCGCACGGGAATGATGCGGCCGCGACCTGCACCGACTGCCACACCAGTCACGATATGAAGAAGGGTTCAAACCCGAAATCGTCCGTCTCAAAACTGAATATTGCCGCAACCTGTGGAACCTGCCATAGCGACATCAAGGAACAGTACGATGAGAGCATCCATGGCAAGGCTCTGGTGAACGGCGTCGGTGCCTCGCCCACCTGCACAGACTGTCACGGCGAACACAACATTCTCTCTCCGAAGAATGCAAAGTCGCCGGTGGCCGCCGCCAATGTCTCGTCACAGGTCTGTTCTCCCTGCCATGCCTCCGTTCGACTGACGCAGAAATACGGCCTGGCCAGCGACAGGTTCCGGAGTTTTGAGGACAGCTTCCATGGCCTTGCCACCAGGGCGGGTTCACAGGAGGTGGCAAACTGTGCAAGTTGCCACGGCATCCACGACATCAAGCCATCCTCCGATTCGACCTCCCGGATTTCTCCTGCCAATCTCGTGCAGACCTGCGGGGATTGTCATCCCGGCGCAAATGTGAATTTCACGCGAGGCTCGGTGCATGTCATTGCCGCCGAGAGCAACGACAAGATCCTGTACTTCATCTCCAACGGGTATATCGGTCTGATCGCCGTGGTCATCGGCGGGATGTTCTTCCACAATCTTCTGGACTTCATCAGGAAATCGCGCCGGCACCTGCAGTATCGCAGAGGTGATCTTCCTCGCAAGCATGCGGCGCACCGGCTGTACGTACGGATGACACTGGCAGAGCGCATCCAGCACGGCACGCTGCTGGTGAGTTTCATAACCCTTGTCCTTACCGGGTTCGCCCTGCGATATCCGGACGCATGGTGGGTTGCCCCGATCCGGAATCTGAGCCCCTGGATGTTCGAGCTCCGCGGGATTCTCCACCGCATCGCCGCCGTGGTGCTGGTCGGAGCCAGTGTCTATCATCTCTATTACCTCTTTGTTGTTCCCCGCGGCAAACAGCTCCTCCGGGATCTCCTCCCCCGCAGGCAGGATCTCGCCGACGCCGTCGGCGTGGTTCAGTACAATCTGGGTCTCACCAGGGAAAAACCCCTGTTCGGCCGGTTCAGTTACGTCGAGAAGAGCGAATATTGGGCGCTGGTGTGGGGAACCGCGGTAATGGGCGTGACGGGTGTGATTCTCTGGTTTGACAACACGTTTCTCGGTCTGTTGACAAAATCTGGATGGGATATCGCGCGGACCGTCCACTACTACGAAGCGTGGCTTGCGACCCTTGCAATCGTCGTCTGGCACTTCTACTTCGTCATTTTCAACCCGGATACATACCCGATCAATCTGGCCTTCTGGAAAGGGACCCTGACCGAGGAAGAGATGGAGGAAGAACATCCCCTCGAACTGCAGAAGCTGCAGGAAGAGCAGCGGCAGGCCGAGCCAGAAACGGAAACGGCAGAAGCTTCACGATGAATCCTGCAGGCCCATACATGCTGTTCGGAAACCGGTGGCGGGCATGGGGTCCTGTGCTGGTCATTGCAGTGCTCGGACTGTTTCCCGGCGGCATGCATGCGCAGGAGACCGAAGAATGTCTGACCTGCCATGAGGATCAGGATCTGCGCGGGACCCGGAAGGGGAAGGCCATCAATGTCTTCGTGGACCGGAAGAAGTTTGCCGCATCGGTTCATGGATCCCTCTCGTGCGTGACCTGCCATGCGGATCTGGAAGGGAAGGAACTGCCGCACGCCGAGGACCTGGCTCCCGCCGTCTGCGGGACGTGTCATGAAGAAGTGGCGGCACAGCAGGCTGCATCGCTGCATGGAAAGGCAGCACGGCGCGGTGACCCGTTTGCGCCCCGATGTCCGGACTGTCATGGTTCGCACGGAATCCTCCCGACCAAAAATCCCCGCTCCCCTGTAGCACCCATGCAGATTCCATATCTGTGCGGCAAGTGCCACAAGGAGGGATCACCCGTACAGCAGCAGCGCACAATTCATGCGGATCACATTCTCGAGAACTACTCTGAGAGCATCCACGGAGAAGGCCTGCTCCGGAAAGGACTTGTCGTGTCGGCGACCTGTGCATCCTGCCACACCGCCCACGCCATACTTCCCCATACGGATCCTTCCTCCTCCATTGCGCGGCGCAACATTGCAGCGACCTGCACGCAGTGTCACGCACAGATCGAGATGGTGCACCGGAAGGTGATCAAAGGCGAGCTCTGGGAACGGGAAGCCAATGTACTGCCGGCGTGTGTCGATTGCCACCAGCCGCACAAGGCACGCAAGGTGTTCTACGACCAGGGCATGGCCGACAAGGATTGTCTGCGGTGCCATTCCCGGCAGAACCTTGTTTCTTCAAAAGACGGCCGTTCGTTGTATGTGGCACAGGAACAGCTCGGGTCTTCGCGTCACGTCCGGACGGCATGCAGCCAGTGCCATGCGGGAGTGAATGTGGCCAAGGTGCGGCCGTGTGAGACCATCACAATGCCCGTGGACTGTGCCTCCTGCCATGCTGAGGTCGCCCAGCAGTACGCGGGGAGTACACACGGACAGCTGGTTGCGCGTCAGGATCCGAACGCACCCAAGTGTACTGAATGTCACGGGACTCACGCCGTACTCGGGAAGCATCAGCCCCAGTCGGCAACGTTCGCCACGAACGTCCCCCGGCTCTGCGCTCGCTGCCATCGTGAAGGGGAGAAGGCTGCAGTCCGCTATACCGGCACGGAATCAAAGATTGTGGAACACTACGGCGAAAGCATCCACGGCAGAGGTCTGACGAAGAGCGGTTTGACGGTGACGGCCATGTGCACGAGCTGCCATACCGCGCATGGAGTGCTGCCGCGGAGCAATCCTGGCTCCAGCATCAATCCGGCAAACGTCCCTGCCACGTGCGGGCGGTGCCATCATGGCATTGAGGAGCAGTTTCTGAAAAGCGTGCATGTGGACACGACGGGAAAGGTGAAGGACAAGTTGCCGGTGTGCGACGACTGTCACAGCGCTCACACCATACGTCGCGCCGACGAAGAAGGTTTCAAGCTGACCATTATGAACCAGTGCGGGAGATGCCACGAGCAGATTGCCAGGACGTATTTCGATACCTATCACGGGAAAGTCTCCCAGCTGGGATACACAAAAACCGCAAAGTGCTACGACTGTCACGGTGCGCACGACATCCTTCCAGTCACCGACACGCGCTCTCATCTCAGCAGGGAAAATGTCGTTGTGACATGCCAGAAATGTCATCCCGGTGCCAACCGGCGGTTTGCGGGGTATCTCACGCATGCCACACACCATGACCCGGACAAGTACCCCTTCCTGTTCTGGACATTCTGGGGGATGACCGGGTTGCTGGTGGGAACGTTTGTTGTGAGCGGCGTGCACACGCTCCTCTGGCTGCCACGTGCGATCCAGCACCGCCGGCAGCGCAATCGGGTGGCGGCAGCACCAGAGGGGAACACAGGAGACGCACAGGCTTCGGCGCCGTCACAGACGGGAACTGAAACAACGGGCGGAACAATCACGCAGGCCGGCGCGAAGCCGGATGCCCCTCCAGATGCACCGGCTCAGGACCATGGACCAGATCGACTCTAAAACGGAAGCACGGCAGTACGTGCGGTTCACACGGCTAAACCGCATGCTGCATGCGATCATGATCGTCTGCTTCCTGAGTCTGGCATTGACCGGCATGACGCTCAAGTTCTCGTACACCGGTTGGGCCGCACTCCTGTCGAGGCTGTTCGGCGGGTATGAATCGGCAGGGTACATCCACCGTTTCGCCGCGGCAATCATGGTGGGGGTGTTTGTCACCCATCTCATCGACCTGTTCCACCGCAAGCGACATGAATACGGAAGCTGGAAGAAGCTGCTCTTCGGGCCGGATACGATGTTGCCCACCGGCAAGGACCTTGCGGACGTGCGGGCGTCGTTCCGCTGGTTTCTCGGCAAAGGACCGCGTCCGCAGTACGGCCGGTGGACATACTGGGAAAAGTTTGACTACTTTGCCGTGTTCTGGGGCATGGTGGTCATCGGCTCAACGGGATTCACGCTCTGGTTCCCGGAATTCTTCACGCTGGTTTTCCCGGGATGGATGATCAACGTGGCGACAATCATCCACAGCGATGAAGCCCTGCTTGCGACGGGCTTCATTTTCACGGTCCATTTTTTCAACACGCACCTGCGGCCGGAAAAATTCCCGATGGACATGGTCATTTTCACTGGCAGGATGCCCGTCGAAGAGTTGCTGGAAGACAAACCTGCCGAGTACGAAGCGGAGGTCGCCGCAGGTACGCTGTCCAAGCGGTTGGCAGAACCCTATCAGCCAATCGTCATTCGTGCAATCCGGATTTTCGCATGGATCGCGCTGGGGATTGGGTTCAGTATCATCGTGTGGATCATCTATGCGATGGTGTTTGCCTATCAATAATTGTTGAAGCGACTGGAAAGTTGTTTTCCTTTCCCGTACATTGATATATCAATACTATTCCCAGGGAGGAATCTATGAGAATCGCCATCACCGTCGTTGCAGTCCTCGTCGCTTTTATGTTCGTTTCTGACGCGGTTGCTGCAGACAACAAGTATGTCGGCACGAAGACGTGTGCGATGTGCCATAAGGCAAAAGACAAGGGTGAAGCCTTCACCATCTGGCAGAAGAGCGCTCATGCAGGTGCGTACAAGACGCTGGCAAGCGAGCAATCAGCCAAAATCGCCAAAGAGAAAGGCCTGACCAAGCCTGCGTCGGAATCTCCCGAATGCCTCAAATGCCATGTGACCGGTGGCGGCGTTGCCACGAATGTCGACAAGACCTTCGATATGAAGGAAGGCGTGACTTGCGAAGCTTGCCATGGCGCGGCCTCGGGATTCAAAACCACGCACGCGAAGAAGGAAAACAAGGCAAAGGCAGTCGAAGCCGGCCTGATTACCGGCGATGCAGCCAAGAAGACATGTGAGACCTGCCATAACAAGCAGAGCCCGACCTTCAAAGGGTTCAAGTACGACGAGTACTGGGCAAAGATCGCCCACATGCTCCCGAAGAAGTAACCGTATCGTCACAACGGCGGGGGGCGGAACTGAAGCACCCCGCCGTTTTTTGTCTCCCTCGGTCTGACGGATGGTATGACGAAGCGAAGACTACCCGGAATCTTCTACAACCCTCTCAGTGTTGGCGGCGCAGCGCTCGCAAGCGTTTCACTTCTGACGATTGTCTTCCTTACGCTTGTGGAAGTGCTGCAGGCTCATTCCCCCGCGTACATCGGCATAGTCTCCTATGTCATCCTCCCGGTTCCGCTCGTCATCGGGCTGTTGCTGATCCCGCTCGGGGCCTTGCGCGAGCGCCGGCGCCTGCGCAGGGGGCAGCCCGCAAGCAAGCTCTCCTTTACAGTTGATCTTGCAGTTCCCCACCAGCGGAACGTGCTCACGGCGTTCAGCAGCATCACTGCGATCCTGCTCCTGTTCACGGCGTATGGCAGCTACCGGACATTCGAGTGGACAGAGTCCGTGGAGTTCTGCGGAACCACCTGCCATTCGGTGATGGAGCCGGAACACACGGCGTATCAGAATTCTCCGCATGCCCGTGTGAAATGCGTAGACTGCCACGTGGGACCCGGCGCAGGATGGTATGTCCGTTCAAAACTCTCGGGAGCGTACCAGGTATATGCGGTGCTGGCCAATGTCTATCCCCGGCCCATTCCCACGCCGATCAAGAACCTCCGGCCGGCGCAGGAAACCTGCGAACAATGTCACTGGCCCTCGCATTTTGCCGCCGAGAAGAAGTACGTCAACACCTATTTCAAATCGGATTCGGCGAACACGCGATGGACTGTCGCTCTGCTCATGAAAATCGGCGGAGGCAATGAGGACCGCGGTCCGGCCGGCGGCATTCACTGGCACATGAATATCGCCAACGAAGTAACGTATGTTGCCACGGATGATCAGCGGCAGACCATACCGGTGGTGCGCATAAAGAGCCGGAGCACCGGCGTCACCACGGAATTTGTCGCCGGAGATGCTCTCGAAGGCGCGGATACGCTGCGCGCGCGTCCGTGGGCCAGCATGGACTGCATCGACTGTCACAACCGGCCGTCGCATATTTACCGGCCCCCTGCCCGCATCGTGGATCAGAGCCTGGCCCGCAGCCGTGTCAGCACGGCGCTGCCGCACATCCGGGAAAAGGCGATGGAGGTGCTGAAGCTCGACTACACGACCCGTGAGGCGGCAACGGACAGTATTGCCGGGCTGCTCAGGGAATTCTATGAGCGGGAATACCCGCAACTCCTTGAGAGCCAGCCAGCGCTGCTTCCCGCAGCGATCCAGGAACTTCAGGCGCAATACGGCCGCAATTTCTTCCCCCGGATGAAGGTGCGCTGGAGTGTGTATCCCAACAACATCGGCCACATGACCGATCTCGGCTGCTTCCGTTGTCACGACGGCAACCACAGGAGTGCGGACGGCCGGGTTATTTCCAAAGACTGTAACAGTTGTCATACTCTGTTATATCAGGGAACGGCGCCTGTGCCGCAGACGCTCTCTGTCGCAGGGCTCCCGTTCGAGCATCCCGAAGATGTCGGTGACGCATGGAATGAAGCACCATGTGTCGAGTGCCATTCCGGCCAGTGAGGGGATGCTGTGTCATGGACAGGCGGCAAGGAAAGGAACAGCGAATGAATCGATCACGTCTTCTTCCGCTCGTGCTGGCTCTTGCATGGTGTGTGGCGGCGGCTCCGGCACAGTATGTCTCCGGCCGCCTCTCCACGTCGTTCTACGCATGGGAACAGTTCGACACGGTCGGCACATCGCAACAATTCCTGCGTGCATATCAGACGGCGCAGGTGAGTATAGCGCAGGGCGATGTATCCTTGACGACCTTCCTCCAGGGGACCACCAACCTGGCCGGCACGTTCGGGGAGTCGGGACGGGTCCGCTTCTACAACCTCTATCTGAGCTGGACAAACATCGGCAAGGCGGTGGATCTCCATCTCGGGAGGCAGGGAGTCTTTGCCGGGGTCGGTGTCGGCACGATCGATGGCTTGGTCGCGCGCGCACGGCTGTTTGAAAAGAAAGTGACCGTGACCGGCTACGGTGGTGCTTCGGTAGGGCCGGAATTCACCGGTGTGCGCAAGAACATGCACG
>Ga0316605_10001807_pt1 | contig 12287 bp, 12 predicted proteins | sample OWC_soil_day20_n_FD_207666 | JGI IMG/M metagenome (GOLD analysis project Ga0316605, IMG submission 207666) | Wetland soil microbial communities from Old Woman Creek delta, Ohio, United States - OWC_soil_day20_noCT | ecosystem: Environmental > Terrestrial > Soil > Wetlands | place: USA: Ohio... | reverse complement strand
TGCCGATCGCGTTCGCGCTCGACGACGTGACCCGGTCGCGACTCCACGGGCCGTTCGACGTCGTGGTCGACTGCGGCCTGCTCCACTGCCTGTCGCGCCACCTGTGGTCGGCCTACGCGACCGCGGTCACCGCGCTGGTCGTCCCCGGCGGCGCGCTGCTGATGGTCGCGCACACGGTCGGTGGCTCCGCCACGACCCACGCGGTCTCGGTCGACGATCTCGCCGCGCTGTTGCCCGGGTTCGCGCTGGTGCGCTCGACGCCGACCACGCTCGCGCGGACGGCGGCCGCACTGCACGAGCTGGAACGCACGCGGTGATCGGCACGCGGCCGTCTGGCCCCGTCGCCGGGTGTAGGATCGACGCATGCGCAACTCGCTTCGGATTCCTGCCGCGCTCGCATTCGTGGTCAGCGGCACGGCGGTGATCGTCGCGTGCGGCGACGATGCGCCGGCGCCGACCGACGCCACCGTGAGCTGTGTCCAGTACTGCGTCCCGACCGGCACGGATGCCACCAACTGCCCGAACTTCTCCGTGTGTGTCAGCCCGACCGGCACGTGCCCCGCGGGGTGCGAGCCCGAACCCGTCATTTGATGAGCTCCACGCCGCTCGGTCGAGCGGCACGCAGACGAACCCGACACGCCGGTCCGCTTTCGCGGTCCGCGGTGGGTTGCTATCGTCCGACGGTGAAGCGCCACGGAAAACCCATCGACCCGGCCCTCGGGCGGATCTCCACGCTCGGTGGCCTGCTCGGGATCAAGACCGGAGGGCTGCTCGCCCGCCTGGCCCCGATCGCGGGCGAGTGCGCCGAAGACCTGGTGGCGACCATCCCGCACGGCTTCGACGCCCTGTCGGTGACGGTGCACGTCGGGCGCGAGACGGCGCGGTCGATCTGCGGCGCGTGGCTCGATGCGCTGCCTGGCGACCGGCTCGCGCTCGAGCTGGACGCGACGACCGTGACCGCGAGCTCCGACGAGGCCGCGCTGCCGCCCGACGCGCCCGCGCTGGTCCACGTGCTCGGCGCCGACGAGCTGGCGGCGGTCGGTTGGGATGGCACGGCCTGGACCTACGTGATCGCGCAGCCCAACCCGGGCGACGCGGAGTGCGAGGCCACGATCGCGCGGGTCGAGCAGGTGGCCGAGGCCGTCGGCGTGACCGCCCCACAGCGGCGCATCGCCGCGAGTCTGCATCGCTCGCTCGCGCGCGGCATGGTGACGCGAGCGTGGGTGCGCTCGCGCGCCGGCGCGGTCGATCCGGTCCTCGGGCTCGCGTGGGATCGGGTCGAGTGGCTGCCGATCCAGCACATGGTCACAGGCTTCTACCCGGCGCTCGGCGCGGCCACGAAGCTCGATCGGCTCGGCCGGGCGCTCGAGGTCGATCACGCGACCGTCGAGCTCGTCCTCGGCCCGACCGATCCTCCGGGGCTCCGGATCTCGGTCCGGCTCGCGGGGCCCTGACCGGAGAAGAGTGCCCGGTTGGGTGGCAGGGCGGCCGACAGAGTCGTGAGCGTCCTGTACTTCTCGTGGAGCGATCTCGTCGGGTTCGCGGACGAGCGCTTCGGACTGGTCCGCCACGACGGCACGCGCAAGCCGAGCTTCGCGACGTTCGCGTTGCTCAGCCCGGATCCCGTCGCCGAGGTGAGCCGACCTCTCGCGGGCGCGCCGGATCGGTGCGAGGATGCACGCGCGCCATGGCAAACGCAGACAAGCGAAAACAGTCGCTCTACTTCCCCGAAGAGATGCTCGCCGAGATCCAGCACGAGGCAACGCGCCTCGACCGGTCCTTGTCGTGGATCGTCCAGCAGGGCTGGAAGTTCGCTCGCTCGAAGCTCAAGGAGATTCCGGCGACCAACGACGAGCCCGAGGGTTCGTCGGATCCGGGCGAGACGGGCTAGGCACGACCCACAGCGGGCGCATTGCGCGGGCTCGAGCGCCACGCCCGCGATGAAGCCGCCCAGGCCGATCCTCACCCACCTCGTGGGAGACCGCGCGCAGAGAGGTCACACGTTCCACGGCGCGCGCTGGGGCCGTGACCGTCGTGCGTTTGCTTCGGCATCCCCGGGGAACTGTTCGGCCACCGGATCCCACGTCAGCTCGCGGCCGAGGTCGATGGCGATGTTCGCGAGGTGACAGATCGTCGCGGAGCGATGACCGGCCTCGACATCGGCGATCGTTGGCGTGCCGTTCTCGATCGCGTCGAACCAGTTGTCGTAGTGATCCTGGGTGGTCTTCAGCACGACGGCGCCGGAACCGGGCTCGTAGTCGAGGATCTCGGGGCGGCTCGCCTCGAGCCCGTCCCAGTGCACCTTGACCCAGCCATCGGACCCGTTGAACTGCACGAGCCAGGTCGAGTCGGTGTTACCGAGACGGAGCGTGACGCCGTTGTCGTACGTGAACGTGACATCGAACCTGATCGGCGACTCGAAGGCGTTGCCCGGCCGGTACGTCGCGGTGCCACGGACCTTCGTCGGGCCCGAGCGGTCATAGCCCGCGCCCCATTGCGCGATGTCGAGCTCGTGCGCGCCGATGTCGGTGATATTCCCGCCGCCGTGGTCGCGGAAGAAGCGGAACGTCGATCCGGCGCGCAGCTGGTGATACGGGACGACGGCGCATTGACCGAGCCACATGTCCCAGTCGAGCGTGTCGGGCTGCGGCTCCGCCGACACGGCTTCGTGGAACGGCCCCTCCGGGATCACCGTCTCGATCGACATGAGCTGCCCGATGCCGCCATTGCGGACGAGCTCGCAGGCCTTCTGGAACTGCCAGAACGAGCGCTGCTGGCTGCCCGTCTGGAATGCGACGCCCCGCGCCTGCACCACGTCGACGAGCGTGCGTCCCTCGGCGATCGTGAGCGTGAGCGGCTTCTCGCAGTAGATGTGCTTGCCGGCGTTCGCGGCATCGATCGACGCCTTGACGTGCCAGTGGTCCGGCGTCGCGATCACGACCGCGTCGATGTCCGGGCGCGCCAGCAAGTCGCGATAGTCGCGGTATCCCACGAGCCCGTTGCGCATGGCGATCGCCGCCTCGACGTGCGTCGCATCGACATCCGCCACCGCGATCACCTGCACCTGGCTCCGTTTGAGGAGCTCACCCAGGTGCCCGGTCCCATGCCCTCCGACGCCGATCACGCCGACCCCGAGGCGGGAGTTCGGCCGGCGATTGTCCCCACATGCGACCGCGAGGCCGGCGATCGCGGCGGAGCCCTGGACCAAGAACTCTCGCCGGGTGGGAGGCCGATGCCGACGCATGCAACATCATACGTCCGGAGGAGGCACGTCCGGTCGAAAACCTCGACGTGCCCGCCTCGGACGCTCGCACTCACGCTTCCCAGATCGCGAACGCGGCGAGCTTCGACCGAACGTGTGGGAGCGGGCGAAACGAGTCGAACATCCGGCGCACGGCATCGATGACGGCCGGATCGTTCGTTCCTTCGAAGTGCGCCATGTACGCGAACCGGTCGTCGGCGCACGCGACGGCCATCCGCACGAGCTCGCGACCGCGGCGAGTACCCTCGACGATGCGCTGCCGACCCTCGACACCGTAGGCCGATCGCAGCTCGGTCACCGTCGAATCGCCGCGAGCGACGAAGTCATCGCCCATCGAGAGCAGCACGAACCGATCGAACCGATCGGCATCGCCGGCGAGGAACGGCCGCGCGTCGAACACGTGCGCGATCGCGGGCACACGCGGATGATCGGGGTGGAGCCACACCGTCGCGCCGTACCTCCGGACGCCGAACCAGTCCGCCGGGGGATCGTAGACAAACCAGCGGCGCCGCGATCCGCCGAGCCCGAGCCCCAGCTCGCGGGTCAGCGCGAGTGCGTGGTCGCGCGCCAGTGCCGGCTCGCCCAGCGCCTCGATGCAGAGCGCCGGCTCGGCGCCGACGATCGCCACCGTGCACTCGAGATCGCGTCGGTGCGAGATGCAGCGCGCCCCGCCGACCGCGGCGAGCTCTCCCTCGTCAGTGATCAGCTCGCGCGGCGGCTCGTGAACGATCGAGGATGGTGCGTCGAGGGTGGCGATCGTTGCATCGACGAGAGCGCGCACGCCGATCAGCTCGTACACGCGCGGACGGATCCGGATCCAGCTGTCGCCTGCACGCAGCACGACGCCGTGCTCGCTCGGTGTGCGGGTCCAGGCGGTCACATCGCCATCCACCCGTAGAGATCCAGCCCCGGGGGTACATCGCTCGCCGGCGCCGGCGGCAGCTCGATCGAGCGAACGAGAGCACGCAGCACGATCAGGTGCTGATCGTCGCCCGCCTGAAGCGCCGTGCGAACGCTCCACCGCGCGTCGGCGAGCTGGACGACCGCCCAGATCCGTCCGTCGACGATCCACGTCGCGATGTCCCCGGGAAGCGCCGCGCCGTCGATCGCGACCCGGGTCGCATGCTCCGCTGGCTCGAGCGGCCAGAGCAGAGCGTGTAGTCGCTCGGCCGGGCCGCGCGGCACGGCGTCGCACACGACGATCGCCGCCTGATCGCGCGGCGCATCGGATGCCAGCCAGCAGGTCGCCATCGACCGCCGCACGCCGAACCATCCCGCTGGCGGGCGATACGGAACCATGCGGATCCGATCGAACGCGCCGGCCCACAACCAGCCCTCGAGCACGTCGCGGACCAGCGCAGCGATGTTCGGTGACCGCGCGAGCCCGTCGACGACCGTCATCCCGTCGTCGCCGGCGATCAGGCCGACGGCCCAGTTCAGCGGTTCCTCCCCGACCGTCACCTGGAGATGACGAAATGCTCCGTACTCGCCGGCGCGGGTGACCAGTCGCTCGGTCGGCTCGGAGCGATCGATCCGCGATCGCCGCAGCTCGGCGGTGCTCGCGTGCAGTCCGTCGCACACGGCCTCGACCGTCGCGATCGGCCGCACGTCGGGTCGGATCCGCAGCGTTGCCCGGCGATTGGCGGCGAACGCGGGGTGGATGGCCGGTGCGGTCAGCACGACGCTGCCGTCGGCGTGCCGGACGCGCGACCAGCGGGTGAGGTCGACCTCGCTCACGCGTCTCCCGGCCGGTGTTGCCACAGTTGCGACAGCGCCACGACCTCGCGAGGTGTGCGATCGAGATCCGCCGCCTGCAGGAGCTGTCGCGCGCCTGAGAGATCGAATTCGCCGTCGGTCGCGGTCAGCGAGACCACGACGCCGCGATCGAACAGCTCGTAGAACCCCAGCAGGGTCCGGTCGCGATGGACGATCGCGAGCGGCCAGCCCGTCCGCGTGTGCACGATCTCGTGAGCCATCCCGGGCCCGACGATCCGGGTTCGCCAGGCCTCGCGGTCTTCGGGCAGCGGCTCGACGGCGACGACCCGAAGGACCATCCCCGGGAGCTCGACCGCGTCGATCTCGTGTGCGCGATCGCCGATTGGTTCCGGGAACATCAGCCGCATGGAGGTCGAGCTTACCGTGGCCAGACCCGGGCGGGCCGGGGTGGCCCGAACGACCTCCAGGTCGCGGAATCCGAGCTCGCCGGCTCGCGTATAATGCTTCGACCATGACCAGCTGGATGGAAGGTTCGGGGAAGGCGTTCCAGGACTTCGACAGCGCCCAGTCGGGCACCGGCGTCAACCTCGCAGGACAGCACGACGTCAGTGCCGCCGAACGGGCGAAGTTCAACACCGACCTCGACGCGTACAAGTACAAGGCGGGCACGCAACTCGTCGATGCCACCGGTGGCCGGATGGATCGGGTCACCGACGCGATGGTCAGCTCCTACAAGATCGGACAAGCCTCCGACTCATCGCTGTGGGGTGAAAAGCAGGAGTACCTGAAGGCCGCCCAGCAGCAGCCGCTCGGCGACCTCAACGATCCGTCCGCGCGACTCAAGGCGCTGTCGTTCATCACCCAGGACAAACCCCTGAAGGAGGGCGAGGTGGAGAGTGAGGCCACGCTCGACAAGACCGCGTGCGCTGGAGCCTCGGTCGTGGGCGCGGCGTTTCTTGCCGAGGGCCCCGACGGTCTGCGCAAGGTCATGAAGGCGCTCGAAGCGCAGGATCCGACCGGAGGATCGACCGGAAAGTACGCGAGCCCCGAGTACAAGGCGCTCAAGGCGAAGCTGGCCAAGGATCCCAACTCGCTGTCGGTGGCCGACATCCAGGCGCTCCAGCAGACCACCACCGAGGTCCTGAGCAAGAACCAGGCTAAAGACAGGGATCTCGACCTCGAGGGCCAGACCGGCATCCACGGCAAGACGATGGACAACTTCATGAGGAGCTCGCCCCAGCTCGCGAAGATGTTCGAGAAGAACGGCATGCAGATCGAAGGCATCGACAACGATGGTGCCCTCGATGACGACGCGAAGACCGGGATGGATCACTGGGTCGTCCGGATGAAAGGGCCCGACGGCAAGGAGGCGATCTACGATCCCCTTGCTCGTCGTGGCGGACAGGTGATCGACTTCGACGAGGGGGTCAATCACTACACGAACGCGCGCCAGGACATCGTCGGCAAGCCTTGATGCGACGCTTGTGCCTCTGTGCGTTCGGCGCCGTCCTCGGGTGTGGCGAGCCGGCCCCCTCCCCCGTCGAGCTCGTCGATCGTGCCGCGTACGAAGCCGACCTCATCACGATCGCGGCACCGCGAAGCCCGCGCACGCCACACTGGCAAACGGTCCAGGATCTGTGTGCCGACCGGTTCGCCGCGCTCGGTTTTGACGTCGAGCGCCACGCCTACACGACGGGCGTCAACGTGATCGGCATTCGCCCGGGTACGACGAAGCCCGCCGAGCGCGTCGTGGTCTCCGCCCACTACGACAGCGTCGCGAACTGCGCGGGCGCCGACGACAACGGCACGGGCGTTGCCGCCACCCTCGAGGCCGCGCGCGTGCTCTCGCGCCAGCCGCACGCCCGGACGCTGGTGGTCGCGTGCTGGGACGAGGAGGAACGCGGCCTCATCGGATCGTCGGCATACGTGACGCGAGCCAAGGCCGCGGGCGACTCGATCGTGCTCGCCCTCGTGTTCGAGATGATCGGCTATCGCAGCAGCGCGCCGATGTCGCAGCGAACCGACGCCCAGCTCGAGGCCGTGTTCCCCGATGCCACGGCACAGATCGCGGCAAACGAGTACCGCGGCGACTTCGCGCTCGTCGTCAATGACGAATCCGCGAGCGCGGCGGTGGCCGACCTTCAGGCCGTCGCGACGGACGTCGGCCTGCCCATCGTGAACATCTCCCTGCTCGCACCGCTCAAACGTTCGCTCGACGCGCTTCGTCGCTCGGACCACGCGCCGTTCTGGGACGCCGACTATCCGGCACTCTTCATCACGGATACCGCCGACTATCGGAACTCGCACTATCACTGCGCGCGCGGGATGTCAGACGCTGTCGCCGATCTCGACGTCGAGTTTGCGATCGCGAACGTCAGGGTCATCGTCGGTACGGCCGCGAAGGCCCTCGACCGATGAGCTCGACGCTCGGCACGACCGCGCAGGCGTCTACAGGAGGCAATCGCCCAGGCAGCTCGCATGCGACTCGGGTGGCTCGCACAGGGAGTCGCCGCACGCGGCACACGATCCGAGGTCGCTCGGGCAGAGCTGACATGTCTCGTGGACATCCACTCGGCCATCGCCACAGCGTGGCGCATCGGTCGCGCAGAGCTCGCCAGGCCCGCACAGCGGCGTGCACGTGGCCCAGCATTCAGGATCGTCGCAGCCGTCCAAACCATCTCCGTCCCGATCTCGTCGCGCTGCGCACTGTTCGTCGGGCCGACCGGCGCTCCATCGGAGATTCCACACCGAGCTCGTGAGGCCCTGCGGCGTGCGCCCCCCGTACAGCATCAACCCAGTGCCATCCGCGCGTGGAAACAACACATGGTTGGAGCGCGAGGGCGGACGCCCTTCGGTCGCAACCTGCGTCCACGCCGTCCCGCCCCACTCCCAGGTGTCGTCGAGTCCACCCAGCATGCCGCCATCCCCTCCAAACAGCGTCATCCGGCGGCGGATCGGGTTCCAGGCCAACGCCGCCCCTTGGCGCGGCACCGGACGAGCCCCGAGAGGAACACGCTCGGTCCACGTGGTCCCATCGTATTCCCACGTGTCGTTGTAGAGGGTGGCCCCATTCGTCCCTCCGAACATCACCATCACGTGTCGGAGCGGATCGTAGACAAGGGCGTGGCCGCTCCGCGGTGGCGGCCGCATCGTGGGGGTCACCTCGATCCAGATCGCGCCGTCCCACTCCCAGGTATCATCGAGATCGACGCTGCTCGCGCCGCCGAACAACACCACCCTGGCACGTCCACGATCGTAGGACAGGGCGTGATCCCTTCTCGGCGTCGGCGCGGTGGCCGGGTTCCGCATCGACCATGCCGGGCCCTGGGGTGTGTTGTCGAGGATCCACGTGTCGCCAAACATCACTCCGTTGAACGGTGAAGCGCCACCGAACAACACGACCTCGTCGCGGGCGACGTCATACGCCAGCGAGTGGAGCTGGCGAGACGGAGGCGAGGGTCCGGTGGTCAACACCGTCCACCCGCGCTCCGTGGCTCCGAGGGTGACGGCCTCGCTCGCGCTCTGATCGAAGCCGAACACGATGCCCCGGCCACGCCGAGCGTCGAGCACCGCGGCCGGATCGCTCAGCACCGGCGGGGTCACCTCCCTGATCACCGACCACTTGATGCCGTTCCACTCCCAGACCTTCGCGTCGCCGCCCCCGACGAGCACCGCGCGATCCCGAAGCGTGTCGGTCGCGAGCGCAACGTCGGAGCGCGCGCCGGGATCCGCCAGCATCAGGTCGATCCACGCCGAGCCATTCCACCGCCACGTCTCGGCGAGATCGCCCATCGTGTCCCGCCCACCGTACAGGATCAAGCCCCCATGATAGGTGGTCACCGCCGCATCCGCCCGGGCCGAAGGCGCGACCACGCTCAGCTTCGTCCACGTGCTGCCATTCCATTCCCACGTGTCGCCGAGGAACTTGTTCGCATCCTCTCCGCCGAACAGGATCGTCGTTCCACGGATCGGATCGAATGCCATCACGTGCTCGGCGCGAGGAACCGGCCCGGAGCTGGCGCGCTCGGTCCACGTCGCTTGCGCTCCGTCCCATTCCCACGTGTCTTGCAGGTAGTTCAAGGCGAAGTAGGTCTGCGCCCCACCGAACAGGACGACCTTCTTGCGGATGGGGTCGTAGACCATCGTGTGCCCGCTCCGAGCGGGCGGGGCCGACGCCACGGGGATGAGGGTCCATTCGCCACGCCGCCAGACCCAGGTGTCATCGAAGTCCGCCGTCCCCCCGAATCCCCCTCCGAACAACACGATCTCCTCGCGTTCGACATCGTAGGCCGCGGCGGTACCGGACGTGACCGGAGGGTAGAACTGAGACGCTGAGGGCGTCCACATGAGGCCACTCCACTCCAACGTCCGACGATCCGTCGACGAACCGCCTTGAAGGACCGCCCGCCCGATGACCGGATCGAACGTGAGCGAGTGGCCCGACCGGATCCCGAGTACGGCCTGGTCCAGCGGGCGCCAGCTCACGACCTCCGGCTTGCAGTCGGTCCCGCAGCCATCGTGCGCGAACGCGTTACCGTCATCGCACTGCTCCGACCGGATCGGATCGACGACCCCATTCCCGCAGCGCTCGTCCGAGCGACAGTCCGCGGCACAGCCATCGCCCGGGATGTTGTTCCCGTCGTCGCACATCTCGGCGGGAACCACGCCGGAGATCCCCGGATCGACGAGCTGATCGTTGCAGGTGATCGGGAGACAGGTGCGGTCGTAGCAGCGGCCGCTGTCCGCCGCACAGCTGTCACCATCGGCAAGGTCCGCGCACGCCGCGCGCTGATCTGGATCGGCGCACACGGTGATCGTCGCGGTCGCCTGGACGCACAACGTCCCCTCGGGACACAGCCAACCATCGGCGCACTCGACTGCCCCAGACCGCACGCATCCCACGAGCAAGGTGATCGCGATCGAGATCCGGACCAGCGCGCTCACCTTGCGAGTATCGGCAGAAGCGTGACCGTTCGCAATCGAATGCACGGGCCGCACATCGGGTTCAGCCGGCATGCGGCCTGCGACCTGACGCCGGCAGATCGCTGCGCGTGCGACTGCCGCCAGACGACCTACGTCTGTTCTGTAGCAGCCCCATGCAGCACCGGACCCTCACCACCGTGCCCCCACCGCACGACTTCGCGAAAACGCTCAGGTTCCCACGCGAAGACGTGATCACGACGAAGTTCAGCCGCGAACCAGTCGACGCCGACGACACGGTCCCGATCGCTCTGTACTCGCAACCGTACGAGCGCCTCGACATCCAACCCGAGTCGAGACCGTACGAGCTGATCGAGATTGGACGAGACGCCGGCGTGGTCCGCATCGCCGCTGCGCCGACCACCTCGTTCCCTCTCGTCCTGGCGATCTCGATGCTCTCCGGCGCGTTTGCTCTCGGCTTCGGATTCGCGTTCTTGCTGCTGTGAGCGACCAGTCCGCTCACGAGGAGGAATGTAGCTGCCAGGTGACCTCTCGATGGATTAGGCTCGGTCGGTGAAGAGACTCCTCCTCGCTGTCGGACTCGTGGGATGTACGGATGGCGCGGATCGGGTCGACCCGCCGATCGACGAGCTGCCGGCGGGCGTCTGGGAACCTGTACCCGGTGGATGGATCTGGGATGCGAGCCTCGCCGCGGAGAACGGGACGGTCTGGTGGACGTACATCGAGCACCGCTCCCAGCCAGACGACTCCACCTTCGACAATGACGTCTGGCTCGCCGCGACGACGGCGACCGGCCAGCGTCGGATCGAACCGTCGCGCGTCGCCCCGGGGGACGGCTCGATCTGGAGTCCACAGGTGGCGGTCACGCCGAGTGCCGTCCTCGTTGCGACGCGTGGCCTCGACAGTGTGCTGAGGCGCTTCGATCGGAGCGGCTCGCCGCTCGGGAATCCAACGCCGATCGTTGTCGACGACGGCGGCCCCGGAGAGACCGACATCAGGACGATCGAGCTCGTCGCGACGGTGGACGGCGGTGCCCAGCTCGTGGCGGCGCTGCTCTCGGAGACGGCGGAGGTCGCCCTGGTCGATCTCGATGCCACGGGCACGCCGCTGAGGACCGTCCTGGTCGGTGCCCCCGATGCGATGGAGCCGGGTAGCAGCACGACGAATGCGATCGCTGCAGCGCCCCGGCCCGATGGCTCGACGATCGTCGCGTGGGATCGCTACTACAACGGGTGCATCAGCACGCGACCGGCGGCCACGTTGACCGCACCGGTCACGGGTCAAACCGTGGGCACGATCCAGCTCGTGCGCGACATGCCCGATCGTAGCGAGGCGTTGCCGGCGGTCGCGGCGGCGGGCGACACGGCGTACATCGCCTGGCAGAGCGGCTACGGCAACATGCCGCTGCAGCTCGCGAAGTATCCCGACGTCGCGACGGTGCTTGCTGAGGTCGGCGACGCGAACGATACCAACGGCGACGTCTTGATCGCGCTCGCGGCGCCCGGACGAGGAGCGATCGCGTGGCACGCGGAGCAGGCGGGGACCCTGAATGTCATGACCTTCGCCGAGAGCGGCGGCACCGTGCGGTTCGGTACGCCGCGCGTGATGTCGGCGGTCCACGCAGGCGCGCCGATGGATTCGGTGGGCCTCGAGCACGTCGGTGACGATCGCTACGTCCTCGGCTGGATCGAGGGGCGCGAGCTCACCGAGCAGGAGCGTCTGTACGCGACCGAGCTCGACTTCGCGAACGAAGCGCTCCGTGTGGCGCCGCCCGTCGAGGCGAGGCCGCTACCGGCGGCAAGCCCGACGCAGCGCCGCTTCCCGTGCCCGTAGGTTCGAGCTCACTTCGCGCTCGCGCTTCGTCGACCACGTGATCGCCGCGAGGTAGCTCGACCCCACCTGGGGGCCTCGAAAGCTCGGGCCGTGGCTGTTCACGCGTCATCCCGCGCTCGACCTCACGCCGTCCATGACCACCGCGGACGTGGGCGCAGGCACGGGCTACTTCTCCGTGTGACTCACCCGGCACAAGAGCCCCGAGAAGCGCCACCGCTGAAAGCCCGGCATGTCGTTCCCAAGCCGTAGCTCGTCGACCTACGCTGCTCGGATGTCGAAGCTTGACGTCAGCGCACTCCACGGTTCCACCCGCGCGCTCTACCAAGCGATGACGGCGGGGAAGCCGCGCGACGTACCGGATCCAACAACGCTCCCCCTGCTCTCGCTCGGTCTACCAGCCGACCTGCATGCCGTCGTGCACGCGTGGACCTACTACGGTCGCCCGTCGAAGAACTCGTTGCGCGCGTGGAACGTATTCGAGACCTGGGACTTCATCTTCTCGGTCGCACCGGTCAGCGCGGAGGAAGTCCTCCGC
>Ga0316605_10001806_pt1 | contig 12289 bp, 11 predicted proteins | sample OWC_soil_day20_n_FD_207666 | JGI IMG/M metagenome (GOLD analysis project Ga0316605, IMG submission 207666) | Wetland soil microbial communities from Old Woman Creek delta, Ohio, United States - OWC_soil_day20_noCT | ecosystem: Environmental > Terrestrial > Soil > Wetlands | place: USA: Ohio... | reverse complement strand
CTACCACATGCCCATAGGCAATGCAAGCACTATTTCCCGCCCAAAAGGGCTTGCCGGAAGGCTGAAAATGGAGCGGGCGACCGGGCTCGAACCGGCGACGTCCAGCTTGGGAAGCTGACATTCTACCGCTGAATTACGCCCGCTCACGGCTTGAGACTTTTATTCAAGAGGCTTTATTTGTCAAGGAATTTCTCGACACGCGACTTCTTTACATACGCTCTTTGTCTGTTCCGGATGCGGCAGCGGGATCCGTAATGAAATAATTAATATTAAAGTTTTTTAAAACGTTTAACTGTGTTATACGAAAAATCATCAAAATAACGATGGATGAACAACCTATGGAACCTCTTAAAGGCTCGCAACGAAAATATTTACGCGCGCAGGCGCATCATTTGAAACCGCTGGTGATCATCGGCGCCAAAGGCATAACCGAGCAGCTCCTCGGCTCGGTTGACCTGGCCTTGAAAGACCACGAACTGATAAAAGTTAAATTCGGCGAATTCAAAACCGCCAAAAAAGCAATGTCCTCAGAAATTGCCGAAGCCACTAAAAGCGAACTCGTCGGTCTGATCGGCAATATCGCAATCTTCTACCGACCCTGCCCGCAGACGGAAAAAAGAAAAATTAAACTACCTTAGTGACGGTGCTACCTTCTGGTCAGTTGCCGGTACTTGATTCGGTGCGGCTGGCTGGCGGCGGCGCCCAGTCTGCTTTTGCGGTCTTCCTCGTATTCGGAATAGTTGCCGTCAAAGAAAAGAACCTTGCTGTCGCCTTCAAAGGCCAGGATGTGCGTGCAGATTCTGTCCAGAAACCAGCGGTCGTGGCTGATGACGACAACACAGCCGGCAAAACTCTCCAGCGAGTCTTCCAGCGCTCGCAGGGTGTTCACGTCCAGATCGTTCGTGGGTTCGTCAAGCAGCAGGACATTGCCGCCTTCCTTGAGCATCCGGGCCAGATGTACACGGTTGCGTTCACCGCCTGACAGCATCCCGACTTTCTTTTGCTGATCGGTGCCGGAAAAATTAAACCGTGACACGTACGCACGCGAATTGATCTGCCGGCTGCCGACGGCAATCATATCCTGCCCATCGGAAATCATCTCCCAGATGTTCTTTTCCGGATCAAGCGCGTCGCGGCTCTGATCAACATAAGCAAGCTTCACGGTTTCGCCGATGCGGATCGTTCCGGAATCCGGTGTTTCCTGCCCTGTGATCATGCGGAAAAGCGTGGTCTTGCCGGCGCCGTTGGGGCCGATCACGCCGACGATACCGCCTGGCGGCAGGGAAAAAGTCATGCCTTCAACAAGCAGTTTATCGCCATAGCCTTTATTTACGTCTTTTGCCTCGATCACCAGGTCGCCCAGACGGGGGCCCGGCGCAATAAAGATTTCTCGCGTACCGGATTCCTTTTCCTGGGTTGTACCCAGCAACTCTTCATAAGCATTGATACGCGCCTTGGATTTGGCGTGCCGTCCCTTGGGCGACATGCGGATCCATTCCAGCTCGCGCTCCAGGGTTTTGATTCTTGCGCTTTCCGATTTTTCTTCATTCTTCAGACGGTTTTGCTTTTGCGTGAGCCACGAGGAATAATTCCCCTGCCAGGGAATGCCCTGGCCGCGGTCGAGCTCAAGGATCCAACCGGCAACATTATCCAGGAAATAACGGTCGTGGGTAACAGCAATGATCGTGCCCTCGTATTTTTGCAGATGATGCTCCAGCCAGGCAACGGATTCGGCGTCCAGATGGTTGGTCGGTTCGTCCAGAAGCAGAATGTCGGGTTTCTGTAAAAGCAGACGGCACAGGGCGACCCGGCGTTTTTCACCGCCGGAGAGCACTTTGATCAATGTGTCGCCGGGCGGGCAGCGCAGTGCGTCCATTGCCATTTCAAGTCGCGAGTCCATATCCCACGCATCCAGCGCGTCCATCTTCTCCTGCAGGGCGGCCTGCCGGTCGCAGAGCTTCGTCATTTCCTCGTCCGACATTTCCTCGGCAAATTTTTCGTTGACGGCGTTGTACTCGTTGATCACATCCATTGTGGACTGGACACCCTGCTCTACAATCTGACGCACTGTTTTAGCGTCGTCGAGACGCGGTTCCTGCTCCAGGTAGCCCACTGTATAACCCGGGGAAAGAATGGTCTTGCCCAGAAATTCATCATCCACACCCGCCAGAATCTTCAGAAGCGAGCTTTTGCCGGATCCGTTTAAACCGATCACGCCGATTTTCGCGCCGTAGAAATAAGACAGATAGATGTCCTTCAGCACCGGCTTTTTTTCATAAACCTTGCTGACTCCGATCATGGAGTAAATTACTTTGTTTCCTTCATTCGCCATGGAACGCTGGTCCTCCGGAAGAGCAGATCACCCTTAAATGTAGGGGAAAATATTCTGAATGATGATGTTGAAGTTGTCCTGAATCTTGTCATGGCCTTCGATCATTCCCATATGCCCGGGTAAAAGCAACTCGATATCGAGATCGGACAGCGTCACAATGCTTTTTTTCAGCAGCGATCCGTTGCCTCCAGGAAAATCCGTGCGGCCGACATTCTGCTGGAACACGACGTCGCCGCAGAACAGGGCCTTCTTTACAGGCCAGTAGAGGCCGATAGAGCCGGGTGTATGACCAGGAATTGAAATCACTTTGAAAACCTGGTCGCCCAGCTCAAGCTTGCCGTCCTCCATCTGCATGTTGATCTGCATCTGCGGCACGGTGATGCCGAAGAGACCGTAGAGTTCGCCGCCGACGCCTTTGAGGAAATCCATTTCCTTGCGGTGCAGGGCGATCTTTACCTTTTCCTGATCAAAAAGTTCGGAGCCCTGAAAGTGATCGGGATGCGAATGCGTATTGATCACGTACTTGATGTCTTTCTTCTTGATGCCGTCATTGGCCATCTGATTGAGCAAATCGGGCAGATAGCGCGTCAGACCCGGATCAATAAGCGCCTGTACATTTCCTCCGATGTAGTAGCTGTTGCAGTTGTTGTCAAAGTAGTTTGCCCATTCGTAAATATAAATGTCATCTCGATACTTCATTTCGGACCCTTTCCTCTTTCTATTGTTCTTGTGATCTTGAATCTTTTGCCGCGCGCGGTGCATTCACTTTCTGATCCAACCACTTCGCCAGGTCAGCGGCGGATTTTTCCCAGCCCGTTTCCAGCATCGGCAGGTGAGCAAATTGTTGATATTCAATATAGTCAGCCTGCAAAAAATCGGCCAATCCCCTCTGCATGGATGCCGGAGCAACCACATCTCTGGCGCACCCGATCACCAACTTTGGGCACTTTATTCTCGATGGATAGACAGGGTAGCCTTGAGCCACCTGATAGCCGACAACCAGGGATTCAGCAACAAACATGTCAAAAAATGCTCTGCGTTCCTCCGGGGCAATGTTGTTGAGTACAGTCTGTTCCGCCATTGCGAAGGTCGGCTTAACCGGTTTCATGTTCATCATCCCCCATATATTTTTGATGATCGTTCCGGAATAGGGCAGATCATTCTGAACTTCCAGGGCAACGCCAAGCGGGGGCGCACTGGCCATGGTAACGAGAGCGGTAATCGAATCGATATGTTCCGCTGTTTTCTGGGCAATCAATCCGCCCAGGCTGTGTCCAATCAATGCGCAATTTTCAATATTGAGGCGACGGATGACTTTTTCCACATCATCCAGATAGTCTTCCAGCGTCACCTGCGCCAACGCTTCTTCCCGATCCGACGGAAAATGGCCGCGCAGGTTCACCGCATAGACTTCCCATCCCTGATCAGCAAAGTATGGAAGATAATTCTTCCAGTACTGACTTGTTCCCCATGCGCCGTGAATAAAAAGCAGGGGACTGGCGTGCCGAATTTTCACGGGCCGGATTTTATCCAGCGCCAGATTTTCAATCTTCATCTTCAACAAACAGTCATTGCCTTTTCAGCTTGAATTTCTGCCCCCAATATTCAGTTTATCAGGTTTTTGCTTTACGCGGAACAAAAATCCAAAGCAGAATATAGATGAGGAATCCTGTCCCGAAGCAAAGAACCAGCAACGTAAACAACAAGCGCCATATCCAGGAAGGAACAGGGGTGTGCTCTCCCAATCCGCCGCAGACGCCGCCAATCCAGCGGTCTGTCTCGGACTTTGTAAAGTTATGCAGCCAGTCATTTTGCGTCATGGATTCATCCTCCCCCGTAACAAACGATTACCGCCATTTCGCAGATTATCATCCTCAATTACGTTATGGGATGACCATCTGCATTTGAATCTCTGAAACCACTCATGCAGACAAGCGAAAAAAACTTTAATTTGATTGCCTTATTCCAAATTGTGTTCTTTGTGCCGCTTTATTTCATTTTAAGACGTCATCCAGAGGCATGTCTTTCGAGCTGTGTCCGACTTTAACAATATTCCCTGCTTTGTCCAGCAGCATGATCATGGGCACACCGATAACATTGTACGCGTTTCCAACGCTGCCGTCTTCATCCAGCAGCGTCCGATAGGGCAGTGAATTGCTCTGAGCAAACCTTATTACTTTTTTTGCCGGCTCCATGATGTTAATGTAAATAACCTCCAGACCACGCGGCGAATAGGTCCTATGAACTTCTTTATATTTGGGAATTTCCGCGCGGCATCCGGGGCACCAGGTTGTTCCGAAAAAAATCAGGACCGGCTTGCCTCGCTGAGCGCTCAGCCGAAATGTTTTTCCCTGCACGTCTTTGAGGGTAAAATCCGGTGCCTGGGTCAGCTCTGGCTTGAAGGGCGCATTGGGAATATACTGGCCCCAGGCAGCCGCTGACGGAGCCAGGAAAACAACCATCAGGAAAGCTATAATAATATTAAAATATTTACGCATGGTACTCCTTTTTTTCTTAAAAAGACAGCGTGCCCGCAGTATACAGGAAATATTGGGCAGCGCCAATCAAAATAACGCCAAAAACCTTTGTGATGACAGTCATCCAGGCGCCGGACCGTGGAAGTGAAGAAATAAATCCCGTAAATGTACCCACCAGGATCAGGAGCGTCCCCATTCCAAAGGCAAAAATAAAGAGAAGGCCGATACCCATTATCAGATTACTCTTGAGTGCCACAAAACCCAGCAACACACCGAGCACCGGCGCGGTGCATGGACCGATCACAAAACCGGAAGCCGCACCCAGCAAAAAACTGGGAGCAAATCCTTTTTTCCCGCCGCCGGAATATTTAAGAATGCTTTGCGGAATCGGGATTGATATTTTAAAAACATCAAGCATGGCCAATCCCATGATCAGGCAAACGTTCGCCATGATAATATAGACAAGCGGGGTTGTCTGCATTTGCCCGAAGAGCCTTCCCGACAGGGCAGCCGCCGCTCCTAGGGCGGCATATGTCACGGACATCCCCAGAACATAAAACAGTGACAGCAGGAAGCCGCGTAGTTTTGATGATGAACCCTGCGCACCAATGAAACCGACCGTCACGGGAATGAGAGGATAAGTACAGGGTGTGAAGCTGATCACCACCCCGCCCAGATATGCCGCCAAAAATGAAAGAAAAACAGAATCTTGAATATACAAAGATACATTACTGACCAGATTTTCAATCAACCTTTTTTACCCTCAATATGATTTATACAACAAACGATATGGAAATTACTTTCCAGCGTCAAGGAAAAAATTAACGGCGGGTGGCCAGATTCATCGTACAATCTTAAAGACAGGCAAAAAAAGAACAGGCGGATGGGCTGTTTTTTTTATGGTGCATAGCCTTTTTTTAGATCATGATCAACCGGCAGGCGTCATTTCTATTAATGACGGATCATAATCGTCCGGCTTCTCATACCCCAGAAGATTCAGAAGGGTTGCCGCTATATTGGACAGGCCTTTTTCCCGGATATCCGCCATACGATATTCCCCCTGGTAAAGGGGGTCATAGATGACAAAGGGGACCGGATTAAGGGAATGCGCTGTTTTGACTGATTTTGTGCCTTTTTTATCGATGGTGAACATTTCGTCCGCATTGCCGTGGTCAGCCGTGATAACGGCAATGCCTTCCATTTCTTTGATCAAGGCCAGCAGATCGCTGACACACTTATCCACTGTTTCGACCGCGATAATGGCCGCCTCCATCACTCCGGTATGCCCGACCATATCACCGTTCGGGAAATTGAGCCTTCCGAATTTATACTTACCCGTCCGGAGCAGGTCCATAACTGTATCCGTTATCTCCTTTGCTTTCATCTTCGGAGCCTTGTCAAATTCAATCCTGTCGGAAGGAATCTCCACATATGTTTCAAGGGATTCATCAACGTAGCCGGAACAGTTGCCATTCCAGAAATATGTCACATGGCCATATTTCTGAGTCTCGGATACGGCAAACGCTTTTACGTTTGCCGCGCAAAGGTACTCGCTGATTACACGATCGATTGCCGGGGGCTGTACAAGAAAATTGGGGGGGATATGGGCGTCCCCGTCATACTCCATCATCCCGGCATAGAAAATATCCGGAAGGGGGCCTCTGTCGAACTCGGAAAATTCCTTCTCGGAAAATGCCCTGGAAATCTCGATAGCGCGGTCGCCCCGGAAGTTGAAAAAGATCACCGCATCGCCGTCCTTGATCGTCCCCCTGGGCATCCCCGAATCATCAGCTATGACAAAGGCCGGCAGATACTGATCGGTTGCTTTCGGGTCTTCCTCGTAATAAGTCTTCACCGCTTCGGAGGCGGACGGGAACTTTCTGCCCTCTCCCAGGACATGGGCCTCCCATCCCCTCTTGACGATATCCCAATCTGAATTGTACCTGTCCATGGTGACCTTCATACGGCCGCCGCCGGACGCTATGGCGTAATCAAGACCCATTTCTGCTGAAATCTTCCTTAGTTTTTCCTCTGTGGGAATAATGTAATTCAGCGCCGTTCTTTCTCCGACGTCCCTGCCGTCAAGCAGGGCATGGATCCTGACCCTTTTCAGATTCAGTGCGGCACATTTTTCGATCATGATGAATAATTGGTCAATATGCGAATGGACATTCCCGTCGGAAAGCAGCCCGATGAAGTGAATTGTCCCGCCCTTGTGGGAACGATGTACAATGGTGTCCCAGACGTCGGATTGAAAAATCCTTCCTGTTTTAAGTGCCGCATTGACAAGGCGTGCACCCTGGTCAAAGACCCTGCCGGCCCCCATGGCGTTGTGACCCACTTCGCTGTTTCCCATATCATCATCTGAAGGCAGTCCGACAGCCGTACCATGGGCTTTGAGTTGCGTGTACAGATCAGATTTGAACAATCGATCAAGGTTGGGTGTCTTGGCCTTGTGGACAGCATTCGTTTCATCTGCTTTGCCGATACCTATGCCATCCATGATAATCAGCAGCAGGGGACCTTTTCTGCCCGAAAAAGATTTCAATTTTTCAAGATGTAATGACATTCAAAAATCTCCTTGACCTTTAGCCTTTTTCCTTGATCCTCTAGCCTGGTATCTACTTACCTACAAATGCAGGTTTTCTCTTCTCCAGAAATGCCTTCATACCTTCCTTTTGATCCTGCGTTCCGAAGCATTGCGCAACCGCGCTTAATTCCAGTTTCACCGCATTGTCCAGTGACATGTCATAACCGTAATTGATGCTGTTTTTGGCCATTTTAAGGGCAAAACCCGGAAGCGTTGTAAATTTTTTGGCCATCTTTCCGGCTTCTTCCATCAGATTGGCAAGCGGAACCACTTTATTCACCAAACCGATTTCATACGCTCTCTGAGCGTTAATCTGCCCCCCGCCCAGAATAAGTTCCTTGGCAATGCCCGTCCCGACAAGTCTGGGCAGACGTTGCGTGCCGCCCCATCCCGGAAGAATCCCTATCAATATTTCCGGCTGCCCGAAAACCGCGTTTTCCGAAGCAATGCGAACATCACAGGCCAGCGCGATCTCCGTCCCGCCTCCCAGCGCAAAACCGTTGACGGCGGCAATAACAGGTTTCCCCATTGTCTCCATAAAGCGGAGGGTTCCCTGTCCTAGTTCCATAAATTTCGTTACTTCCACCGGGGTGTAATTCTGCATTTGCGATATGTCCGCACCCGCCACAAAAGCCTTTTCTCCCGAACCAGTCAGGATCAGCGCCTTCACCTCGTCATCCTGATCACACACCTGCAACGCATGGGCCAGTTCAGACATCACCTCGGAATTCATTGCATTTAAAACCTTGGGACGATTGAATGTAATGTTAGCAATCCCGTTTTCGACATTAAAAAGAATATTTTGATAGTCCATTGCAAATCTCCTTTAATAGTCAAAGAGCCCTTTCTTTTCAGATCGGGCTCTTTGTAAATCATTTTATCACGTTGTTTGACGTTGAATTAAACAGCGCAAACATCAACGGGCGGTTTAACTTCTTCCTTGCCCATAGCCTTGACAACCAGTTCAGCCAGATCCCATGCCTGCATTGTCTCTTCCTTATGATTATCCTTGATGCCGTCGGACATCATAGTAAGACAGAATGGACAACCTACGGCAATCATATCGGCGTTTACGGCGATTGCCTGCTTGGTGCGTGCATTGTTAATACGTTCTCCAATATCTTCTTCCATCCACATTCTCGCACCGCCGGCACCGCAGCAGAAGCTCTTGTCAAGATTTCTCTCCATCTCGACAACATTGATACCACGGATCGCTTTCAAAATCTGACGGGGCTGATCATAAATATGGTTATAACGGCCTAGGAAGCACGAATCGTGATAGACAAATGTTCCCTTGAGCGGCTCGGGCAACTTGATTTTGCCAGTTGCAATCAGGTTGGCGATAATCTCCGTGTGATGATAGACTTCAAAATTGCCGCCGAAATTGGGGTAATCTTTTTTCAACGCGTTATAGCCGTGCGGGCAGATCGCGATGATTTTCTTCACCCCGTATCCGTTCATCACATCAATATTGGCCTGTGCCAGTGACTGGAAGAGATACTCATTGCCGGAACGCATTGCGGAATCACCGCAACAGCCTTCTTCCGTCCCCAGAATACCAAAGCTGACGCCTGCTTCCTGAAGGATCTTCGCAAATGCGACGGAAATCTTTTTGCCACGATCGTCAAACGAACCTGAACAACCCACGTAGAACAGATATTCGACGTTGGGATCTTCGGCCAGAGTTTTAATGCCCAGTTCCTTGGCCCAGTCGCCGCGAAGATGCGCACCCACGCCCCACGGATTTGAATTATTCTCCATATTGCGGCAGGTCAGCTGCAGTTCCGGAGCAAAATCCGCTTCGGTCAAAACCTTGTAACGGCGCATGTCAATAATCTTTGGCACATGTTCAATCGATGCCGAACAGTGTTCCATACAATACATGCAGTTGGTACAAGCCCAAAGTTCATGAAGGTCAACAACTTCGCCGACCAGTGCTTTCCCTGTTGCTTCTTCAGCCGGGGCTTCTCCTTCGGCGGGAACAACAGGCAATTTCGCAGTTATCGCGTTCCGTAAGGGAGCCGGCAGTTTCGCAGCAACCATCGCCAACGCGGTATCCGGACATTTTTCCAGCCAGTGTGTTTTGATATCCTGAACCACTTTCTTGGGTGACAGGGGCTTGCCCGTCAGATAAGCCGGGCAACCGTCCTGACAACGGCCACAGCGCGTGCAGGCATCGGAATCAAAAATCTGTTTCCAGGTGAACTCTTCCAACTTACCAACGCCAAACGCTTCCGCATTTTCAAAATCACGAATCGGCTCAATATAGCCCGTCGGTTTGAAGGACTGCAGGAAATGGTTCGCCGGGGTGGTAATAATGTGCATGAGGCGGGAATACGGAATATAAGCAATGAAACCCAGGCCCAGAATCGCATGCACCCACCAGGTCAACTGATGCACGAGCCGGGCGGTATCAAGTTCAATCCCTGTAAAGGTACGGGACAAAAGCCAGCCCACGAACGACCAGTATTCCCAGGGAGGATTGGTCACATAAATGCGGAGCGCTTCTGCTATAAAACCGGTGACGATGATGGCGCCGATGAGCAGGAGAACGATGACATCATCGGGTGTATTGTCGACTTCACCTTTGTAGCCCATACGGTCCGGCTTTGCGACAAAGCGGCGATCGAGCGCAATGATCACTCCGATCAGCACGAACAATCCGAAGAGATCCATCAAGAAAGAAAAGCCTAAATAAAAATTGCCTTTCAGGAATGTCCAGCTGAAGAGTGGTTCCGTAATATGATGCTGCCCTGCGTCAAATGCGGCACCAAAAATTAAAACAAAAAAACCAAAAAAGATTAAGGCGTGCATTATTCCCGGAAAAGGATCTTTCAAGACTTTCTTTTGCAGAAAAACCTCCGCAAGAACGATCTTAACTCTTTCCTTCATGTTGTCCAGGCGCATTTCCGGCTTGCCCATCGCCTTCCACATCAGCCAGCGGCGATATACGCCATAAGCAAATATGGCTAGTGCAACGAATGTGAGAGCAAAAAGGATGATCTCAAACGCCGGCAGGGGAATGTTCCAGAAAACCTCGCGTCCTTCATTACCTACAGAAAATTCATGTCCTTTCATTGATCCTCCAACAAAACTTGAGGGCTGATTCTTGTCTTATTATCATAATATCAAGCATCAAAAAAAAGTCTTTGCCCCGCGGTCCGGGGCAAAGACCCTATGTGTTTTATGCGACCAGTTTCTTGCAAACTGCCGTAAACTCGGGAATGACCTTGAACAGATCATCCACAACACCGTAATCAGCCTTTGTAAAGATCGGGGCTTCCGCATCTTTATTGATTGCTACGATGCACTTGGATGAGCTCATGCCGGCCAGATGCTGAATCGCGCCGGAGATGCCGCATGCGATGTACAGGTTCGGAGAAACAACCTTACCCGTCTGTCCGACCTGATCTTTCTGCGGACGCCAGCCGGCATCAACTGCCGCGCGGGACGCGCCGACTGTGCCTTTGAGTACATCAGCCAGCTCTTCCAGAATCTTGAATTCATCCGGGCCCTTCATGCCACGGCCGCCGGAAACGATCACGTTGGCTTCCGTCAGGTCGACCTTACCGCTCGTGTCTTTCTGGACTTCCAGAACCTTGCTCTTCTGTGCTTCAACAGCAACATCCACTTTAGTTACAGCGCCGGCTTTGGCATTTTCAGCCGCCGGGAAAACATTGGGACGAAGCGATGCAATGGCCGGGGTGGAATTGAAAACCACTTCGCCAAAGCACTTGCCTGCATACATCGGGCGGATGGCAACCAGTTTGCCTCCGTCAATCTTCACATCCGTGCAGTCAGTGGCAAGACCCGTAGCCAGTTTGGCGGCCACGCGGGCGGAAAGATCCTTGCCCTGGACCGACGCGCCGAACAGAACGATCGCCGGATCGTTGTCTTTAATAATTTTGGCGGCCACAGCGGCGTGTGCTTCCGTCACATAGGGTTCCAATGCGGCGTTGTCACCAACAAATACTTTATCGACGCCGAATTTACCCAGTTCGGCGGCTAAACCTTCTATACCTGAACCAAGCAGAATGGCGCTGACTTCATCACCGGACTGGTCTGCCAGCTTGCGGGCTGTCGAGGCCAGTTCCAGGCTGATTTTCCTAAGCGCGCCGTCCCGCTGTTCTGCTACAATCATGACTCCTTTTGCCATCTTTCAATTCCTCCGCTTTTTAATTAAATAGCTTTTGCTTCTTCTCTGAGTAACTTGCCCAGTTCTGCCGCTTTTTGCGCGGGCTCATCTCCGCAAATGATCTTTCCGGGGGGTCTGGCCGGAGGCGGAACGGTTTTGGCTACTGTAGCTTTTGCATCGGTGGCAACACCGATGGCTGCAGCGTTTTTCACATCAACCGGTTTCTTCTTCGCCTTCATGATACCGGGCAGAGACGCATACCGGGGTTCGTTGAGACCCTTCTGACATGTAACAACGCAGGGCAGAGCCGTTTCAATCGACAGCTGAGCGCCTTCGATCGGACGGATAACTTTCACGGAAGAACCGGCGAATTCCAGTTTAGTGACAATTGTCAGCTGAGGTGCATTCAGGGCTTCCGCCAGCATGGCGCCGACCTGACCGGAGTCATCATCGATGGCGCGCTGACCGCAGAAGATGATGTCATGCGGCATAGATTTAATCACAGCCGCCAGGGCATTGGCAACCACAAACGCGTCGGCATTGTCAAATGCCGGATCGCAAATGTGCACGCCCTTGTCTGCGCCCATGGCCAGAGCAGTACGGATCGTTTCCATCGCTCTAGCGGGACCGAGGCAAACGATCGTGACGTCACCGCCGTTCTTTTCCTTCAGTTTCAATGCTTCTTCCACGCCAAATTCATCATAGGGATTCATTACCCATTTGATCTGGCCTTCTTCGATGCCTGATCCGTCAGC
>Ga0316605_10001805_pt1 | contig 12290 bp, 4 predicted proteins | sample OWC_soil_day20_n_FD_207666 | JGI IMG/M metagenome (GOLD analysis project Ga0316605, IMG submission 207666) | Wetland soil microbial communities from Old Woman Creek delta, Ohio, United States - OWC_soil_day20_noCT | ecosystem: Environmental > Terrestrial > Soil > Wetlands | place: USA: Ohio... | reverse complement strand
GAGGCACCCGCCCTGGCGCAGCATGGCGCGCGCGGCCAGGCGGTCGCTGCCGCTGGTCATCATCTCCATGTCGTAGGCCAGCGAGATGCGGTTGTAGCGGCCCTCATACGTGGAGCGCAGCGCCTCCATCGAGACGTTGGAATCTTCCTGCGCGCCGTCTTCGAGCTCGCGCTCCATCTGGCGCTCGAGCGCCATGCGCCGGCGCGAGATTTCTTCTTCCGACAGCACCGGGTCACGCTGGCGGCGCAGATCGTCGACCAGGCGCGTCACGCGCATGTGGCGCGCCGGGCCTTCGTCGAGCCGGCGCGCTTCGAGGGCGCGCTCGTACTGCGAGCGCAGCACGCCGCGCAGCCGCTCGTCAGACGAATAGAAGCCGGTACGCTCGATCTCGATACGCGCGGCATCGGCGGCCACCAGGTCGTTGCGCTGCAAGGCGTTGGCGAGATCGAGGTCGGCGCCGCTCAACTCGGAGCGGTAGGCGCGCGCGAGCACGGTCTCGCCCTCCAGGCCCGGCGCGTTGTACTGCTCCACGTTGGCGTAGCGGCGGCCGAAGCGCTCCTCGATGGCCGCGAGGCGGCGGCGCACCTCGGCTTCCATCTGGGCGCTGGTCCAGTTCTGGGCTTCGGCCAGCGCGAGCACCTCGCTGCGCACGCGGGTGTAGACGGCCTCGATCTCGGCCTCGCCCGTGCCCCAGCCGGTGATGCCACCTCGCATGGCGTCGTCGAGCGCGATGGCGTCGGCGGTGGCGGTGTCGCCGCTCATCAGCGCATTGGCCTGGTCGATCTCGTTGCCTTCTTCCAGATCACCTTCGAGCGCGGCCTGCAGCGTCTCGCCGTACATCGACAGGTATTCGGCGCGTATGGCCTCCACCTCGGCGGGTGTCTTGTTGCGCAGCAGGCTCATGATGGCCGCCTCGTCGGTGCCCCAGCCGGCAATGGCGTCGTGCAGGCCGATGGCGTCGGCGCGCGCGGTCTGGCCTTCGATGCCGGCCTGGGCACGCCTGAGTTCGTCGCCGCTCAGCTCGCTTTCGAAATCGCTGTCGAGGTCGCTTCCGAACATGGCGTAGTACTGCTTGCGCACCACCGCGCCGCGCAGGCGCGACAGGCCGCGCAGGCTGGCGTAGATGCGCCCCTCGTCGGTGCCGATCTGGTCCATCGCAGCGTGCAGCTCCTGCGCGATGTGCGCCGCATCGAAGCCGCCGCCGCCAGCGCGAGCCACCTGGTTGAGTTTTTCCACCGTGTCGAAGTCGCCCTCGCCCACCGCGGTGGCCACCAGTTCGTCTTCGAACACCTGGCGCGCGCGCTCCAGGTGGCCCAGGGCCACGTTGTCGCGCAGCCGGTGGGCGGCGATGTCGAGCGGGTTGGCATCGGGGCCGGCGGCAAAGAACTGTTGGAGCAGCTCGCGTTGCTGTTCGCCGAGCCCCTCGTCGGCCAGCAGCTCGTCTTGCGTCACGCCTTCGGCCAGGCGGGCGCGCGCGGCGTCGATCAGCAGCAGGTCGTTGGCCACCGCGTTGCGGTTTTCAGTGGTGCGCCGCACCTGCCATTGCTCGGTGAGCTGGTTCGATTCGCTCAGCCAGCGGCGAATGCGCGTGAGCATGCGTGTCCACCAGCTCTGGCCTTCGAGCTCGCGGTCTTCGGCCCACACGCGCGCCGCCTCGATGCCGGCGCTGCCAGCGGCTTCGATCTCGCTGCGGTGGGTGCGCGTGCGCTCGGTGGTGGCCGCGAGCTTCAGGCGTATGGCTTCGGTGACGGCGGTCACACGCTCGTCGCCCCACACGCGCAGCAGGTTCACCAGGTCGGCCAGGCGCGATTCGCGCGCTCGGTCGTTGGGGTCGCGCGCCGGGCGCAGCGGCGGCTGGGGCGTGAGCACCTGGTACTGCTCGCGCTGCACCAGCGCGCGGTAGGCGTTGGTCTGGCTGGTGCGCACCTGCGTGAGCTCGCGGGCGCGGCGGTCTCCGGCCTGCTGGTAGTTGGTGGTCTGCGTGGTGACGTGCTCGCGGATCCAGGCCACCGTGCGGTCCCGCCGGGCGCGGATCACCGCCGGGTCGGCGCCGCCGCTGGCGGCTTCCTGGCGGCGCAGGGTTTCTTCTTCGGCCTGTTCGGCGGCGCCTTCGATGGCGTCCATGGTGCGCTGGCCCTCGTCGGCCACTGCGTCGGCGGCGGCCTGGCCTTCGCTGGCGGCCTCGGCGCTGGCGTCGACCGCGCTCGCATTGAGCTCACGCTGCCGCTCGCTCACCATGCCGGCCAGCTGCTCGGCCGACACATTGGCCGCGGCGGCGATTTCGCGCAGCTCGGTGTCCATGAGCGTGCCGAGCTCCTGGCTCAGCTCGCTGCCGATATCGGGGAACTCGCGCAACAGCACGCCGCCGGTGTAGGCGCGGCGGCGCAGGGCGTTCAGGCCTTCGGTGGTGGCCTCACCAGCCTGGGCCAACAGCCGCGCCACCACCTGGCCCACGGGCGCCTGCAGCGCGGGCGGCAGCGGCGGCGCGGGCACGGGGCCGCGGTCGGGCGAGATGACGCGCTCGCCGGGCTCGCTGCGCCCTTCGGGCGCGGCGGTGCGGCTGAGCATGGCCAGGGCGTATTCCACACGCTTGGCTTCGGCAGCGGCCGGGCTGCCGGGCGCGCCGCCCTCGGGCAAGGCCGCCAGCTCGCGTGCGCCGGGCGTGGTGAGCACCTGGAACAGGTCGGGCGCCACCGGCTCGTCGCCCAGCGTGGGCAGGCTGCCGCCCACGTTGGCACCGGCCGGGGCGGTTTCGCCGGCAGCGACCGGCGTGGCGAGGTCGGGCAGCGCGCGCACCAGCGAACGCACCAGCGCAGGCGGAGTCTCGTTGGGCAGGCGGCGGTTCGACAACTCCACGATGCGCGCGGTGTGCTCGGGCACCGGGTTGCCCGGTGGCGGCGTGGGCGGGGCCTCGACCTCGGGCGCCGGCGGCACGTTGGACAGCGCCTCGTCGGCCGCGCCCGCGCGCGCGCCGGCATGGCGGGTGCGCACCTCGCCCACGCGGCCGTCGAGCGCGGCCGCGTCATCGGCGCGTACACGCACCGTGGTGCGCGGCAGGGCCGCGCCGCCCGTGGCCACGCCGCCAGCCCAGCGGGCCACGATGCGGCGGTGCGAGCCCGGGCCCGGTGCTTCGTCGGTGGCGGGCTCGGGCACGGGCGGTGCGGGCTGTGCTGCAGGCGCTGCGGGCCCGGCCGCCTCGGGTGCGCCTTCGGGCGCGGCCAGCTCGGGGCCTTCCACTGCGCTCGGGAAGGCCGGCACCTCGACCTCGGGTGTGGGCGGCTGGGCCGTCTCGCCCGCCAGCAATCGTCCCTCGGGGCTATGGGGCGGCGGCGCGGGGGCCGGGGCTTCGGCGGGGGGCGCGACGGTCTCGGACACCGCGGCCACCGCGGGTTCGCTCACCGGCACGGTCGGCGACGGCGATGGCGCCGGTGACGGCACAGGCGCCGCCGATGGCGTGGGTGGGCCGGGCACGCTCACGCCGCCCGCGCCCGGCTGCAGCAGCCGCGCCACGATCTCGGCCATCTCCAGCCAGGGGTCACGCGGCATCGACTCGGGCGCGCGCCGGGCGGCGTGCGCGCCGACGCGGTCTTCGAGTGATTCATCCACCGCCGCGCGCCGGGCGCTGCTGCCGCGGGGGGCGGCTGCGGTGGCACGACGGCGGGCGGTGGGACCGTAGCGCATCAGGGCTCCGGCGGGTGCAGCGGATCGGAGCCGTCGAAGACGAACACCAGCCGCTTGCCCACCCAGGCCAGCCAGCCGGGGTCGGCATCGAGGCCGGCGCGGCGCAGGTCGATGTCGATGGCCTGCAGCGGCTGCACCACACGCCACTGTTCACCCTCGCACTCGATCACCCCGGCGCCGCTGAAACGCGCCGCCAGGCCCGCGGGGGCCAGGCGCTCGTCGAGCAAGGCTTCGGCCAGGGCCTGGTGCCAGGCTGCGCCCCAGGCGGCGAGGTCGAAGGCCGCGCCGTCGCCATACCAGGCTTGCAGCTCGGCCACGCGCGCGTGCAGCTCGGCCCCTCGCTCGCGCAGCGCCGGCCAGCGCGCCACGGCTTCGGCCACGCCGCTCATGAGCTCGTCGCGCGCCCAGTCGGGCAGCGGCGGCACCGGGGCCGGCGCCTCGGGGAAGGCACGCGAGAGCAGGCGCAGCGCGGGCTCGGCCAGCACATCGTCACCGCCACCGGCCATGCGCGCCAGCATGGCGGCCAGCGCATCGCCTTCGTTCACGCCCACCTGCCACAGCCGCTCGGGCAGCTCCAGCCGCTGGCTGAGGTTCAGCAGATAGAGCAAGCCACACCAGCGGCTGCGCCAGGCGGCCAGGGGGTCGGCGTCGGTGTCGTCAACGGGTGCGGCGTCTGGCGGGGCGAGCACCGCAGGCGCCGGCAGCGGCCCTGGCGCGGCGGGCGCGGCGCGGTGCTCGTCGAGGGGCGGCACCTCGGGTGCCTGCGGTGCGGCCGCGTGTGGCCGTGCCGGCGGTGCAGCGGCTGCATCTGCCGGGGCCGCGGTACGCAAGACCTGCGGCTCTGCGCCCGGCGCAGGCATGGGCTCGCTACGCGGCGCATCGACCTGCGGAGTGCTCGTTTGCTGAGCCAAACGCGGAGCCGGCGCCTCGGCCTCAAGCTCGGCCGGCACGGGGTTCTGCGGCACGGGCATGTCGTCGACACGCCGGGCCGCGCGGCGTGGCGCCGTGGCCTCGCGCCGCTCGCGCAGCGCCTGCCGCACCGCCTGCACCCAGGCCGCGGGCGCGTGCGCCGGCAGGCGACGCAGCACCTGCTGCAACTCGGGGCGCGACCAGCGTTGCAGCAAGGCCGGCGCGCCCTCCTCCTCAGCGCAGCGCAGCAACACCGCGGCGCGCTCGCGCGGGGGTGCGGCCGCCACCGCGGCCCACAGCCGCTCGAACGATTCAACCTCACCGCGCGGCCCCGTCTGCCGGCGCGCCGCGGCCACCAGGCGCACCGCCTGCTCGTGGGCATGGTCATGGAACCGTTGTGCCGCTGCGCGGTCACCCACCGGCGCGCGGCCCGGCGGGTGGCGATCGACCCACTGCTGCACCTGCTCGGCCAGGTCGTCGCACACGCGCTCGACCCAGGGCGCGGCCTCCAGCGCCGAGGCCGGCATGTGCAGCTTCAAGCGCAGGGCGGGGATGCGCAGCACCGCGTGCGGGCCGTAACGCTGGCGCAGCCGCGCGGCCAGCGCCTGCAGCAAGGCGGGCACGAAGCCGTGCTCGGCGCGCGAGCGCAGCTCGCTGGCCTCGCCGCGCAGCGACTCGGGCGCCACCAGCCGCAAGGCCACCTTGCCCACGCGGATGGCGGCCATGGCGCAGCCCGCCTTGTCAGCCGCGCAGGGCCGCAGCCTTGACGGCGATGCCGCGCAGCTCGGCCGCGCTCAGGCCACGGTCGCGCAAGTGCGCATTGGCGGCCTTGCGCACCACGCTCAGGGTGCCGCTTTCCACCAGCTCGCTGCGGGTGAAGGGGTCGGCTTCTTCGTTGGCGCCAGCCTTGTCGGCCACCGCTTGGCCCGCCCCGGCCAGGGCCTTGACCGCGCTGTCGTACACCACCGCCGCGGCCTTTTCGGCGGTGCGCGCATCGGCCAGCGTGGCCTCGCCGGCGAGCTTGGGCGCGGCGCGTTCGAGCGCGGCCTCGGGGCCCAGGGCCACCAGGTCGGCCACGGTGGACACGCCGCTGGCTTCGAGCGCGGCCACCATGGGCTCGTAGCCCGCCACGTCGGCGCGCGGCTTGAGCAGCGTGAGCGGCACCGACTCGGCATAGCTCGCCACGAAGTCGCGCAGCACGCGCCGCGACGCGCCCGGCACCGCCGCATTCGCCATGCCGATCTCGGCCATCAGCGCCTCGCCCTTGACCGCCTCGGGCCGGTAGCCGGCCAGATCGGGCCGCACGATGCCTCGGCTTTCGATGGGCTGCAGCAGGTTGAGCCCGCTGCCCGGTGCCGACCACACGTTGAACTGGCTCACGCCGGCCAGCGTGGGGCGGGCGCTGCCCAAGAGCATGTCGAGCATGCGCAAGGCGAAGTCGCCGCCGCTTGCCTGCCGCACGCCGCGCACCGCGGCGCCGGCCACGCGGTCGCCCTCGGCATAGCTGCGGCCCATGGCGAGCGCGCCGCCGGCCATCTGCAGCATGGCCTCGTCGGGCCATTCCAGGCCCGCGGGCAGCTCGGGCAGCGGCGTGCGCGCCACGCAGCACACCCAGCTCGCCAGCTGCGCCACGCTCTGGTCGAGCGGGGCCAGGCCGATCTGCGCGCCCCAGTGGGTGAGCAACGGGCCGGTGAGCACGTGGCGGCGGTGCTTCCATTCGTCGAAGCACAACACGCGGCCCTTGGGGCTGAGCTGCAGCGTGCCCAGCACGATGCCGTGCGCGTGGCAGTCGCAACGCGGGCCCTTGTAGTGCAGGCCTTCGCACCAGGCGCGAAAGAGCTGCTGCAGGCACTTCTCAAGACCGGCTTCGGGCGCGAGCGCCGGGTCAATGCCGAAGAGCCCGCGCCAGGCCAGGCGGCAGATGCTCCAGGCCATGAGCAGGCGGGCTTGGTCGTCGGGGCTGAGCTCGGCGTCGCGCGTGGTGGTGCAGCCGGCCGGCCCGAGCTGGCTCACGAACCAGCCGCACAGGCCGGCCAGCGCCAGCGTGCGGCCGGTGCAGCCAGCATCACCTTGCAGCAACAAGCCGCCGGACAGCAGCGAGGCGCAGTCGGTGCGCTTGGGCAGCGCGTCGAGGCTTTCGACGCTCGCCGTGAGCGTGGCCGAAGCGCCGCCGGTGCCGGGCTCGATGCGCAGCTTGATCTCGGCGGCCCAGCCGGGCGCGGTGCCGAAGAGCGGCGCCACCTGGGCCTTGACCACGACTTCGTTGGCCGCGGTGGGCACGGGCGTGTAGGTGTGGAAGGCGCCCATCAGCGCCTCGGCCGGGCCCTTCACCACGCCAGCCACTTCGAGCGAGGTGAACACGTAGCCGGGCGGGGGCTCCAGGCCCAGGCGCAGGCTGGCCGCGCCGGTGGCGGCGGAGAGCGTCACGCTGCCGGTGGCGCCGCTCTTGAGCGCAAGATCGCCGCCCTCGGCGGCCAGCGTGTTGGCACCGCCCGCGGCGTTGTCGAGGTAGGCCAGGCTCAGGCGCGCGGCCGGCTCGGCGCGCAGGTGCAGCGGCTCGACCACCGCGCCGGGCGTGCTCTCCAGCGAAGCGCGCAGGGCCTCGATGCGCTCGCAAAAAGCCGCAATCGCGCCCGCCCCGGGCGGGGGCGGCGGCGGCACCAGGCGCAGCCGGGTGGTCTCGCGCACGGCGCCGTAGCGGCAGCTGGCGTCGCTCTCGTCGTCGCTGACGCAGCCGTCTTCGAAGACCTGGCGCAGGCCTTCTGCGCACTCCACATATTCGAGCAGCAGGCAGGCGTCGATGGGGCCGTCGGGGCGGGCGTCTTTGTCGCAGATGCCGCGTGGGCCGGCGGCGTGCGCCAGCAGGTGGCGGAAGTCTTCGCTGCAGCGGTCGATCAGCTCGTTTTCGTTGATGGCCTGCGTGCAGGCGACCACCAGGTCGTCGCCGCAGCAACTTAAGCCATAGCCGGGGCTCAGGCAGAACTGGCGGGCGCGGCTGTCCCAGTGCACGGCCAGGCCCCACACCACGCCCTGGCCGAGCGCGCGGTTGGTGAGCTTGCGTTTGCCGCGCCAGTAAGACTGCTCGCGCACCATGTCGCCTTCGGTGAGCACCATGCCGTCGAAGAAGGCCGTGCGTGACAGGCCGCCCTCGAAGGCGCCCTGCACGCAGGGCTGAAAGTCGTGTCGGGTCTTGGCTGTCATGGCCTTCACTCCCCTACCGCGTAGTTGCAATCGTCGGACGCCGGGGCGCACACCGGCCGCGGCGCGGCGCAGCTGCGCTCGGGCGGCGGGCAGACGGCGTCGGGCAGACAGGTGACGACCGAGCAGACGAAGGTCTCCAAGCAGGCGCCGAAGTCGGGTTTGTTGGCTTCATCGAAGCGGCCGCTTTCGTCGCAGAGCTGGTCGCCCAGGCAGCGCAGCAGATCGCAGAAGGCCACCTTGAAGCACTCGCGCACGCGCCAGCGGGTGTCGCAGCTGATGCTGGTGATGGGCGCACAGCTGCCGTCTTCGTTGTAGCGCGCAGGTGGGAAGTGGCGCACACCGCCGCCGCCACAGCGCGCACAGCCGCCGCTGCTGCTGCGGGCCCCGCCGCAGCCACAAGCAGAGCCCATGGCCGCCATGCCCGCGGCACCGCCGCGATAGGCCATGCCGCTGCGCAGCGCCATGTGGCCCGATTTGGGCACCATGCCGCCCGAGCCCGACATGCTGCGCATGGCGTAAGAACCTTGCGCGGGGCCCACCACCACCTCGCGCGCATTGGGGGCCGAGATCAGCCGGGCCGCCTGGGGCGGGTTGTAGCTGCGTTGTCGCATGGACATCCTCCTGATTTCACTGGCTGTCATCGGGCCGGAACGCATGGCGTATTCGCCGGGTGCCACCGACATGAACACCACGCTCTGCCCGGGCGGGAAGACCACCGGCTCGGGCTCGGGCTCGTCGTCGCCGTCGCATTGGCCGTTGTCGCCGTCGTCGTCGCGGAAGTACTGCTGCGCCGCCGCGACCAGCGCCAGCAGGTGCACGAGCTTCGGCGTCTGCGCCATGCCGTCTGTGCTGTAGGCCATGAAGCGTGGCGCATCGGGGTAGACGGGGTGGGTGATCGAAGCCAGCTCCACCAGTTCGAGAAACGCCTTCTGCGTGCCGGCCTTGAGCACACGCTCTTCGTTGCGCTTCAGGCCGTACTCGCCTTCGACGTCGCCGCCTTCTTCTTGCTCCAGGCTCCTGCCGCTGTAGGCGGCAATGAGCGGCATGAGCACGCGCAGGCCACCCACCGCCGCACCCTGCAGGCCCTTGCCGCCAGTGCGCAAGGCCTTGAGCGCCTGGTCGAAGACCTGCGAGCGGCGCGCGCCTGCGGTGCTCGCGGCTTTGGCGGCGCCGGCCGTGCTGGCGGCACCTGCCGCGCTGGATGCAGGGGCGGCGCCTGCGGCACCGGATGTGTGGCCGGCGCCTGCAGCACCGAGGGGCACGCGCTTAACCATGGTGGCCTCCTCGTGCTGCTGCCAGCGGCTGCATCACCAGCTCGCCGCCCTCGCCGCGCTCGATGCCAAAGCGCCACAACAGCTGGCGCGGGCGCAGCGGGCGCAAGAGCTCATCGACCACCGGGTCGGCGCCGGCCGGGGTGTAGAGCTGGTAGCGCCCGCCGGGGCGCAGGAAACCGCCGCAGTCGTTGTCCACGGTGATGTAGATGGCCGGCGCATCGAAGTCTTCGGGCTCCTCGCGGCCGGGCTTGTAGGCCATGGTGACCGCGTTGCTCGCCGGGGGCGACCAGCCGCCGCGCGCGAGTTGGCGGAAGTTGAAGCTGCTGTCCACGTCGAGCGAGGCCGCGGCCACCGGGGCGGTGAGCTCCAGCACAAACTGGTAGCGGTGGTCGCCGAGGTGTCGGAAGTGGATCTGGCGCAGCGACGGCCCGCCCAGCCCGGGCTCGACCTCGGCCGCCAGGCTGGCCACCAGGTACTGCAGCACCTCGGTCGACAAGAGCACCTGCGAGGCGCAACGGTGATCGATGTCGACCAGGGCGTTGACCTGGTCTTCGTCGTCTTTGTCGATCACCAGGTCGAAGCAGGCCAGCAGCAGCCAGCCTTCGCCGCCGCCGGGGCAACGCTCGCGCACCGGGTCGGCCAGGGTCTGCAGCAGGCCCACGCCGCCGTGCGCCTGGGCCAGCGCCGCGTCGATGGCCGCGGCATCGGGAAAGAGCTCGTGCCCGCTCAGGCGGCGTGCTTCGTCGCCAAAGGCCAGGCGCAGCTCAAACTCTTCGGTGACGCGGCCGTACTCGACCTTCTCGCCGCACACGGTGGCCGCGCCGCCGCCGCAGCCGCACGCGCCACCGCAAGAGTCGCCCCCGCCGCAGCCGCACCCGCCCGGCGTGCGGCAGCGCGACTTGGGCGCGGGCTCCACGCCGCCGGTGCATTCGGCATAGCGCAGCAGCACACACACCTGCACGCGCTGGTCGGCATCGGGCTTGCACAGGTTGTGGCCGTTGTCGCGCGCCACGTGCTGCTGGCGGCGGAACCATGCGCCCACGTCCACGCATTGGTCCCAGCCGAGCACGATCTCGCGGCCGCAGTCGTCGAGCGCGGCGCCGCGCGCCACGCGCAGCATCAGGCCGCCGGGCTCCAGCAGCGAGACCTTCAGCCCGCACAAGATGCCCGCGCCGTGCAGGCGCTCGTTGTGGAAGCGCATCTTGCCGCAGTGGTATTGCTGCTCGTCCACGTAGTCGGCCAGGCGCATGGGCTTGTTGTCGAAATAGCGCACGCGGAAGAAACCCGGCGGCAAGCCGCAGGGGGCCGTGGTGCAGCCGGGTTCGTCTTTCAGGCGGGGCCATTCAGGCATGTCGCACTCCTTGGGAAGCAATGGGGGCAGTGAGCGCCGCGCGGCCGAGGCGGCCGCCCAGGCGCAGGGCGGGGGTGTCGTCGTCGCCGGCAGCGCAGGCCGGCGCGCGCTCGTCGCAGCAGGGCAGATCGGGCGCGATCACGATGGCGCCGACCACGGTGTCCAGGCCGATGCGCGGCGCTTCGGTGCCGGTGGTGTGCAGCCGGTACACCGTGTGCGCCGGCTTCATGGTCTCGATGATCTGGCGCACCGCGCTTTCGGCCGCGGCCGGCTCCACCTCGGCCGGCAGCGTGAGGCTCACGCTGAAGCGGTGCGCCAGCGACTCGGCCTGCGCGAGCGCGCGCTGGCGCTTGCCGCCCAGCGGCGCCACGCCCAGCGCGCCACGCGCGCCGAGCTGAATCGGCGCGCCCGCGCGGCGCTCGAAGTCTTCGCTCACGCCCACCGCCGAGCCCGTGTAGATCTCAAGGTAGCGCGCCAGCGCCGCCGGTGTGCCGCGCCCGGCCTGCAGCGCCGCGCCTTCGATCACCAGCTGGCGGCGCCGCGCCAGCGGCCACGAGGGGTCGAAGCTCAGGCCCAGCCAGCCGGCCACGAACTCAAGCCACTCGCCATCGGCCGCGGCCGGGTTGAGCATGCGGCCGATGCTTTCGTAAGCGGCTTCGATGTCGGTGAGGCGGCCCTCGAAGAGCGTGAGAAAGCGTTCCAGGAACGAAGCGTTGGGCGAGTCTTGCTGCGGGTCGCGGTGCGAGTAGAGCGCGGGCAGCATCGAGAGCAGGCTGGGCCGCGGGCCGGTGATGCGCAGCGCATGCAGCGCCGGCGTGGCCGTGGCCAGCGTGGCCGGGCCCACCACTTCGGTGGTGCTGGGCAAGGCGCCTTGCAGGCGCAGACGCAGCCAGAGGTAACGCCCGCGGTCGGTGGCGCGCGCCTCGGGGAACTGCAGGTTGGTCCACGAGGCCGCGCTCACCTGCCCGGCCAGCGCACCGGCGCCCAGCCACACCGTCGACAAGCCCGGCGCGGGCGCGTCGCAGGCCACATAGCTCACGGGCTGCTGCTCGCTGTGCGCGTCGTCGATGAGCGAGGCCATGCTGCCCGGCGGCAAGGCGCCGCTCGGGCTGAGCGCGGTGGCGAGCACCAGGCGCGCATCGCTGTCAACCAGGCTGAGCGTGGCGTGGCTGAAGTCGCCCACCACCGGCGCATCGAGCCCGAAGCTGATCGCAGCCTCGTCGTGCTCGGCCAGCTCCACACGGGCGCGGCCCGCGGCCGAGCTGAACTCGACCACATCGCCCACCTGCAGGAAGGCCGCCAGCCCGTGCGGCAGCGCAAGCGACTCGGGGCGCGCATTGCGCCGGGTGGGCGCGGCCAGCACCAGCGCGGCGGCAGCGCCGAGAAAGCTGAGGTCAAGCGGCAAATAGGGCAGCGGCTGGTCGCGGCGCTGGATGAGCTGCACCTGGCTGGGCGCGGCGAACGCGCCCGCGTCGCCCGACACCGCCGCCTGCACCTGGGCCGCGCTGGCGCTCACGAGCTTGAATTGCTGGCGGCCGCCGACCGCGGTGATGAGCGCCACGCGGTCACCCACACGCAGGCGGCGCGCCACCGCGGCGGGCAGCTCGATCAGGTTGCCCCCCACCGGGCCGCTGCCCTCGAAACGGTGCAGCACCACATCGAGCGGGCGCGACAGGCGGCCGGCCTGCCCGCGTTGCCAGGCGTCGTCGTTGCCCAGCACCAGGCGCGCGGCGCTCTGGCGCTCGCCCTGCCCTGCGCCGGCCGCCAGCGCCACCGGCTGGCGCGGCGCCCAGGCGATGACGCCGGCCGCAGCGTCGTTGTGCGCGAAGGTTTGCGCCAGCAGCCGCGTGCCCGGGGGCAGCGTGGCGTCGAGC
>Ga0316605_10001804_pt1 | contig 12292 bp, 10 predicted proteins | sample OWC_soil_day20_n_FD_207666 | JGI IMG/M metagenome (GOLD analysis project Ga0316605, IMG submission 207666) | Wetland soil microbial communities from Old Woman Creek delta, Ohio, United States - OWC_soil_day20_noCT | ecosystem: Environmental > Terrestrial > Soil > Wetlands | place: USA: Ohio... | reverse complement strand
ATTTGACCCCTGGACTCCCTTGAACGGTGTTTTCGGTGAACTCTACGGCTCGGCAGTCGATGCACGCATTGCGCGAGATTTCATAGAAGTACCTGGCTGGCTAAAGGGTGGCCCCGAACCTTCGACGGTAAGTGAAACGATGTTTCGTGCCGATAGGCTAAAGACCATGCGTATGCGCTTATCTGCCGTGTCAATGCGCTCTTGATAAAGGAAGGTGCACAAGATTTTCGTTCGGGCCCGAAATTCGATCACACTATCTTTTTTGGGGAGAATGTCGACATCCATCACATCTTCCCACAAAACTGGTGCAAGAAAAAGAATATCAAGCCGGATGTCTAGGGGATATAGGGGTCAAATCTTTATTCTTGAATATAAAGGTCATTTTCAACAATATTTTAAAGACTCAGAAGACTTTTCAAGAATAAAGATTTGACCCCTGGAGTCCCCCAAACCGGATCATCGGTGGTTCGGCACCTTCTGATTATCTAGATTAGGTTACAAAAAGGCGATGAGACAACACCATCAATTGAACCCGAGAGACTCGATGCTTATCTTGCGTCTCATTTGATCGACCCATTGTTTCTCCGCGCCAATAAATTCTCTGATTTCATGGCTGACCGACAGAAAAGACTTCTATCACTTATCGAACAGGAAACCGGAAAAGCTGCTTAAACCGGTGACGTCAAAGAAGAAGGTGAGGATGTTGAAGCTGATAACCCCGGTATTCCTTTGCTTTCTCGGGAACGCCCCCCGCTATCCTGAATGACGACATCGCGCTCTTTGGTTGTTTGAACCCGACAAATTTTCTGGTAAGGTATAAAAGGAGTTTCTCACGATATGAACAGGACTATTTCCGATCTTTCGGCTGTCTGCAGGAACATGCCATTGAGGGAGAAGCTTCTTTTTGTCCCGTCCTATTCCGTCGGACAACAGCTCGGCCAGTGGTTGTCTCGTTCGGGCACACCGTGGATCAATCTCCGTATAACGACTCCGATAGGATTTGCGTCAGAAATAACTTTTCCCGAATTTGCATCGAAGGGTATCAGGTTTATGGGGTCGGGCGAGCGGCTTTCCTTGATTGAGGAACTCTGCAGAGAGAGCGGCATAATCGGCGACAGGGCTTGTTTTGCAAAGGCGGCAGAGGTCCCCGGTCTCATAAGGTGTTTGAGCGATGCAATCCACGAGCTTCGGATGGCTGGCTTCACCGCAGCCGCGCTTTCGCCGGATGCTTTCAAGGTGAAATCGAAAGGTAAAGAATTGAAAGACCTCATGTCAGCGTACGAGACACTCATGGTGAAAGAGCGTCTTATCGATCATGCCGGAGTTCTGTCGCTTGCAGTGAAGACGTTTGCGAAGACCGATCAGCCGGGTGACAGGCTGGTGCTCGTGCTTTCCGATTTCCCTTTTTCTCCTCTTGAGCGCACGCTCGTGGAAAATGCCGGAGGAAACGGACTGATCGTCGTCGGCCACACCACGCCAATCGGCGCTCAGGTACCCCAGCGCTTTTTTGTTTCAGCCGGGCAAGGGAGCGAAAAGAAATATAAAATCGAGAGCGACGTTGATCTCCTTGAATGGGTTTTATTTCCGGAACGGGCCCCCTCCCCTGTTCAAGACGACACAGTTTCTGTATTTAATGCATTAGGTGAGTCCAATGAGATCAGAGAAGCCTTCAGGCGTATTCTCAAAAGTGAAACCCCGCTCGATGATATAGAGATGGTCATACCGGGTGCGGACCCTTACAGGATGCTGATCCGGGATATGGCACGGTCGATCGGCATTCCCGTGACACTGGCCATGGGCGTTCCCGCCTCAATGACGGGACCTGGTGCGGCACTCATCCTCTATTTGCGCTGGCAGGCAGACGACCATTCCGAAAAATGGCTCCGCTACATGCTGACGGGCGGCTACGTTAGCATAGAAAATAGCCCGGGGCAAACGTTATCCGCCAGAGTTGCGTCGGCACTGATCCTGGAAGCCCAAATCGGGTGGGGCAGGCAGCGATACGCCCAGCGGCTTACGACACTGGAAGAGAGTTATAGGATCAAGGCCAAGGAACTGCGCGAGGAAGGGGAGGAGGAAAAGGCGTCATGGTCAGAGGAGACCATGCGAAGGATAACCCTGCTCAGCACGTGGCTCGATAAGGTCATCGGCACCACTGTTATAACGCTGAGTGCCGACGAGCCGGCGTTGAGATCCGAAGTATACGACGGCTGCCTCGCGTTCCTTGACTTTTGCCGGGTCACGGGCGAACTGGATGCGGCCGGGAAAGTTGCCCTTACGGGACTATTGAATTCACTCAAAATGGGACGTGATCTGGCCGACCCGATTGGCGCAATAACGGAGAGCCTGATCGAGGCCATCGCCAGTACGCCCGTTGGCGCTTCGACTCCCAAACCCGGCTCGATTCACGTGTCGTACCTCCACTCGGGCGGATGGAGCGGCAGGCCCTGTACATTCGTAATGGGACTTGACCAGGCACGCTTTCCCGGAACGATTACGCAGGATCCGGTCGTACTCGATGAAGAGCGGCAAAGACTCGGAGACGGGTTGGTGCAGACGGATCAGCTGCTCAAAGAAAGGGTCTACGGGGCTGCCAAACTCCTGGCCTCCCTTCGCGGTCGGGTCACTGTCAGCTACCCCTGCAGGGATCTCATGGATGACCGTGAACTCATGCCGTCATCCCTTGTCCTCAATGTCTACCGCCTTGTTTCGGGTGATCGATCCGCCGATTACACGACCCTTGGCGAAGTGCTCAAAGCACCGGCGGGGTTCTTCCCGGCACCTGGCTCTGTTTCTCTCCTCAACTGGGAATGGTGGCTTGCGCGTCATAAGGATAACGGCTATGAACCGTCCTGTGTGCTCGAATGCTATCCGCACCTGTCCCAGGGCCGGATCGCCGATGAAGCCCGTACCAATGACAGATTCACTGAGTACGACGGTTTTATTATATCAGCGAAGGGCACCCTCGACCCTGCGAAAGCGGGCGTGGTTTTCTCGGCCAGCCAATTGGAGTCGTTGGCCGCGTGCCCGTTCCGGTTCTTTCTCACCCGCCTTCTCGGCGTGGAACCGCTGGAAAAGATTGAAAGGGACCCATACCGATGGCTCGACGGGGCGCAGAGGGGCCAGCTTCTGCACGAGGTTTTTCGGCTGTTCATGGAGGAGATGAAGGGCAGAGGCCAGCAGCCGGTCTATGACAGGGATCTGCAGCGCCTTGAGGAACTGGCTTTGCAGCAGGTAGAGATATTCAGGCAGGAGATGCCGCCGCCAACGAGTTTTGCCCTGGAACGTGATGTGAAAGGAATCCTTGATGCCTGCAGGATATTCCTGAGAGACGAAGAAGAGCGGTACCGGCTGGTAAAGCCGCTGTTCTTTGAACTGTCCTTCGGTATGAAGATCAAGGACAATGCCGGCGCGCCGGCCGTGATACCGGTTGCCGGAAGGAAGAGCCTGATGCTGCGAGGCCGTGTAGACCGGGTGGACCAGTGCGGAAGACACGAATACGAGGTATGGGACTATAAGACCGGAAGCACGTGGGGATTTGAGGAAACGAATTACTACAGAAACGGGCGCCAACTCCAGCACTTCCTCTACTCAATAGCTGTCGAATCTCTGCTAAGAGCCGGTCCTGACCCCAAGGCCTCCGTTGTACGAGCGGGATATTACTTTCCCGGGAAAAAAGGCAACGGCCTGCGCATAACGCGAGACGAAAGGGACCGGAGAAAGGCTTCGGAGATACTCCAAAACCTGGTTTCGCTGCTTGTTGATGGCGTGTTTCCTCCGGCGTTCGACATCAACTCGTGTACATGGTGCGACTATACTTGCGCCTGTCGCGGCGGTAAAACGGCAGTGGCCAGATGCACAACGTTACTCGACGGACCCGATGCCAACCTCGAACCTCTGAGGAGGCTACGCAGTGAATAAACCCTCAGATGCGAAATACCGTGAAGCGATAGTGAAGGATCTCGACACGTCGATGTTGGTGGAGGCAGGCGCGGGATCGGGAAAGACCACCAGCCTCATCGACAGGATGCTGAGCCTGATTGGCTCCGGAAAAACAACCGTGCAAACCATGGCGGCAGTGACTTTCACGAGGAAGGCTGCCGCGGAGCTGAAAGGCAGATTTCAGATAGCCCTCGAGGCCGCCGTTAAAGAGGAAAAGGAAACCCTGGTAAAGTGGCGCTACCGGCAGGCGCTGGAAAACATCGAGGTGCTCTTCGCGGGCACGATCCATTCCTTTTGCGCCCGCCTGCTGCGCGAACGCCCGGTCGAAGCCGGGATAGATCCTGATTTTACCGAGCTCGAGGAAGACGAAAACAAGCTGCTGCAGAAGCAATGCTGGGCCGCTTTTCTTGAAGACCTCTACGTGTCCGATGATCCTCTGCTGAGAGTTTTCAATGATCTGGGTATTGAACCGGCGAACCTGGAACCGGTCTACAAGAACGTCTGCAACTATTCGGACGTCGAGATCGTGAGGGAACAGATTCCCAGGCCTGATTTCACCGACGTAAGGCAAAGGCTTGACGAATATTTAAGTCAGGCATGGGAGGCCTTGCCCGCCGAGGTGCCCGAAGGCGGTTGGGACGGTCTGCAAAAACTCCTCAGGAGTATTCAGAGACTCTCCAGGCACGTGGATATTTCCGAGGACAAAAACCTGATTGCGGTACTGGAAGCCCTCGACCGAAAACCGTTAATTGTACAGAAGAAATGGAGCGACAAGGAGCTGGCGAAGCGCCAGTTGGAGCTTCACAATGAGTTGAAGGATCAGATTGTCGGTCCGGCGCTTGCCCGATGGCGCGAGTACTGCCACTGGCCTGTAATGGATCTCGTCAAGAGCGGGGTGGAATACTTTGGCAAAGAGCGTCTTGCGAACTCGATGATGAACTTCCAGGACCTGCTTCTCGGCGCTGCGGGATTGTTGAGAGAAAACGCGGAGGTCCGCCGGTATTTCCAGAACAGGTTCACCCATTTACTGGTTGACGAATTCCAGGACACCGATCCTATCCAGGCCGAGGTGATCCTCCACCTCTGCGGCGAGGATGCCGACGAGACATCCTGGCAGAAGGCACGGATAAGGCAAGGCTCCCTGTTTGTGGTCGGCGATCCAAAGCAGTCTATTTACCGGTTCCGACGGGCCGACATCGACATGTACAACGAAGTGAAAGAAATAATGAAACGCGCCGGGGGCAGAATCCTGCCCCTCAATGTTAACTTTCGCTCCGTTCCCGCCATCTGCGACTGGCTAAATCCGATCTTCAAGAATAAATTTCCGGCCGAGGCCGACCGTTTCCGGCCGGCCTTCGAAACAGTGGATCCCTTTTTAGAGAGCCCGGTTGGGGGAATACGGTGCGTAACTATTGCGAAGATAACAGGCAATCCTCAGGCAGAAGTGGCCGCAGTGGATGCAGAAAAAATAGCCGGTTGGATCGCATGGGCACTGGAGAACGGATTTTCCATACTGGACGACAAGCAACGGGAAAGACCCGCCAGGCCGGAAGATTTCATGATCCTTCTTCGCTACACAAAACACATGCAGCTGTATGTTCGTGCTCTTGAATTGCGTGGCATTCCTTACGAGGTGGCCGGAGCTGCGGGGTTCGGGCAATCACAGGAAGTAGGCGACCTCATTACCCTTCTCACGGCTGTTTCGGAACCGGAAGATGCGGTTGCCCTTGTAGGAGCGCTGCGGGGACCCTTCTATGGAATAAGCGACGATCTTCTTTACCGCTACAAAGCAAATGTCGGACGCCTTTCATATCTTGGAAATTCTGTCTGCAGCGACGAGAAGGCCCGTAAAGTTGTTGAAGACGCCTTACAGCAGCTTCACAAATTCCATACCTGGTCGATGAAGGAGTCGCCCTCCGTGGCACTTCATCTCATCATGGATCAACTCGGCATCATTCCTCTTTCCGTTGCGATGGAGCTTGGAGCGACAAGAACGGGCAATTTGCTCAAGGTCTTTGAACTGGCGGTCAAGCTTGTGGGAAAAGGCAACAACTCTTTCCCGCAGATCATCGAGGCACTCAGACAGCACTATGAGGAAATCGCTATCGAAGAGATGTCTCTAGAGCCCGGAAGAAAGCAAGCGGTAAGGATAATGAACCTTCACAAAGCGAAAGGGCTGGAGGCGGCCGTAGTATTTCTTGCAGACCCTCTCAAGGAAGCGGCTTTCCCCCCGGTCTTTCACATCGACCGGCTGACCGGAAGGGCCATGGGTTATTTCGTAGCCGAGGTTCCCACGAGCAACCACAGCAGCAGGGTCGTAGCCATACCCCCAAGATGGGATGAAAAGAGCGATCTCGAGGAGCGCTATAGTGATGCAGAAGAGGACCGGCTACTCTATGTTGCGACAACAAGGGCGAGACAAATGTTGGTGGTAAGTCTTTATGAGGCCAAGAGCGACAAGGGTGCCTGGAAGGACCTTTATCCGCATTTGCATGAAGTACAGGCGTTGGAAGACCATGACGCGAAAACGGCAGAGCGCCAAATCGGGAAGGTTTTGCCGGAGGATTTCAAGGCGATCGAATCCGACAGGGCAAGATCGATTTCAATGGTAGCACGATCAAGTTATGCGGCGAGATCGGTAACAGAGATTATGGAGGAACAATCCGAGGAATTACCTTTTGCCCAAGGTGATGGAGCAGGAAAGAAATGGGGCAACGTCATTCACAAGGCGCTACAGATTCTCATCAATGATAGGTCAGGGAATGTTATCATTAAAGCCCTTGTTCAAGCCTTGATGAAACAAGAGGGAATGGCCCTTGACCAAGCAGGTCTGGTGAGAAGCGCCATCGAGAAAGTGCTCTCGTCGAGTTTTTGGCAGCGCCTTAAGAAATCATCAATACGCTATACGGAAATACCCTTCTCACTAACGAACAACGAAGGGGAACTGCCTACCGTGGTATCCGGCATCATAGACGTGGCCTTTCGGGAGGATGATGGATGGGTAATTGCGGACTATAAAAGCAATAGGGACGACGGCAATATCGAAAAACTAATCGAGTACTACAAATGTCAGCTTGAAATGTATAAAAAAGTCTGGGAAGAAATAACCGGAGAAGCAGTAAAGGAAGCGGGAATATACTTCACGAGCGTCGACAATTGGATTGTGATCACAGGCTCATAGGCGATAATCTAAGACGTTGAGGTCAGGAACGTCCCTTACCTCCCCTGGTTATATTGAATGTTTCTTTTATTTTTGTAATGTCACGAATAATAATCGGAACAATTTATGGTATACTAGGCCTCTCAAATCATTCAACATTGATCAGTTAATATCCGGTTAATAAATTTAACGGGAGAATATCAATGGATATAGAGTTTGAACACGATATGCAGAAGCTTCTTCATGCCCATATGGAGGATGCAAGAAACCACTTCGCTATACATAAGGAATATCCTCTTCGGGCGTTTATCTATAACGGATATGACTTTACCCCATACAATATTGATTGTAGTTGCCTGGAAAAGGAAATGTCGAACATCCAGAACAAGGCATGCGCGGCAAACGCCACAGCGGTAACGATGCTTGGGGTCTTCAATGTCCTTTATGCACAGGGCAACACGCACGACGAAGCAGAACAGAAATTAAAAGAAGATCCCGAGAAGAGATTTATCGTCCTTGCAGTTGTCACATGAAATTCATGGACGGAAAGACCTACTCTTTGATGCACGAGATCATGGAAGAAAAGGGAGAAAAGTCTCTGGGTGAAGCCGTCTACCTCGAAAACACGAAACTTTTTGATATTCCTATAAAACCTTGGGGAAATTAAAGGCAACAAATCATTGGGGGTTATAATGGGTCTGGGTAATTTTATTGAGAATACCGAACAGCAGTTTTTTGAAAAAATGAAATCCAAATACGGGCTGGAAATTGCCGAACCGGTAAAAAGCATTGTCGAGTGGGCAAGGAACAAAGAACTCTTCGTTGAATTTAGCGGAGAACAAGATATGTCTTGTTCTCCATTGGTTCATCATAAAGGACAAAAAATAAAATTGATAGTCATCTGGACCAGTGGCACTATATATTTACCATTTACCTTCGGAAAGAAGGGGCCTTTTCATGGAGATGAAGATAAACGTACAGAATTAATAGACCGCTTCAGAAGAATCCCGGTGGGATTTGATTCCGCAAAGACGACATCCAAAGTAAAAACAAATCCTAAGATACATCTGGGTTCCTTAAAAAGAGACAATGTACCGGGTAAATTTATCGACGTCCTTGAATGGGAGCTTCAAGAGATAATGAAATCATGAAAAATTCTTATGCAGGAACGCTTCTTATAAGCAATGGCTTGATTTATCGCCTATAATGTCTCGGAAAAAAGGAGAAAATCATGGTACCCGAATCTTGCTTTAGAAACAACATGACTGCTGCGCAGGCAATCCGGGAATATATTGCCGGCGTCGGTCCCGAGAAATTATGGCTGAAGCCATATAATCGTTATCTTCCTGAAACCACGGAATGGTGGTTTATCCCCGGAACTGACTGGCCCGCATATCATCACGGAAAGCTATTTCTTTGGAGAGCCCCCATGTATTCTTCAAAACCAGGCCTCCTATACGCGGGATATTATGTTGAACATGGTCTTGGAAAAGAGGTAGGTGACTTACCGGGCGTTAATAAGAAGCTTATAATGACCCAGCAATGGTACTGGCAAGAGTTTCTAAAACAATCCAAAGATGGCGCATTAGATCGGACAGCAAGACTGATTTCTCAAAAATCAAAATGCACTGTCACAATATTCTTAAAAACATATGAATTTAAACGTGTTCACGAACCCGACAAGGAACCGGGCATTCCCTTTGATGCATTGGAATTTAGCCTGGAACCAGGCAAGGATAATATAAATACAACTTTGCAAGGCCGTAAAATCCTCAAACCCCTGAACATCTCCCGCAACATTGCCGAATTAGGTGATTTGCTAGAGAAAACGAAAGACTTTGCTTTTTTCTGGATTGATGTGATGATCGGTATCCAATTGACCTACGGAAATAACGAGCAGAATGATGGGTGGAATGCAAGAGAAATATGGGATAATGCACTGAAACCGTGGTTGTCTTTTGCTCATTGAATTGAGATGCAGGAAATGATTCAGTGACGTTCCTTAGAAAAGAAGAAACTGAGTAATCTTATTTCTTAAGAATGCCTCTTCAACCTTATTTAACCGTGACAGACATCGTTTTACATAAGAGGGACGTAGGGCTTTCGGGGGGTAAGTATATAAAAGATCTGAATGATTTACCGAGTTCTGGAGAAACCGTGAGAACGATTTTTGGCGTCCGGTGCAGGGCTTCATCCAATGGCAGAATTGATCGCTATCATAATTGGTAGTGGCACCCGGCATAATCCGATTGTGACATTAGGTGACGTTCACAAGAAATGAAGAAACTCTATATCCAGATAGATAACTTGATTTCTTGGGCACGTCCCCTTCACTTCCCAATTTTAGCATTTTAGTTCTCGAAAAAGATGGCTCAGACGGTCAACCTGAGGGGGGTTATGCTAAGATTTGCGATTACCGACCCATATGCTCGTGAGAATCCCGTCGGGGAACTCCAAACAAAGAATCGTCTGATTTACCACGGCACACATTCTATGTTTTCTCCGTCTATCGAACAACACGGGTTTTGTTTCGAATGCTTCGACACGACATATAGGACTCAAGTCCTTACTATTGTTGATGCGTGCGACAAGTTTGATCTTCATCCGGACGGGCATGACACTGCCAAAGGATTTTCAGAGAAAAATTGGGTGTACTTCAGTGTCTCGTTTTTGTCAGCACGGGGTTATGCGCTCAACGTTGGATGTGAACGCATCGATGGAGCACTTCGCGCTGCCAAGACGTTGTTTGCATTCGTGGAGGATAAGAATAAACTCCAGAGCAAGGTTGCTTTTTTGGATACAGTCCTCAACCAGAATGGGCATCATCCGGCAACCGAGCGAGTGCTTGCCAATCTTCGAAATAGCGACCTCGTTCGACAACTAGCGGACCGGGTCCAGAAGGCGCGCTTCGCTCTGGATCTCGCTACCAGTCAAGGGTATCCAGTTGTGTATGCTGTCCATGCCGACCAAGATTGGATACGGGGAAATGCAACAAGTACCTCAGATTGGGAACGAGAGACATTTGGCGGTATTGGGCTGCCCAGAGTCTCTGCCGATCGCATTGTGGTACGGGTCGAATACCCAAACGGCATTTCACCAGATAGCGAGTAAGTGCGCCCGAAGAAAAAGTCCGAGGCATTAACAAAGAAACACTCGGGGTCGAAAACTCGGGGTCAAGTCTTGCAATGCCACATTTCGGCATTTCTGAATCGGTCTGAATTTCGTGTTCTATATCCGGAATAAGACCGAATCGTCCGGCATGATGTCGTTGTGAAAGACGTGACTCCATTCCTCTACTGGACTAACATAACCGGAGATATTTGTATCCTTGAGCAATTCCAGGAGATATTATCAAATCTTGTTGATGGACATAATAAAGGCGTATCCTATTGAGAGCCATTAAATCTCAATATATCCCCTGTTACAAGCAGGGAAGGAAGGATACGCCCATGAAGAATGATGAACCCATACAACCCAGGGCCAAGGAAAAGATCCACGATATTTACACGGCCGGGACAAGGCAGCAGGCCCTTGTCGGTTTGAACGGGTTCATATCCCTCTACGGCAAAAAGTTCCCCGGGGCTTGTGAATGCCTCACCAAAGACAGGGATACGCTCTTTACCTTCTACGACTTCCCTGCCGAGCACTGGATCCACATACGGACAACCAATCCCATTGAATCAACCTTTGCGACGGTGAGACTCAGAACAAAGAAGACCAAAGGTTGCGGAACCAGGCTGGCAACATTAACCATGGTTTTCAAGCTCGTCATCGAGATGAGAAGGACCTGGAAGAAGATCAAGGGCTATAAGCTTATTCCCAAGGTCCTTGAAGGGATAACCTTTGTTGATGGTGAACTGAGGGATCAGGGAGAGCAGGCGGCATAGATAATGGACGATAGGATACGCCGGGAAAAGACCCCGTCACCAACTATTGACAATAACTCTTTGATGATCTGTACTTACGCGAATGTATCCCCACACTGCCATGGCGGTCTCCTCTCGAAACTTAATAAGCAAACGTCATATCATATTTGTTTTTTATCTTATAATGATAAATATGTCAAACTACTTAGTATTAATATGTAGTAGCCCCCGTTTAAACCGGACACTCATACAACCAAAAATAGTTTGTAGTAATAGCCCTAGAATTATTACTATAACCAACAGAAAGGAGGAGTATGGGTCCGGTCGAGGTGATAACATCAGTAGAGAGGCGCCGTCACTGGTCGGCGGCCCAGAAACAGGCGATGGTGGAAGAAGCGGAAGAGCCCGGCAACAGCATATCTTCGGTTGCCAGGAAATACGGCATCCATCCCAACCAGCTCTTCAAGTGGAGGAGACTGGCTAACCAGGGAGCCCTTGTCGCCGTGGGCAGGGAAGAGCCTGTCGTTCCCGCATCGGAAGTGAAGCACTTAAAGGCCCAGATCCGTGAGCTCCAGAGGCTTCTCGGCAAGAAGACGATGGAAGTGGAGATCTTGAAGGACGCCATCGAGATAGCCCGTGAAAAAAAACTGATATCGCACGGGCCCTTGCTGAAAAAGGACGATACCCCGTGAAGGCGATAAACGGATGTTCTCGATATATCCCGCTCGAACCAGTATGTGAGCAAGGCGGGACGAAGGCGCTATGGCACCCGCAGAGATGACGACCGTTATCTTCCCCTCGTCAAGGAGATCACCGGCGACTGGTCCACATACGGATACCGGAGGGTAACCGCCGTTATGAACCGCAAACTGGCGGAGAGGGGACAGCCAAGGATCAATCATAAGCGGATATACAGAATCATGAGGGCCAACCATCTTCTTCTCCAGAAGCACACAGGGCGGCCTGCTCCCGCCCATAGGGGAACCGTCATCACCCTGGCGAGCAATATGCGCTGGTGTTCGGACATCTTCGAGATCCTCTGCTGGAACGGACAGAAGGTCCGCACCGCCTTCGCCCTCGACTGACTGCGACCGGGAGGTCATGGGACACATAGCGACCACGGGAGGGATAACCGGCGATATGGTGCGGGACCTCATGGCGTTCTGCATCGAGTACCGGTTCGCAAAGGCAAATGTTCTTCCCCATCCCATCGAGTGGCTCTCCGACAACGGGTCAGCCTATACAGCCCATGAGACCATCTCCTTTGCCAGGCTCATGGGGTTCAAGCCCTGCACGACGCCGTACTACAGCCCGGAGTCGAACG
>Ga0316605_10001803_pt1 | contig 12302 bp, 11 predicted proteins | sample OWC_soil_day20_n_FD_207666 | JGI IMG/M metagenome (GOLD analysis project Ga0316605, IMG submission 207666) | Wetland soil microbial communities from Old Woman Creek delta, Ohio, United States - OWC_soil_day20_noCT | ecosystem: Environmental > Terrestrial > Soil > Wetlands | place: USA: Ohio... | reverse complement strand
AGACGTCGCGTCGAAGGCGATCTGGACGTTGTCGGGGAGGACGTGGGGCAGGAAGCCGTCGACACCGGTCGAACAGGTCTTGAGGCCCATCTCGGCGGCGCGCTTCAAGCCTTCGGACTCGGGGTCGATACCGATCATCCAGACGGGGTCGAGGTAGGGGCTGCGCTTGAGTTTGTAGAGCAGGTCGGTCCCGATGTTGCCCGGACCGATCAGGGCGCATTTGATTTTTTGGGTCATGTCGATTTTCTCTGTCGTGGTTTGTAATGTCTCAGGCAAACAGCGCGCTGACCGTGCCGAGTCCGTCGATGCTGACGTCGAAGCGTTCGCCCGACTGAACGGCGACCATCGGCCCGAGCGCGCCGGTCAGCACGATGTCGCCGGCCAGCAGCGGACGACCGCAACGGACCATGACGTCGGCCAGCCAGACGGCGGCGTTGAGCGGGCTGCCCAGGCAGGCCCGGCCATTGCCGCGCGAGACGATCTCGTCGCCGCGCTTCATTTCCATGGCGCAGGCGGTGAGGTCGATATCGCTGAGCTTGACCGGCCGACCGCCGAGGACGAAAAGTCCGCTCGAGGCATTGTCGGCCACGGTATCGACGAATTTGATGTTCCAGTTCGCGATCCGGCTGTCGACGATCTCGATGGCCGGCAGCGCGTATTCGGTGGCACGGATGAGGTCGGCGTAGGTGTGGCGTTCGTGCGTCAGGTCGCGACCGATGACCAGGGCGACCTCGGCTTCGACCTTGGGCTGGATCAGACGACCGGCCGTCACCGGCTCGCCGTCGCCGACCGCCATGTCGGCAAACAGCATGCCGAAATCGGGCTGATCGACGCCGAGCTGCGCCTGGACCGCGAGGGAGGTCAGGCCGATCTTGCGACCGACCAGACGACGCCCCTGCGCGAGCCAGGCCCGGGTATTGGCTTCCTGCACGGCATAGGCGCCGTCCTGATCGGCCTGTGCCAGACGATCACGCAGCGGGGCAATGGCCTGACCACCGGCATGCGCCGCCATGAGCAGCGCAGCCGCGGCTTCCGTGTTGAGCAAGGAAGCTTCCGTCATTATTTGACCAGCTTCCAGTGGTTGTTCTCGACCTTGATCAGGACGATGGCCGAAGCGTCGTAGCCGGCATGGTCGCCAGCCGTCATCGAGTAGATGCCGTTGGTGCCGACCAGCTTGCTGGTCTTCTCGATGCCATCACGCAGGGCAGCACGGAACTCCGGCGTGCCCGGCTTGGCCTTGGCCTTGAGCGCGGCGTTGATGCCGTTCTGGGCGAGCAGCCAGGCATCCCACGAGGCGCCGGCGAAGGTCGAGCGCGAATCCGGGCCGTTCTTGGCTTCGAGTTCCTTGACGAAAGCAACGGCGTTCTTCTTGGCCGGGTGGCTGTCCGGCAGTTGTTCGGCAACGAGGACCGGGCCAACCGGAATCAGCGCGCCTTCGACATTCTTGCCGCCAACGCGCAGGAATTCCTTGCTCGTCACGCCGTGCGATTGGTAGATCTTGCCCTTGTAGCCGCGCTCGCGCAGGGTGATCTGCGGCATGGCCGCCGGCGTACCCGAGGCGCCGACGAACACGACGTCCGGCTTGGCCGACATGATCTTCAGGATCTGGGCCTGGACGCTCGGATCGGCACGACCGTAGCGTTCGCTGGCGACGATGTTGAGCTTGCCTTCGCTGGCCTTGGTCAGCGCCTTGAGCAGCAACTCACCCCAGGAGTCCGAGAAGCCGATGAAACCGATGGTCTTGGCACCGCTTTCGACCATGTCGGCGACGATGCGATTGACCATGAGGTCGGCTGACGGCTCGCTGCGGAAAACATAGCCGCGCTTGTCGCCGGAGACATCCAGCGGCGCAACGGAAATCATCGGCGTCTTTTCGCCATTGGCCACATCGGCCATGGCGGTCGCCGTGCTGATCAGGTTGGGGCCGAGAACGACGTCAACCTTGTCTTCGGAAATCAGCTTGCGCACGTTCTTGACGGCGTTGGTCGGGTCGGTGCCATCGTCGAGCAGGATGAAATTGATTTTTTCGCCGCCCACCGTCGTCGGGAACAGCGCGACCGCCTTCTTGGTTTCGGCGCCCAGGGCAGCGGCCGGGCCGGTCAGCGAGGCGATGACGCCGACGTTGATGTCTGCAAAAGCCGGGGCGGTAGCCAGGGCAGCGATGGTCAGGGCCAGCAGTTTGTTCAGTTTCATTTTTTTGTCTCCTCGGGGTATCGGATGGATCAATTGTGCAACTTATTGCGGAATTCGGCGGAATGCGCCATTCAGGTAAATCAGCGCTTCACCGTCGTTGCGCTCGCAGGTCGCGAGCACTTCGCACAGGAAGGCGTGGTGGGTGCTTTCGTCGAACACCTTGATGACGCGGCAGTCGAAATTGGCCAACGACCCATCCAGCGTCGGCGCGCCGGTGACCAGCTCGCGCCAGCCGCCGAAATTGAAGCGGGCATCGCCATGGACCTCCTTGATCATGCCGGCAAAGGCCTTGGCGACCTCCTCCTGCTCGCCGGCCAGGACATTTACGCAGAGTGCGCCGCTGTTCAGGATGACCTCGCTGGCTGCGACGTTCTTGTTCACGAAGACGACCAGACGCGGCGGATCGGCCGTCACCGAACAGACGGCCGTCGCCGTGAGTCCGGCGCGGCTTTCACCGTCGCGCGCCGTGATGATGGTCACGCCGATGGCAAAGTGCCGCATGCCGTAGCGGTGGTCCTCGGCACTCACGGTCGGCATCGCAGCCAGCCGCTTGTTCGGCGTCCAGTCCAGCAGTTGGTTGATTTCCTGGCTCATGGACATGGCCTCACTGAAACTGCGTCGTGGCCGCCGGCTTGGCGCCGAACGGGTTGGGTTGCGGCAGCGGATTGCCCAACAGATGGCCGCCCAGCAGGTCGCCGATATTGTCCTGATTCTGCGTGATGTGGTTGGCACCAACCAGGATGTCGCGCATCTGGCGCTGCATCGGGCAGTTCATCCAGACACCACGCGTCGAGGTCTTCTTGAAGATCATGTGGGCCGCTTCGAAGCACTCGCCGCCGGTGAACTGGTTGGTGGCGAAGTGGCGGATACGAACGTCGAGCGGCACCATCTGCCCCTTGGACGCGAAGCTCCAGGCTTCCTCGGTGTTCTGGATGACGCGCGACGAGGCGCCGATGATCTTGGCGTAGGCCTCGCCGAGCTTGCCCTTGATGAATGGGTCCTGAACGGCGGCACCGACGGCCTGATTGATGTTCTGGCGCGGCACCATGTGCTCGATGTAGAGATCGACCATGCCGCGCGCCATGCCGATGATCACCGACGACACGGCCGCGTAGAAGACGTAGAAGAACGGCATCTTGTAGAGGTTCTCGACACCGCCGTGCGAATGCTCGTCGTAGGCGCCGATGGCATGGCTGCGATAGTCGGGAACGAAGACATCCTTGATGACCAGTTTCTTGGAACCGGTTCCGCCCAGGCCGACGACGAACCAGTCGTCGACGATCTCGAAGTCGCTGCGCTGGATCCAGAAGGAACGGAAGACCAGCTCGCCGTTTTCCTCGACGCGGCCGCCGACGAAGGCGCCGCCGGCAGCATGGTCGCAGCCGCTGGAGGTCAGCCATTCGCCGTTCAGCTTGTAACCGCCTTCGATCTTGGAGACGGTACCGAAGGGGGCATACGAAGACGAAACGAGCTGGGTGTTGTCGTCGCCCCACAGTTCGTCACCGACCTTTTGCGGCAGGAGGCCGACTTCGAAGGGGTGAACCCCGAGCACCATGACGTTCCAGGCGCTGGACGGACAGCCGCGAGCCAGCTCCATCAACACCTTGTTCAGCACGTTCGGATTCATCTCGTAACCGCCCCAGCGCTTGGGCTGGAGGATCTTGAAGAAACCGGCATCCTTGAAAGCCTGGATAACTTCCTTGGACACCATGCGGTTCTTCTCGCACTCGTTTGCTTGCGCACGCAACATCGGGATCATGTCGTGGGCGCGCTGGACAATCTCTTCCGCGCTGGGGATGTGCAGGGCGGCCGTTTCAATTTTGCTCATGTCAGGACTCCTCAAATTTTCGAAATGTTTGCTTCAGATCCGGACGTGCTTGGCGTCCGGATGTTGTTCAGTTGGACTCGGCGCTGATGACGCCGTAGCCGGCGATCCACTCGTTGATCGGGCGGTAGTAATCCTGGCGGGCGGTATAGCCACCGGCGGCGGCAATCGCGGCAAAGGCGGCGACCCAGGTCCGGATTTCATGGGTTGAACGCCCCGCCGCTTTCGAGATTTCCTCGATTTCAAATTGGTCGATTTTTTCCAGTTGACCGTGAATAAGCAGGTTCATGAAGTTCAAGTCCCACTCGGGGTTGAGCGGCGTCAGATCACATTCCGCCGTGCCGAAGACCTTGCCGGTGGCGATGGTGCGCGCCTGGCGGGCAGCCCGGAATTCCGGCGTCGGATTGCGGCCGGCGATCAGGAAATTGGCGATCTCGTCGGGTGCCCCGGCCAGGAGCGGCACCGGCGGTTCGTGCGAAAGACCGCCCGTGCCAAGGATGAGCACACGCTTGTCGAGCTTGGCGATGAACTGGCCGACCGCCTCGCCGAGCTTGCGCACCCGCCGATAAGGGCCGAACGGCGGCGCCACCGAATTGATGATGATGGGGATGACCGGATAGCGCGTCAGGCTGCCGGTGACCTCTTCCAGCGTCTGCGTGCAACCGTGATCGACCTGCAGGCGATGCGAGATGGCGATATCGAGGTCGCTGTTCAGGATGTGCCTGGCCAGATCGAGCGCCAGATCCTTCGGAATCGACAGCGAACCGAGCATCGTCTGGTAGTCGCCGACCGACTCGGCCGCCGTGGCGATGACGAAGGGCGGCATCAGGTCGTAGAACAGGCCGTTGTAGTGATCCGGCGCGAAGATGATGATGAGTTCCGGATCGAAGGCCTCGACCTCGGCCCGCGACTTGGCGAGGACGGCGTCGACTTCGGCGACCACATCGGCACCGGGATCGTTCAGGCCGCGCAGCGGGGTGTGGGACAGGCATTTCAGCTTGATGCTCATGAATGCTCCAGATTCTGTGTTTTCAGGCAAGCCGCTCCCGTCGGGAAAACCATCGTTCCCGTCCGAAAGGACAATTCATTGAGAGGGTGTTGGGCCGGTGCTACCGGCACAGGTCCCGGCCTAGCCGGTATCCGCTACGCAATCGGTCAAGTTCATCTCCACGCCTCGTTGTTTTATTTGATGGAGCCATTCTAGGGAGATGCAAGCACCGACGAAAATTTATCTCGGAAATGTTCACAATATGCACAACTTTGTTTTTAAAATAAATAAAAGCAAAATTGGAGTGAAAATGCGCCCATCGAGTGGAGCCAGCTATCGACATGTACAAGGTCTGAGCCGCGGCCTGGCCATCCTGCATGCGATCAACCTGTCGCCTGAAGGCTGGTGCACCATCGCCGAACTCAGCGCCAGCACGGGGCTGCACCGAACGACCGTGCGCCGTTTGCTCGAGACGCTGCAGAGTGAAGGCTACGTCCGGCGCAGCGCTTCGGACGACAGCTATCGCCTGAACCAGAAAATCCGCCAGCTCAGCGACGGCTTCACCGACGACGAATGGATATCGGAAATTGCCAATCCGGTGCTCGGAGAACTGCTGCAAACGGTGGTCTGGCCATCGGACCTGTGCACCCTGGACGGCGACAGCATGCTGGTGCGCGAAACCACCCATCGCTTCAGCCCGCTCTCGTTTCACCGGGCCATGATCCGCCAGCGCATGCCGGTGCTGTTCACCTCGGCCGGGCGGGCCTATCTGGCCTATTGCAGCAGCGAGGAACGGCAGCAGATATTGCGTCTACTGGCTGCCGGCAACGATGAGCAGGCCAATTTCGCCCGCAATCGCATCCTGGTCGAACAGATGCTGGAAAAGGTTCGCCGCCAGGGCTATGCCAGCAACGACGGCGAATGGAACCAGCAACTCAAGATTGCCGCGATCGCGGTGCCGGTTCGCCATAACGGCACGGTGCTGGCGTCCATTAACGTCGTGTTCCTGAAAAAAGCCCTGAGCGTGCCTGAAGCGGTCGTCCGTTACCTGCCAGCTTTAAATCGGGCGGTCGACAAGATCGAAACGCAATTGAATGAGCGAGACACCTCGACCACCCGGCGCACTCCTGGCAAGAATGCCTAGCGCGCCCTAGGCAAGTTCCGGGAAAAGCACTTCGGTAAATCCGAAGCGGGCGAAATCGCGCATCCGCGACGGGAACAGGCGACCGATCAGGTGATCGCACTCGTGCTGGACGACGCGGGCGTGAAAGCCGTCGACCGTCCGGTCAATCGGATGCCCATCCGGGTCGAATCCCTGATAGCGGATGCGGGCATAACGCGGCACTTCGCCACGCAGGCCAGGGACAGACAGACAACCTTCCCAGCCCGCTTCCTCCTCTTCCCCCAAGGGCGTGATGACCGGGTTGATCAGGATCGTCTGCGGAACGGCGCCCGCATCGGGATAGCGCTCGCTTTTGTCGAAACCGAAAATGACGACCTGCAAGCCGACGCCAATCTGCGGCGCCGCGAGGCCGACGCCGCCGGCAGCGGCCATGGTGTCGAACATGTCGTCGATCAGTTGTTTGAGTTCGCTCGTGCCAAACTCGGCAACCGGCTCGGCTACCTTGTTGAGCAGCGGTTCGCCCATGCGCAGGATCGGTCTGACGGCCATCGTGTTGTCCTTCTCAATGTCGGTTCAGCCAATGACACCACAGTTTGCCGGCACCGCCAAACACCACGAAGGCCCGGCATACGAGGAATTCGTCATTCGAGTGCTGACAGCCGGGCACTTTTTATATGCCAAAAAATAATAACCAATTAATAATTCATTCTTTTTGATTGTTTAGAAACTCCCTAGACTGGCCACATCAAATCTTTCCAGCGGAGTTTCCCATGTTCAAATTTGGCCTTTTTTTCGCGTTGACCGTCGCAGCCAGCCTGGGTAGCGCCTTCGGCCAGACGACGCTGCTCAACGTCTCCTACGATCCGACCCGCGAGTTGTACAAGGATTTCAACGGGGCTTTCAACAAGCACTGGCAATCGAAAACCGGTCAGGTCGTCCAGGTTCGCCAATCGCATGGCGGTTCCGGCAAGCAGGCCCGTTCGGTGGCCGACGGCCTTGAAGCCGATGTCGTGACGCTGGCCCTGGGTTATGACATCGATGCCCTGGCTGAACGCAAGCTGATCCCGCCCGACTGGCAGAAGCGCTTCCCGAACAATTCCTCACCCTACACCTCGACCATCGTCTTCCTCGTCCGCAAGGGCAACCCGAAGGCCATCAAGGACTGGGGTGACCTGGCCAAGCCGGGCATCGGCGTCATCACGCCGAATCCGAAAACCTCCGGTGGCGCCCGCTGGAACTATCTGGCGGCCTGGGCCTGGGCCTTGAAGCAGCCGGGTGGCAACGAGCAGAAGGCCAAGGAATTGCTGAGTGCCATCTTCAAGAACGTGCCGGTGCTCGATTCCGGCGCCCGCGGTTCGACCACGACTTTCGTCGAACGCGGCCTGGGCGATGTGCTGATCGCCTGGGAAAACGAAGCCATCCTCGCCGTCAATGAACTCGGCAAGGACAAGTTCGAGATCGTCGCCCCCAGCCTGTCCATCCTTGCGGAACCGCCGGTGGCCGTGGTCGACAAGGTGGTCGAGAAGCGCGGCACTCGTCTGACGGCGCAGGCTTATCTGGATTACCTGTATTCCGAGGAAGGTCAGGAAATTGCCGCCAAGCACTATTACCGGCCGAGCAATGCCAAGGTCGCGGCCAAGTACGCCAAGGTATTTCCCAAGCTCAAGCTGGTGACCATCGACGATACCTTCGGCGGCTGGCAGAAGGCCCAGAAGCTGCACTTCGCCGACGGCGGCACCTTCGACCAGATTTACCTGAGGAAATAGGCATGGGCGCATTTGTTCTGAACGAACACGAGATCGAGCAGACGGCCAAATGCATCAAGGCCGTTTCTCACCCGCTCCGGCTGGGGATGGTCTGTCTGCTGGCGCAGGGCGAGCAGACGGTCAGCAACATATGCAGCGAGCTTGGAACGACACAGCCCAATATCTCGCAGCATCTCGCGCAACTCCACATGCAGGGCCTACTCAAATCGCGCAAGGAAGCCAACCGCGTCTATTACGCCATTGCCGACCAGCGATTGAGCGAGATCATCGGCATGCTGCAGGAAATTTACTGCAAATAGCGCATGTTCTCCCCAGGCAGGGGGCAAGCGGTGACTGGAAGCAGTGCCCAAAAATTAGGCGCCGGACTGAAAGTCTTTTCCCTACAAGGCATTGGCAGAACTACCCAATGCTCACCCCCAGACTTATCCACAGGAAATGTGAATAATCGCCCACCAATCGGAAAAACTGCCGGTCATATGACCTAGGTCATGATCATGCCAAGGTAGCTGGACTATCTTGCTTTTGCAGTATCCGATATTGTTCGCAGATATCCATAAGACGCAAGGCTCGGGGGTCCCATGACTATCGCACGCAAACTGGCGATGGCTGTCGCCATATTCCTTCTGCTGATCATCGCAACGGGTGGAATAGCCCTGTTCCAGCTGGGAAAGGTCGGCAGCGTCGCTGACCATATTGCCGAACTGGAACTGCCTTCGGTTCGTTTTGCCGGCGCCATGCGCGCCGAGGCCATCGATTTCCGCAATCGTGAAACCCAGCTCCTGATCATCCGCAATTCGTCCGAAATCGACGAAACGCTCGGCCGCCAGAAGAAGAACCTCGATGACCTCAGGAAATTCGAAAGCGAATACGAGAAGACCGCGCTCCGCGACGAGCAGAAAACGCTGCTCAAGGACTATCGGCAAGCGCTGGACGTCTACATGAAGACCCACGACCAGCTTGTTCAGCTCGTCAGGTCCGGCGAGTCGGACAAGGCACTGGCCTACTTCCGTGGCGAGCAGCGCAAGGCATTCCGTGCGCTGCTCCCGGCCATCGACAAGATCGTCGAGGATAGCGCGAGCAACAGTGATCGTCTGCGCGCCGAGTCGATTCAGGTGCGCAGCGAGGCGCGCATCGAGTTGATTGTCAGCGTCCTGCTGACCGCCATCGCCGGCATCGCGATCGGCACCCTGCTCTATCGTTCTGTCGTGACACCGCTGGAGAAGGTCCAGAGCACCATTTCCCGAATCGTCGAAACCAAGGATTTCACCCAGCCGATCGGGATAGCCGGCAACGACGAGATTGCCAGGACAGCCATCGCTGTCGATCTCCTGACGTCCACCATGCGAACCACACTGAGCGATTTTTCCGCCGTGATCAGGGAGCTTTCCGAAATGGCGACGCAACTGGCCACCTCGGCAAAGCATGTCGAAGCCAGCTCGCTGGAGCAATCCGACAGCGCCTCGACGATGGCGGCGACGGTCGAAGAGATGACGGTGAGCATCAATCAGGTTGCCGACAACGCCCAAAGCCTCGCCGAGGCCGCCGCCGATTCCGACAACGCGGCCACCGAAGGACGCACCGTCATGCTGCAAACCGTCGAGCAGATGAAAAACATCGGTGGCCGAATCGAAGACACCTCCGCTGCCATCAACACACTCGGGCAGGCATCCGTCGAAATCACCTCGATCGTTCAGGTCATTCGCGAGGTGGCCGATCAAACCAATCTGCTGGCGCTCAATGCGGCCATTGAGGCGGCCCGGGCCGGCGAACAGGGACGTGGCTTTGCCGTGGTCGCCGACGAGGTTCGCAAGCTCGCTGAACGCACCTCGCTGGCCACCCAGGAAATCGCCGGCAAGATCGAGGCGATCAAGAGCGGAACGGAGAGAGCTGGCAAACAGATGGAAATTTCAGTCGAGCAGGTCGCCTGCGGCATGGCCCGCGCCGATGAAGCCAACTCGGCGGTCGACCGCATCAAAAGCGGTTTTTCCCGGGTCGATGCCGAAATTTGCTCCATTTCTTCAGCCCTGAAGGAACAAGGCCAGGCCAGCAACGAGATTGCCGGGCGCATTGAACGGGTCGCCCAGGCCAGCGAAGAGAACAGTCGCAGCGCCGAGGAAGCAGCAGAGATGTCGCATGAACTGGCCAAGCTGGCCCAGCGCCTGCGCGACAACATCGCCACCTACAAACTGTAACGCCCCGCCCGGGCGGATTACGCAGCCAATTTGCCGGCTTTGACGGTCAACCGGAAAAAATGGCCAAAATTGAAATCGTGATCCGCCGGCAACCGGCCATTCGTTGAAACCCATGATGCCCAGAGGCTGGGCGACGGTCGATCCATTCCGCCCTGCACGCCGCTGCAGGAACGAAAAAAGGGGGCCGAAGCCCCCCGAAAGGTGGATGGGAACCAAACGCAGTAAGGCCCCCGCCCGCAGAGACACCCTGAGGGTGTAGGTAAAACCGCTTAGTCGCCGCCGCGCAGGTTCTGCACCTGGAAGAGTCCCGGCGGATTCTTCTTCGGATCGACCTGGCCCTTGAACTGGCCGGTCGTGCAGTGCTTGGACTGCAGGTCAACCATGGAGAAGGCGTCGTCGATACCGATACCGGCACCCTTGTTCACCGGCAGGTGGTGATCGGCGTGCGACTTGCCAACCATGAACACTTTCCACAACTCGCCCTTGCGGTCGTAGATCTCGTTGGCGCCGTTCAGGTTCTGCAACTGAACATCCATGTAGAAGACGCGCTTGCTGACCGGATGATTCGGATTGACCGGTGCAGCTTCGAGCACATACACCTTGCGGAGCTGCCAGGTGCCTTCATGGAAGCAGCCACCCTGACCGCCGAAGTTGACGTACTTGTAGCCATCGGCTTCGGGCGGCATGTCGGTCGCCAGCTTCAGTTCATCATGGTTCCACATCGGTAGCAGGACGTTCTTGGTGCCCTTGTAGGTCCACTTCATGTCTGATACGCGGCCGTTGTAGCCTTCGAAGTCTTCGATCATCAGGTCGGAGCCGAGGAAGGCATCCGTCGCCTGCCCCTGGGCCAGACGACGCACACGACGCTGGAAGCCGAGGTAAAGGTAGGCATCGTCGAGCTTGGCGTCATCCTCGAAACGCTGGATCAACAACTGCGTGTTCTTCAGATCGTTCGGCTCGTGCGCCTTGGTGTAGATGGCGCGGAAGATGCCGGACGGATTCGGCGTGAATTCCGGCACCGGCGCATCCTTGGTCCGGTGCATGAAGTTCAGGAAGTGGAAGTCCCACTTGAGCGTCTTCTCGACCTGGCCGGTCTGCATGTTGCGGTACTTCCAGTAAAACGGCGAAATGATCGCGCCGTCGCCCCAGTTCACGCCGTACTTGTAGTTCCAGGCCAGCTTCTCACCCGCGCGCGGATCCTTGGCATCCGGCTCTTCCGGGAAGGGACGGCCGGCCACGTAGCCAGTGATCATGTCACCTGCCTTGGCACCCAGCTTGGTCTTGTTCAGATTGGCCTTGGTCGCATCGACATAGCCTTTATGGACAGCGAACTGGGTGGTCGCACCAACCTTCATTTCGAACAAGCCATCCTTGATCAGCTTGTAGACACCAGCACCCAGCACATCCTTGAACTGGTCCACGTTGGCCTTGTTGATGACGGTACCCGCTGCCAGCCCCGGGAAAGAAGGCATCCCGGCCTTGTACGGATTGAAGGAGTTTTCGACGTCCGCTTCGGTCGCCGCAAACGCACTACCGACCAGACCCGCTGCAACGAACGGCAGCAAAGAAATCGTGATTTTTTTCATGTACATGTCTCCTGTTGTTTTAGAACTTGTAATTCACGCGAAGGAAGATGTCGTTTTCCTTGAACGCAGCGCCAATCGGGCCGGCACGGAAGCGACCGAGCGGTTCCATGCCACCGAGGCCATAGGACTGGCCGACGCCTTGAACACCATTGTTGTAGCTGGTGAAGGGGTCATACGGATTGCACGAGCGGCAGTCGTCGAACTTCCAGCGGGAACGACCTTCGGCCAGTTTGTAGTTGGCACCGATGGTGACTTTCAGATCGTTCGAGACATTCCATTCAAGCTGTGGCGCAATCGCCGATGCCTGAGCCTGGAAGTCATGCGCCAGAATGATCTGCGGGCTCACCGTGCCATTGCGCATGAATCCCTTGATCAACAAGGTGGCAATGAAGTTATCCTCCCAGTCAGGCATACCGACCGGGCCCAGGGGCATCTGGTAGTACTCGTGTTCGAAAATGTGCTGATAGAACAACTGTCCCGAAATCAGCGTCGCAGAAGTTTCTCTGATGAACGGAATGAAGGTCGGGCGATCGATACCGATGACCGCGCGGAACACGTCATTCTTTGAGTACAACTCGCCCCGCGAGGTATTCGCGAATTCCTCGCCGTTGGTATAGGCGCCCTCAACC
>Ga0316605_10001801_pt1 | contig 12311 bp, 9 predicted proteins | sample OWC_soil_day20_n_FD_207666 | JGI IMG/M metagenome (GOLD analysis project Ga0316605, IMG submission 207666) | Wetland soil microbial communities from Old Woman Creek delta, Ohio, United States - OWC_soil_day20_noCT | ecosystem: Environmental > Terrestrial > Soil > Wetlands | place: USA: Ohio... | reverse complement strand
GTCAGCGGTTCAATCCCGCTCATGGGCTCCATAAAAAATATCACGGAGGTCCTCTATGGGTAAGAAAAAGTTTGAACGGACGAAACCACATGTGAACATAGGAACCATCGGACATATAGATCACGGGAAGACCACCCTGACGAGCGCCATCACACGGTGCCTGTCCCAGACCGGCAAGGCCAACTGGATCCCGTTCGATCAGATAGACAAGGCACCCGAGGAGAAGGAAAGGGGCATCACGATAGCGACCGCCCACGTCGAGTACGAGACGGACAGGCGCCACTATGCCCACGTCGACTGCCCGGGCCATGCCGACTATATCAAGAACATGATCACGGGAGCCGCCCAGATGGACGGCGCAATCCTGGTCGTTGGTGCCAATGACGGCCCCATGCCCCAGACCCGTGAGCACATACTGCTTGCCCGCCAGGTCGGCGTACCTTCCATGGTCGTCTACCTCAACAAGACGGACATGGTCGACGACCCCGAGCTCATCGAGCTCGTCGAGATGGAGCTAAGAGAGCTCCTTACCCAGTACGAGTTCCCCGGCGACGACATCCCCATCATCAAGGGATCGGCCCTGAAGGCACTCGAGCACGGCTGTGCAGATCCGAATTGTCCTGACTGCAAGAGCATCTACGAGCTCATGGACGCCGTCGACTCCTACATACCGGAGCCGGCCCGCGATACCGACAAGCCCTTCCTGATGCCTGTCGAGGACGTCTTCACGATCTCCGGACGCGGCACCGTCGTAACGGGAAGGATAGAAAGGGGCATCGTGAAGCCCGGCGACGAGGTCGAGATCATCGGCTTCCGTCCCACCCAGAAGACCGTTACCACCTCCGTCGAGATGTTCCGCAAGATCCTCGACTCCGGTATGGCGGGCGACAACGTCGGCCTTCTCTTAAGGGGCACCAAGAAGGACGAGGTCGAGCGCGGCCAGGTCGTCGCAAAGCCCGGCTCCATAACCCCGCACACGAAGTTCAAGGGTGAGGTCTACATCCTGACAAAGGAAGAGGGCGGACGCCACACACCGTTCTTTTCCGGCTACCGTCCCCAGTTCTACTTAAGAACTACTGACGTCACCGGCGTAGCCAAGCTTCCCGACGGCGTCGAGATGGTCATGCCCGGCGACAACGTGACGCTGTCCGTCGAGCTCGTCACACCCATCGCACTTGAGAAGGAACTGAGGTTTGCCATCCGCGAGGGCGGCAAGACAGTCGGTGCCGGCGTCGTCACCGAGATAATCGAATAAAGGGGAATTACAATGCGGCAACTTGTTATATTGGCCTGTGGGGAATGCAAAAGACGAAATTACACCACAACGAAGAACAAACAGAAGACTCCCGACCGGCTTGAGCTGAAAAAATACTGCAACGCATGCAGGAAACATACAAGCCATAAGGAGACAAAATAGCATACAAAGGCCAGTAGCTCTAACGGATAGAGCACCGGACTCCAAATCCGGGTGTTGGGGGTTCGAATCCCTCCTGGCCTGTAAATTTATGGTGACTAATGGATTTCAAAGAAAAACTTGAACCTATAAAAGATTATTTTCGGGAAGTGTATCACGAAGGTAAAAGGGTAACCTGGCCATCACGTAAGGATGCCATTAAGGGGACGTATATTGTGCTCATAACAGTGGTTATCGCATCTCTTTTTCTTGGCATAGTCGATATAGGCCTGTCAAAGATCATACAGGCTCTCATACGATAAGGAACGACGGAAAATTCAATGGATAAAAAATGGTATGTTGTCCACACCTATTCGGGATACGAACAAAAAGTAAAGGAGATGTTGGAAGAGAACATTAAGATAATGAAGATGGAGGAGTATTTCGGCGATATCATTGTCCCGTCCGAGATCATCATGGAGAAGGTCAAGGGACAGGTGAAGAAGTCTCAAAGAACTGTCTTCCCGGGCTATATTATAGTCAATATGGGAATGAACGACACTACCTGGCATTTTGTGCGGAATACTCCGAAAGTGACGGGTTTTGTCGGATATGATAAGATGAACCCTCCGGCCCTTCCTGAAAAAGAGGTGAATGATATTATCAACGCTATCCAGGAAGGTAAAGGAAAGATCAAACCTAAGATCAGGTTCGAAAAAGGTGACGGCATTAAGGTCACTGAAGGTCCGTTCACCAATTTTACCGGCAACGTCGAGGAGATAAAACCGGAAAAAGGCAAGGTGAAGGTCCTCCTGAACATCTTTGGCAGGACAACACCTGTCGAACTTGATTTTATACAGATAGAGAAAATTTGAAGGAGCATAAGAAATGGCAAAGAAAGTTATCGCATTGGTAAAACTCCAGCTGCAGGCGGGTCAGGCCACACCATCTCCGCCGGTAGGTCCTGCGCTCGGTCAGCATGGTGTTAATATTATGGAGTTCTGCAAGGCCTTTAACGAAAGGACCAAAAGCCAGGAAGGCACTGTTATTCCTGCTCTGATCACAATATTTTCAGACAGGACTTTTACCTTTGTCACGAAGACCCCGCCTGCGTCATTTCTTATAAAAAAGGCAGCCAAACTGGCGAAAGGCGCTCATGCCCCGAAAAAAGAAACGGTTGGGTCGATAACCAAATCTTCAGTTAAGGAGATCGCTCAGCTCAAAATGGTCGACCTTAATGCGAAAGATATAGAAGGGGCAATAAAGATCATTGAAGGCTCCGTTCGAAGCATGGGCCTCGAGGTCGTAGAAGGATAAAGTCAATCAAGCGCCCGGCACGTTCACGACAGCGCGCTGGCGTATTCAATACGAGGTGAGTAAACATGGCACTTACAAAAAAATATGTCGAAGCGAGAAAGAAGATCGATCGCGAACAACGGTATACAATGGATGAGGCATTGGAATTGCTGCCTCAGGTTTGTTTTGCCAAATTTGATGAAACCGTCGAACTTGCATTGCGTTTGGGAGTAGACCCGCGTCATGCGGACCAGATGGTCCGCGGCTCTGTGGCACTCCCTCACGGTCTTGGCAAATCGGTCCGTGTTCTGGTTTTTGCGAAGGGCGAAAAAGAGAAAGAGGCCCAGGAAGCTGGCGCGGATACGGTCGGCGCCGAAGATCTTATCGAAAAGATCCAGAAAGGATGGATGGATTTCGATAAGGCCATCGCCACCCCCGATGTCATGGGCATGGTAAGTAAACTAGGCAAAATTCTCGGTCCGAGGGGCCTTATGCCCAACCCGAAAGTCGGTACAGAGACTTTCGATATAGCTAAAACGGTTAAGGAGATGAAGGCCGGCCGCGTAGAATTCAGGGTTGACAAGGCAGGAAACCTTCATGTGCCCGTCGGAAAGATCAGCTTTGGGAAAGAGAAGCTTCTTGAAAATCTCAGTTAACTCCTCGATGCGGTTATCAGGCTCAAACCACAGACAAGCAAAGGCACGTATGTAAAGGGCATGGCGATCAGCACCACCATGAGTCCGGGTATAAAAGTCGATCCTTCTTACGCACGAAGCTTGACGAAATAGGGAAAAGGTCAGAGATAGCAGGTGTGATGCCTCCTCTGAAGGCATCAGTAAACGTTTAACGGCCTGCCGAGGCATTTCGTAGCATAGTCTCTCCCCTGACTTTCCATACATATTCTAGAGAAAGGAGGGATAATCACCATTGGAACGGCAAAAGAAAACAAAGGTTGTTGAAGAATTAGGGTCGAAGTTAAAAGAGCTCGACTGTCTTTTTCTGGCAGATTACAGCGGTATGAATGTAGGCCAGGTGACAAAACTGAGGCGAGAGCTACGTAATGTCGGCACGGATTTTACCGTCGTCAAGAACACTCTTCTCAGGATAGCGTCAAAAGGCACAAAGGCGGAAGCTCTTTACGACAAATTCGATGGTCCTAACGCGATCATTTGTACCGACGCGGACCCCATCGGTCCTGCGAAGGTAATTGCCGGCCTGGCCAAAGAGATGCCGAACCTGAAAATGAAGGCAGGATATATCGGTAATCGTACGATCACCGCTGAAGAGATACAGAAACTTTCGACTCTTCCGTCCCGGGATATCTTGCTTGGCAAACTGGTCGGACTTCTCAAGGGTCAGCCGACCCGTCTCGTCTATGCCTTGTCAGGAAATTTGAACAAGCTTATGCTCGTCTTAAATTCCATCAAGGCTCAAAAAGAACAACAAGTGTAAAAGGAGGATACAATAAATGGCTATTTCACGTGAAGAAGTTATTCAATTTATTGAAACTATGACCGTTCTCGAACTCTCGGAGTTCGTGAAGGAATTGGAAGATAAGTTCGGCGTACAGGCAGCAATGCCGATGATGGCCGCGGCACCGGGTGCCGGAGCGGGAGCAGGTCCTGCAGCGGAAGCCGTAGAAGAGAAGACCGAATTCAACGTAACTTTGACCGGCTATGAAGCGGAGAAGAAGATTCAGGTCATTAAAGTTGTCCGCGCGATCACCGGCTTGGGACTTAAGGAAGCCAAAGATCTCGTAGAAGGAGTGCCAAAAGCGGTTAAAGAAGCTGTATCCAAAGACGAAGCTGCCAATATCAAGAAACAGCTTGAAGAAGTCAGCGGACAGGTTAAGGTTGATTAAACAGAAGATTGTTGTACAAAGCAGGGGTCCAGTGCTGACAGGTGAGGCTCGCACTGGATCCCTGTCTTTAAGTTTTCAACACCCAAATGAGGTGAGATAAATTTATGAAAGAAACTTTCCATAACAGGATATTCCGTAAAAATTACGGAAAGATCAGAGAGGTTCTCGAGATACCGAACCTTATCGAGATCCAGCTTGATTCGTATGAGAAATTTTTACAAAAAGACATTCCCAGGGAAAAGAGAGACGCTATAGGCCTTCAGGCTGTTTTTAACAGTGTTTTTCCGATCAGGGATGCACATGACACGACAACCCTCGAATTCGTCAAATACGACATGGGCGAACCCAAGAATTCGGAGGAAGAATGTATCTTCAGAGGGCTTACGTATGCGGCCCCAATGAAAGTGACGATCAGGCTTGTCGTATGGAATATCGATCCCGACACGAAAGCAAAGGACATACGCGCCGTCAAGGAACAGGATGTATATTTCGGCGAAATACCGCTTATGACGGAACGTGGGACCTTCATTATAAATGGCACGGAGCGGGTCATTGTCAGCCAGCTCCATCGTTCGCCCGGTGTCTATTTTGATACCGACCAGAGCAAGACCACCATAGGCGGCAGTGTTTCATATACAGCGCGCGTTATACCCTATCGTGGTTCATGGCTTGATTTTGAATTTGACCATAAAGAACTCGTTTATGTAAGAATAGACAAAAAGAAGAAAATACCCGTCACTTTATTTCTCAAGGCACTCGGTTATTCGCAAAAAGAGATCCTCGATTATTTTTACGAAAAAGAAACCATTGTCGTAAAAGAGAGAAAATTATTCAAGGAAACCGCACTTGCGTTGCTCGTCGGCCAGAAAGCCCCCTCAGATATCATTAACGAGAAAACCGATGAGGTCCTTGTCAAAAAACATAAAAAGATCACAAAGGCCGTGATCAGGAAGATGGAGCAGGCCAATATACACGAAATACCCATCCAGGAAGAAGATCTCATTGGCAAGGTAACGTCGAGTGACATTATCGACCCCAAGACAAGAGAGGTTTTGATAAGCATAAATAAGGAAATTACGGCGGACGATCTCGAAACGCTTATAGAGAAGAAGGTCAAAAGCTTCGACGTATTATTCATAGACAATCTCAATGTAAGCCCCTCACTCCGCAATACATTGAATATGGACAAAGTCTCGACAAAGGACGAAGCGCTTATAGAAATATACCGGAAACTGCGCCCCGGCGATCCGCCAACCATAGAATTTGCCGAAACCCTTATACAAAACATGTTCTTCAGTCCCGAGAGATACGACCTGTCGCGCGTCGGCAGGCTCAAAATAAATCATCGGCTCAGTATCGATGTTGCCTTGGATATGACGATCTTGAGGCGCGAGGATATAATTGAAGTCGTGCGTCAGCTCCTGAAGCTGAAAGATGCCCGCGGTCCCGGCGACGATATCGACCACCTCGGTAACAGAAGGGTTCGTACCGTTGGAGAACTTCTCGAGAACCAGTTCAGAATGGGCCTTGTGCGTATGGAGCGGGCCATCAAGGAAAGATTGACCTTCCCCGAAATGGAAACGCTCATGCCCCACGATCTCGTAAACCCGAAACCTGTCGCTACCGCGGTCAAAGATTTCTTTGCAAGCAGTCAGCTGTCGCAGTTCATGGACCAGACCAACCCCTTAAGTGAAATTACGCATAAACGCAGGCTGTCGGCTTTAGGTCCCGGCGGTTTGACACGTGAAAGGGCCGGTTTTGAGGTTCGTGACGTACATCCAACCCACTACGGCAGGATATGCCCGATCGAGACCCCTGAAGGTCCCAATATCGGTCTCATAGCCTCATTGTCGACCTTTGCAAAGGTCAATGAGTTTGGATTCATAGAGGCGCCCTATCGCCATGTGGTCGATAAGAAGGTTACCGATAACGTCAAGTATTTAAGTGCAATGGAAGAAGAGCAGTATTATATTGCCCAGGCCAATGCACCTGTGGATAAGGACGGCAAGCTGACCGGCGAGTTTATACCCGCCCAGAAAGGCGGGAGCGTTTTTCTCGTAAGCCCCGGTCAGGTTGAATTTATGGATGTGTCCCCGAAACAACTCGTCAGCGCATCTGCCGCATTGATACCATTTCTCGAGCATGATGACGCCAACAGGGCCCTCATGGGTTCGAACATGCAGCGCCAGGCTGTGCCGCTCGTTATTACCGAGGCCCCCATAATCGGCACCGGTATGGAGCGGATTGTCGGAAGAGACTCGCGGGTAACCATAATGGCGAGGCACGACGGTGTAATAGAAAGCGTCGACGCAAGCCGGATCATCCTCAAGTATGAGGAAAAAAAGGGCCATGATGAGACTTCGACAAAGATCGATGTCTATAAGTTGCTTAAGTTCAGGCGTTCAAACCAGGACACCTGCATCAATCAGCGTGTTATTGTCCAGGAAGGAGATTTCGTAAAGAAAGGCGATGTCCTTGCCGACGGGCCTTCAACGGACAGAGGCGAACTGGCACTCGGGAAGAATGTCATGGTCGCATTTATGCCCTGGCGGGGATACAACTATGAGGACTCGGTTCTTATCAATGAACGCCTTGTAAAAGAAGACGTATTCACCTCGATCCATATTGAAGAACTAGAATGCGTGGTTCGCGATACAAAACTGGGAAAAGAAGAAGTGACACGGGACATCCCGAATGTCGGCGACGATGCCCTGAAGGACCTCGATGAGAGCGGTATAGTCAGGATCGGTGCAACGGTCAAACCAAGCGACATACTCGTGGGCAAGGTAACACCAAAAGGTGAAACGCAGCTTACCCCTGAAGAAAAACTCTTGAGGGCCATATTCGGCGAAAAAGCCGGCGATGTCAAGGACACAAGTCTCAGAGTGCCTCATGGTATCGAAGGTATCATTATCGATGTCAAGGTCCTTTCACGAAGAGGCATTGATAAGGATGACCGCAGCCGCGACATAGAAGATAAAGAGATATCAAATATCCTGAAAGACCAGGAAGATCAGATAAAGATCATCCTTGAGAGCAAAAAGATAAAGATCGCAGAACTCCTTGAAGGCAAAACGGTCCCGGCCGACGTCAAGGATAGCAAGGGCAAGGTCTCTCTCAAGAAGGGCGAGGTCATGGAATGGGAAAAGGTCATTTCGCTCAGCTTTGAGAAGCTTCAGGAGATAGATTTCGGCGATCAGGAACTTGAATCACGGATACGAAAACTGATTGAAAGCAAAGAGAACCAGGTTGAGCTCATCCATATTATTTATGAAGACAAGATAAATAAAATTAAAAAAGGCGATGAATTGCCGCCGGGCGTTATCAAAACGATCAAGGTATACGTTGCCATGAAGCGCAAGGTTTCTGTTGGCGACAAAATATCGGGTCGCCACGGGAACAAAGGTATTGTTTCGGTCATCCTGCCGGAAGAAGATATGCCTTTTACCGCAGACGGCCTGCCAATAGACATTGTTCTCAATCCTCTCGGCGTTCCCTCCCGTATGAATGCAGGTCAGATCCTCGAAACGCACCTCGGATGGGCCGCTAAGGAAATGGGAAAGCGCATCGGCGAAATGGTTGACGGCTACTATAAACAGACCAATGATGCGCAGGCTGTGAGAAAACTTTTGAAGAAAACATTTTCCAACAACGAGCTCAAGGGGGTCATTGACCGCCTTGAGGACGATGAACTGGCATCAATAGCCGAGGCCATGAAGAATGGCGTGAACATTGCGGTGCCTGTTTTTGACAGTGCGAAAGAGGAAGAGATAAGGAAATTTTTTGAGATGGCGGGACTGGCCGACTCGCGGCAGACAACTCTCTTCGACGGCAGAACCGGCGAGGCCTTTCATCACAATATTACGATCGGCTATATGTATTTTCTCAAACTCCACCATCTGGTCGATGACAAGATCCACGCCCGGTCGATCGGGCCCTATTCGCTTGTGACCCAGCAGCCGCTCGGCGGCAAGGCGCAGTTTGGCGGTCAGAGGCTTGGTGAAATGGAAGTATGGGCCCTAGAAGGATACGGGGCCGCCTATTCCCTCCAGGAGTTCCTGACAATTAAGTCGGACGATGTTAATGGAAGGATCAGGGCATATGAAGCGATAGTCAAGGGTGAGGATGTTCTCGAACCGAACCTCCCGGAATCTTTTAACGTTCTCGTTAAAGAACTCCAAGGCCTGTGCATTGACGTAGAGCTTCTTAAAGAAGAGTAACAAGGAGGAAAAACCTTGGAAGAATATTTTAAATCAGATAAGCAACGCGATCCTTTAAGCTACATGGCGATCAAGATCTCCCTTGCATCACCGGAGCTTATCGAAAAATGGTCGTACGGAGAAGTAAAAAAACCGGAAACGATAAACTACAGGACATTCAAGCCCGAACGGGACGGCCTTTTCTGTGCCAAGATATTTGGTCCGGTAAAAGACTATGAATGTATCTGCGGAAAATATAAACGGATGAAACACCGCGGCATCATCTGCGAAAAATGCGGCGTTGAGGTAATACAGTCCAAGGTACGCCGCGAACGTATGGGCCATATCAAACTTGCATGCCCTGTCGCACATATCTGGTTTCTGAAGAGCATGCCGAGCAAGATAGGCACGCTCCTTGAATTAACAATAAAAGAGGTTGAGCGGGTCCTGTATTTCGAGATGTATATCGTTATCGAGCCGGGAGATTCACCGTATAGTTTTTGCGAGATCATCAGTGAAGAAAAATATATCGAAGCCCGCGAGAAATACGGCGAGAATTTTGTAGGCGGCATAGGCGCCGAGGCGATTCGCGAATGTCTCAAAAAGATCAATGTTGATGAGTTGGGCAAAACCCTGCGAATTGACATGCGCGATACGTCAAGTGATGCGAAAAAGAAAAAGATCGCACGACGGCTCAAGGTTGTCGATGCGTTCAAGGTATCCGGGGTAAAGCCCGAATGGATGATACTCGATATCGTTCCGGTCCTCCCGCCTGAATTAAGGCCCCTGGTGCCCCTCGACGGCGGCCGATTCGCAACGAGCGATCTCAATGACCTTTACCGGCGGGTCATTAACAGGAATAACCGCCTGAAAAGGCTTATGGAACTCAACGCGCCTGAAATTATCATCAGGAACGAAAAAAGAATGCTCCAGGAAGCTGTGGATGCCCTTTTTGATAATTCAAAGCGCGGCAGGGTTGTGACGGGGGCAAGCAAGAGGCCTCTTAAATCGTTAAGCGACATGCTTCGCGGCAAACAGGGACGTTTCCGTCAGAACCTACTCGGAAAACGTGTCGATTATTCAGGCCGTTCGGTCATTGTTGTCGGCCCGGAGTTGAGGCTCCATCAGTGCGGGCTTCCCAAATACATGGCGTTGGAACTATTCAAACCCTTTGTATACAACCGTCTTATCCAGAAAGGGTATGCGACAACGATCAAGAATGCAAAAAAGATAGTGGAAAAGGAAAGGCCCGAGGTGTGGGACGTCCTTGAGGAAGTAATAAAGGAGCATCCCGTATTGCTGAACAGGGCGCCTACCCTGCATCGTCTCGGTATTCAGGCTTTCGAGCCGCAGCTTATCGACGGAAAGGCGATCCAGCTTCACCCGCTCGTCTGCCCTGCGTACAATGCCGACTTTGACGGTGACCAGATGGCCGTCCATGTGCCGCTTTCAACAGAAGCACAAACAGAGGCCAGGGTTCTCATGATGTCGACAAACAATATCCTGTCCCCTGCGAATGGCAAGCCAATTATTGTTCCGACACAGGATATTGTTCTGGGGCTCTATTATCTCACGATCGACCGTAAGTACCGCCGGGGCGAGAACAAGATTTTTGCGGATTCGGAGGAAGTGCGCGTTGCGTACGATTCCGGCCAGATAGATCTCCATGCGAAGATAAAGGTCCGTCTCGGCGACGAGATGGTCAGTACGACCCCGGGAAGGATCATCCTGCGGGATGTTGTGCAGGATGCACTCATGGAGTTGGATGAGCCGAAGCGCGACAAGGTCTTGAAGGACATGTTCGCAAGTATCAATACGATCATGGATAAAAAGACGATCGCGGCGCTTGTTGATAAATGCTACCGTGACGCCGGCGAAAAATGTACGGTTATTCTGTCTGACAGGCTGAAAGACCTGGGCTATTTCTATGCAACCCTCGGCGGCATATCTATATCCATAGACGACATGAAGATACCGGCGCTAAAGAAAACACTCATCGATAAGGCAGAAGATGCCGTACTGACGGTCCAGAACCAGTACCAGGAGGGTTTGATAACCGATGGCGAGAGATACAACCAGGTAATCGATATCTGGGCGAACGTGACCGAAGAGATAGCGAAAGCGCTGATGGATGAACTCGGCTCCGATATCGTTCTCGATATGTCGGGAAAGCCGGTTATCACAGCGAGCGGTAAGCCGGAGCATCAGAACAGCCTCAACCCGATCTTTATGATGGCCCATTCCGGTGCGAGAGGTAATGCGCAGCAGATCAGACAGCTTGCCGGAATGAGGGGCCTTATGGCAAAACCGTCCGGTGAGATCATTGAAACCCCGATCACGAGCAATTTCCGTGAAGGCCTCGACGTTCTTCAGTACTTTATATCGACACACGGCGCACGTAAAGGCCTCGCTGATACGGCCCTTAAAACAGCCAATTCAGGCTATCTTACGAGACGGCTTGTCGATGTGGCCCAGGATGTTGTCGTATCCGAGGTCGATTGCGGAACGTTTGATTATATCGAGATCGGCTCTCTTGTCGAGGGCGGTGAGGTGATCGAGCGTCTCGACGCGCGTATCCTGGGAAGAGTTTCTTTCGAGGATTTGAAAGACCCTGACGGTGCTGTTATCGTTCGTAAAAATGATGAAATAACAGAAAGCCATCTCAAATTGATCGAAGAGGCCGGATTCGAAAGGGTAAAGATACGTTCGGTGTTGACCTGCCGGTCACGACGGGGTGTTTGCGTACTGTGTTACGGACGCGACCTTGCACGGGGCAGGCTTGTTAGTATAGGCGAAGCCGTAGGAATAATCGCGGCGCAGTCCATCGGTGAGCCCGGCACCCAGCTCACAATGCGTACATTCCACATCGGCGGCGCCGCCTCACGACGGGTTGAACAATCGACATTAGAGACCCGCAATGACGGCATCGTGAAATTTATCAATGTACGCGCAATACTAAACCGTGAAGAAGTGCCCGTTGTCATGAACCGTAATGGTGAGATAGCTATCCTGGATGATACGGGGCGCGAAAGAGAGCGGTACTCGGTAATCTATGGGGCCAAGCTCAGAATTACTGACGGGCAGACGGTCCAGGAAGGTGATACCCTCGCTGAATGGGATCCGTACACGATCCCGATTCTCTCCGAGGAGTCAGGCAGAATCAAATACGGTGATATCACTGAAGGCGACACTATGCAGGAAAGCAAGGATGAGGTGACCGGCCTTTCTTACAGGGTTATCATCGAACCGAAAAATCCCGAGCTTCGCCCGAGGATCTCCATAAAGGATGAAAAAGGCAGAACAAAAATGAACCCCGGATCTACGAGCCCCGCACGTTATATTTTGCCAATTGGCGCCCATATCGTGGTCAATGAGGGTGACGAGGTCTTTGCGGGCGATGTTATTTCCAAAATGCCCCGGGAAACAACGAAGACGAAAGACATCACAGGTGGTCTTCCGCGCGTCGCTGAACTTTTTGAGGCACGTAAGCCCAAGGAAAATGCAATTGTTACCGAGATCAACGGCGTTGTAAGCTTCGGCAAAATGGCAAAAGGAAAAAGGG
>Ga0316605_10001800_pt1 | contig 12312 bp, 10 predicted proteins | sample OWC_soil_day20_n_FD_207666 | JGI IMG/M metagenome (GOLD analysis project Ga0316605, IMG submission 207666) | Wetland soil microbial communities from Old Woman Creek delta, Ohio, United States - OWC_soil_day20_noCT | ecosystem: Environmental > Terrestrial > Soil > Wetlands | place: USA: Ohio... | reverse complement strand
CAGCAGTCTCTCTTTGCGGAAGCGTTTACAAGAGGGATCAGCCGGGTTTTTGAAAAAATATTTGTGACGATCGATGAATCGCCGGACGGCGCCATCGAGCAGGTCATCGCGGATTATATCGAGTACTTCACGATCAATGATCAGTATTTCCAGATGATGATGAACTTCTTTCTAGGCGGCTCGGTTGACCCGGCGCTTTTTGAAAAACTCTCCGGGATCGAAAGAGAAATCCTTGGCCACTTCGATCTGATTTTCAAAAAAATGAATGCGCCAGGGGACATCAGGCACCATTCCCACACCCTTTTTGCCGCCCTTACCGGCATTGTCGCAACCTTCCGGAACCATCCCGACAAAAATATAGAGCAGGTGCTGATGCACCGGCAGAGAATCGCCCTTAACCTGGCAACACTTTTAAGAAAATTATAGTTTCTGTCTGTCTATTAAAAAATCCGCAAAATGCCTTGACATAATAACGCTGTTTCTGTAAGTAAACACTGTTTACATACAGGAGATATGCATCATGAATACACAGGTAGAAATGTCGAATATGGAAAATTTCTTTAATCCTTCCGCCGTTGTAGTAATTGGCGCCTCCAATGCTGATTTTAATCTCGGGGCAACCATCTGTAAAATTCTGAAAGAAGATATCGCCTATCCGGGGCAGGTGTTCGCGGTCAACCGTGGCGGGGAAGCCGTTCACGGGGCTCAGGGATTTAAGTCTCTTCGCGACATTGAGGACCCTGTTGATCTGGCAGTGATCATCACGCCGGCCGCGGTGGTCCCCGGGTTTGTGCGGGATTGCGGTGAAAAAGGGATACGCAACATCGTCATCGAGAGTTCAGGATTTTCCGAGCAGGGCGACGTTGGACAGAGGCTTCAAGCCGAGATTAACGAGTCGGCCAGACACCATCGGATGCGCATCATCGGCCCCAATTGCCTGGGCATTCTGGACAACCATAATCGGTTCTGCTGCCTGTACGGCGCGAATCAACTGGTCAGGAAAACCATGAAAAAACCGGGCACGGTCTCCTACGTCATTCAAAGCGGCGGCGTCGGGGGGTTGGTGGTGGAACGCCTGATGGAGGACCTGCTTGGCGTCAACAAAATGGTATGCATCGGCAATAAATCGGATGTGGATGAATCCGATTTCATCGATTACTTCGACACGGACAATACGAAGGTAATCGGGTTGTATCTGGAAAATGTCCAGCACGGCAATAAGTTAATGGCGGCAGCCAGGCGCACGAAAAAACCGATCCTGGCTTTCAAGTCGGGACGAAGCGAAGCGGGAAGCGCCGCGGCCATGTCGCACACCGCCGGCATGGCCAACAACGACGCCGTCTTCGAGGGCGCCTGCCGTCAGGCGGGCATCATCCGTCTGCAGTCGGCGGAAGAACTCCACTCGCTGCCGAAGATGTTTACCGAAATGCCGCTCCTGCCCGGAAAACGCATTGCCGTCTTCACCAATTCCGGCGCCTTCGGCAGCATTGGCGCTGATCTGCTTGCCGAGACGGACCTGGTTATGGCGGGGTTTTCCGGAGAGACGCGCGAAAAACTCAGCCGTCTGCCCGGCGTGTTCAATGCCGAAAACCCGGTGGACATCGGGCCCGCCCTGCCGCAAATCTATCTTCAGATTTACGATATCCTTCTCTCCGACAACAACGTCGACGGGCTCCTGCACATCGTCGGCATGTGGCGCGATTACGTGGCGGATGTCATGAGTGAGCTCACGGAACTGTGCCGCCGTCACCGCAAACCGGCCGCCCTTTTCAGTTTCAACGCGATGGCCAGAGTGCAGGCCGCGCGCGCCGATAAAAACCTGCCGCTGTTTAGCACGCTCGAAGAAGCGGTTCGGGCGCTGGTGGTATCACACCAGCAATTTCGCTATCTCAACAAAAAGGAGACTGTATCATGAACGGAATTATGAAAAAAGCCATCGCGCGCGGACAGAGCGCGCTTTCGGAATATGATTCGAAACAGGTGATCCAATCCGTCGGAATTCCCGTCACGCGTGAGAAGCTGGCCCGTTCCCGGGAAGAGGCGCTCGCCATCGCCGCTGAAATCGGGTATCCGGTCGTGCTCAAAGGGTGCTCGGACAAGGCCGCGCACAAGACGGAGATGGGGCTGGTCAAACTCAGGCTGGGCAGCGCCGGCGAGGTTGCGAAAGCTTTCGATGAAATCATGGGCAAAGCGATCGAGCTGGACGGTGTGCTGGTGCAGGAGATGATCCGGGGCGACCGGGAGTTTGTTCTGGGCATGACCCGCGACCCGCAGTTCGGGGCCTGCGTCATGTTCGGCGCCGGCGGAATTTTCACGGAGGTCATCAAGGATGTGACCTTCCGGGTAGCTCCCTTAACGCCGCAGGACGCTGAAGAAATGCTGGACGAAATCAGATTGACGAAACTCCTGGACGAGTTTCGCGGCAGTCCCGCCGTCGACCGCCAGGCGCTGGTGCAGGCCCTGGTCGCGCTGGGCGAGCTGGGATACCGTCATGGCGAGATCGCTGAAATTGACATCAATCCCGTCATCATTTGCGGCGACAAGCCGGTCGTCGTCGATGCCCTGGTCGTCTTGAACCGGCAATGACCAGCCGGCGCGGTTTCTGATGAAAGACATCGCTCCTGATCTCCATCCTGCCTGATGGTTTTATCGGCCGGTTCATGGTCCATCCGGCGTTTGCCCGAATGACAAGGTCTGCGGTTGACAGCCGCGTACGGTATTGATAAGCTGGCGCAAATCCTGATGGAGCGACCAATCATGAAATGGACCGGGAAAAAAGTCGGCCTGGCTCTGGGCGGTGGCGGCGTCCGCGGCTTGGCTCATATCGGGGTCCTCAATGTTCTGAAACAGGAAGGCATTGAAATCGACCTGATCGTGGGAACCAGCGCCGGCGCTCTGATCGGCGCCGCTTATGCGGCGGGCATGACAACGCGGGAAATTACGGCCAAAGTGGATGCGTACCTGAAGAGTCCCGAATTTGAGGAATCAGCCATCAAGGCCATCGGCCTTTCGTTTTCACCGGGGCCGAAAACTTTTTTTCAAAAGATACAGATCTTCACCAGAAATCAATATTACCTGGTTCGGGCCTTGTTCAGTCCGTCCATTCTTCCCGCTGAAGATTTTCAATCCCTGATTAATTACCTTCTCCCCGACGTGGATATCCGCGACACACGCATTCCCTTTCACGCCGTGACGACGGACCTGATCACAGGCCGGCAAATTGTTTTAAGCGAAGGCCCGCTGCGTCAGGCCGTGCTGGCGAGCAGTTCCGTTCCCGGAGCCTGTGAACCGACTCGCCTGGGTGAGTGGCTGCTGGCCGACGGCGGCGTGACCAGTCTCGTCCCCGTCCATGCGACACGTCGGGCCGGGGCGGATGTCGTCATCGCCGTCATGGTGGACCGCGATCTGCCGGCAGACGCCGGCATCGAAACAGCCAAAGATGTGTTATACCGGGCTGGTGAGATTACGGCCAACGCGCTGGAAGCCGCCGAGCTTCAAAACGCGGATGTCATTATCCGCCCCGCGGTTGGAGATCTCCATTGGACGGATTTCAGCCGGTCAAACGATCTTGTCGCCATCGGGGAAAAAGCGGCCCGCGAAACACTGGGAATGATCAACGCTTCTCTTCCCCTCTCCCGGCGCTTCTCCCGCTTTACCCAACGTTTATTTAAAACGGAAAAAAAGGGAGATGAAATCGGAACACCAGGCGGCACGCCTTAACCATCCGAACATCAAAACGGTATAATCTCATCCAGCCGTCAACTACCGACCCGATATTTCTATCACGACATTGAATTTACGCCCGCCAATATCGGCGGGCATGACTTTTTCTTCCACCTGCCCTATTTTTTTTATTTCTGTTAGAACATCCTGCCAATCCTTACCGGAAACCTCAGCCTGGATGACCACTTCCCGCTCCATCTGTTGCTTCGTCATTTTTTTCGCGCCGGATTGAACAAGAATCTTCTCGACGTCCAGCGCGGCGGCATCCGGATCATCGACCCGAACCAGCACCCTGGCCTGTAAAGGCGCGACTGCGGAAGCCATTCCGGACTGCGGCGCGGAAGGCGCAGCCATTTTGGAGGATTCTTTCCTTTTCTCCAACGTGGGCAAAGCGCGGTCTGCCGCTTTTTTCTCCTGCTCCGCCATTTGCGGCATAGGCATAGGCCGGGCTGATTCATTTTGTTTAACCTGAAGCCCTCCGCGGGCTTCGTCTTTACTTTCTGCTAATCCTTTCACTCTGTATCCATCCACCTCATCGGCTATACCGGGTTTACTTTCCGATACCTCCGATTCTTGAACGCTGCGGCCTGCGGCTATCGAATCCGAAACAGCTTTGTCCTTTTTTAAGTCTTCCCGGGGATCCGCCTTTTTCCCGACAGCAGGTCGAGACAAGACCCTGTCCCCTGCCTGCGGCATCGGAGCCGGCGCCTGCTCATTTTGCATTTCGCGAGCGGGTTGCCGAACGCCCGGCAGAATGTCTTTGACCTGCTCGTCGCCTGACCGGTAAATGTAAACAGCCAGCACGGCGATAACCAGCGTTGCCGCAATCTGCACGGGAATTTTAATCCGCAGCGGATAGAACCACTTTTGCGCGAAGCTTTTCTTATCGGCCTCCTCGCGAACACGTGTCATGATTTTTTGTTGAAACCAGGGCGGTTCCTCCACGGGAGAGAGATGATTCACGAGCTGACTGGCTTGTTGCAGATAGGCCAGTTCCTTCCGGCAAGCCGCGCAGCCCGACAGATGTTCTTCAACCGCCCGCTTTTCCGCGTCGGACAGAACGCCTTCCGAATAAAGAGGCAGAAGATTTTCGATGTCGTGACATTTTATCATAAATCACCCATGACCTTTTTCAGACAATCTTTTATGGCCATCCGCGCGCGAGACAGCCGGGACTTCACGGTACCGTCGGGTATCTGCAAGACATCCCGAATTTCTTCGTACGAAAATCCCTGAATATCCCGCATGACCAGAACTTCGCGATGGTCACCGTCGAGCGCCGAAATGCATTTTTGCACTTCAGCTTCCAATTCCCTGCGCTCCAGCAGCGTTGCCGGATCATTTTCATTTGAGACGGCAAGGCAACGAGCGCAATCACCCTGCCCGTCCGTTGTCTCATCCAGAGAGACACTTTCATGCCGCGACAGACTTTGACGCTGCTTGAGTCGATTTTTTGCGTAGTTGATGACAATCCGGCACAGCCAGGTGGAAAATTTCGCTTCGGCTTTAAACGCTTTTATCGATCGAAAAGCCGCCAGAAATGCTTCCTGGGTGACGTCGCAGGCCTCATCATAATCCCCCAGCATCCGGTAGGCGATGTTAAGCATCTTTTGGGAATGCCTCCCGACCAGCACGGAAAAAGCCTCCGTATCGCCCTTCCGGCATGCCGTGACGTATTGAAGATCGTCATCGTCAACCGGCGCTTTTTTGTCCTCTAGGGTCTTAGACATCCACAACAAAGCTTTTGTTCCCCTGAATTATTGATTTGTTTAAAGGCTATTTAGCATACAATAATGAGATTGGCCATGCATAACATTTTGATATCATGAACATTAATATTCAACACCAATCTGGAAGACGGGAATGACAATAAAATAAATCACAGACATCAAATTGACAACACTTCTCTTTGCGCCTTATCCGTCAACCTTTTCCAGTGCTTTTTTGTATTCTTTAATCATTGCTTTTTTAGAGATGCCGACTTCAATGATATCCCATGGCAGGAACTCATCCAAATCTTTTTGGCGATAGACGTAAAAGTCGGGATTGATGTTCACATCTTTAAGTGCCCGCATCCAGTTGCCGTTCAATTGATGTACCTTCAACAAGATATCGCCTACACGCCGGTCGCCCAGAGACAGGAGCGCCTGCACGTAGTTCCACTTCGGCACGTCGGCAATGACGTTGATTTGCTTGTCCTGGCGGAATGCCGCAGCAATCTTTTTAATTTTCTTACCGACGTCCTGAACATTCGCCAGCGCGCACCATTGCAGCGGTGTACGGGGCTTGGGGATGAACTGATTGAGACTCAGGGTGATGCGCCGGAATTTTCTTTTGCCTTCCGTATGGCTGAGTGCCGTGTGCTGTATTTTTTTGGCCATATCAATAATCGCGTCAATGTCTTCATCCATTTCCGTCGGCAGACCCACCATGAAATACAGGCGCAGATTGGCCATATCTTTTTCAATCAACAGCGTGGCGGCACGCAGAATATCTTCCGTGGTGATCCCTTTGCGCAGGAGATTGCGCAGACGCTGGCTTCCCGCTTCCGGCGCGAGTGCGACAGTCTCAATCCCGCCTGCCTTAAGCAGATCCAGCATCTCCTCATTGATTTGATCCACACGTAAAGAACCAATGCCGGCCTGCGCGCTTTGATCGACAATGTACTGACAAATTTTCACCAGATCGGGATGATCGGAAACCGCCGTGCCGATCAGGCCGATCTTTTTTTTCACGGTCAGACCCTCATCAATAACCGATATAATTTTTTCATAGCTTCGAAAACGAGGAGGCGCATAGACATAACCTGCCGCGCAAAAACGACAGAGATGCGGACAGCCGCGATTAACTTCCACCAGAAACATATCCGCCATTTCCGAGTCCATGCTGCTCACGACTTCGGTTGTGCAAAAGGCATTAATATTTTTTACGGGGGAAATCTGAATTTTTTCCGGTAATCCTTCTGCCAGCGGTGTTATATTCTGAATTTTCCCATCGGGGAAATAAGAAACCGTGTAGAGCGAAGGAACGTAAATTCCAGGTATTTGTTTTTGTAAATCGGCAAGCAGGGTTTCCCGATCGAGATCAACCCGCTGGGCTTCAGCATACACCCGCGCGAATTGCGGCAGAATTTCTTCCGCTTCCCCTAAAATGAAGATGTCAAAAAAATCGGCCAGCGGTTCGGGATTCAGCGTGAGCGCGATACCACCGCCAATCACCAGCGGATGCTTGCGTGTGCGGTTGTTCGCTTTGAGCGGCATGCCGCCCAGGTTCAGTATCTTTAAAATAGAGGGGTAATCGTTTTCAAAAGAGACGGAAAAAGCCAGAATGTCAAAATCGCCGATGGGTTTTTGGTTTTCCAGACTAACCGTTTCCACCGCGCCGGCGACGAATTCGGCGTCGTCACCGGCGGGCAGAAACACTCTTTCACAAAGAAAGGAAGGGAGCTCGTTAAATATCTTATAAACGGTCTGGAACCCGAGGTTGGCCATGCCGATCCGGTAGACATTGGGATAGGCCAGGCAAACGGTGTGGCAGGTTCCCCAGACTTTTTTCACCAAACCCTGCTCACGGGCTAAAAGGGTTTCGTGTTTTTTTCTCTGTTTCCAGTTCATGGACATCTCATGGCCTCCGCCCTCGTGCGCCTTGGCCGGACAGCCACAAATAACTTCCTAGTCCGCCTGCCGACGCAGAAACGTGGGAATCTCGATATCGACGTTTTCGCTTTCATCGTTGATGCCCATGGTCAGCACATTGGCCTGATCACGGGATTTTTCCTTGCGCATAAACGCGGGCGTCGATAAATCTTCTTTCCGGAAACCACCCAGATGAGCCACATTGGACGGCGTCTGCTTTTTCTTCGTCATGTCTTCAAAACCGGTCGCAATCACGGTAATGCGAATTTCATCCTTCATATTCTCATCAATGACCGTGCCGAAGATGATATTGGCTTCTTCATGTGCTTCCGCCTGGATCAGAGACGAGGCTTCATTGACTTCATAAAGGCTCATGTCCGGTCCTCCGGTGATGCTGAGCAGAATGCCCTGCGCGCCCTGAATGGTGTTGTCTTCCAGAAGCGGCGAGGAAATCGCCCGCTGCGCGGCTTCAATGGCGCGGTTCTCACCGCTGGCCGTGCCGGTGCCCATCAGCGCCATACCCATATTGCTCATGATGTTTTTCACATCGGCAAAGTCGAGATTGATCAAGCCCGGAACAATAATCAGATCGGAGATGCCTTTGACGGCCTGGTAAAGAATATCATCCGCTTTTTTGAAAGCGTCCAGAAGCGAGAGCCCCCGTCCGCCCAAGCTGAGCAGCCGCTGATTAGGAACAACGATCAGAGTATCGACCACATCGCGCAGCTGGATGATGCCTTCTTCGGCCTGTAAATTTCTTTTTTTGCCTTCAAACTGAAACGGCTTGGTCACCACGGCCACGGTCAGCGCACCGCACTCGCGGGCCACCTGCGCAATCACCGGCGCAGCGCCTGTGCCGGTGCCTCCGCCCAGACCCGCCGTAATAAAAATCATGTCCGCGCCTTCCAGATGCCGGCGGATTTCATCGCGCGATTCCAAAGCGGATTGTTTGCCGATATCCGGATTGGAACCGGCCCCCAGGCCCTTGGTAACTTCCGTTCCAATCTGGATTTTAACGGGCGCGGCAGACGCCCCCAGTGCCTGAGCGTCGGTATTCGCGATAATAAAATCGACGCCCCGAAGCGAGTAGGATATCATGGTATTGACGGCGTTACCGCCGCCCCCGCCCGCTCCAATCACCTTTATTCTTGCCGAATTTTCGATGCATACTTCCGTTAATTCAAACATGCGCACCCCCTTCTTGTTTAGAAAAACTCTAAAAACCATTTTTTAATTGTTTTAAAAAATTCACTGAAGACATTACCTGTCTTACGATACACGGAATCACTGCTCGTATTTTTGCTGCCGTAAATAATCAAGCCGACACCGACTGCGAAAGCCGGCGAATTCGCGACATCGCTCAAACCACCGACGGCTGTGGGATAGCCGCGACGCACCGGCATATCGAAAATCTGCTCCGCCATTTCATTGATGCCCGGCAAAAGCGACGCGCCGCCGGTCAACACAAGGCCGGCCGCCAGCAGATCTTCATAACCGGAACGGACCATTTCCTTGAGTGCCATATTGAGGATTTCATCCATACGGGGCTCCACGATTCTGCCCAGGATCTGACGAGACACCATGCGAGCTTCCCGACCGCCGACACTGGGCACTTCAATGGTCTCTTCCTTCGGAATCATGGACGTTAGAGCGCAACCATACTTCAGTTTGATTTTTTCTGCTTCCGCAAAAGGCGTACGAAGCCCCGTGGCGATATCCGAAGTCAGGAAGTTGCCACCCACCGGCAGCGTCGCCGTGTGCTTGATGCTGCCTTCCGCGAAGATGGCGATACCCGTGGTCGAGCCGCCGATGTCGATCAAGGCGACGCCCAGATCTTTTTCGTCGGAACTGAGGATGGCTTCGCTTGCCGCCAGCTGCTCCAGAACAACATCGTCGATATCCAGACCCACGCGATTGACGGATTTCACCACATTCTGAATGGAAGCCGCGGCGCCCGTCACAATATGAACTTTCGCCTCCAGGCGCACGCCGGACATCCCCACGGGATCGCGGATGCCATCCTGGCCGTCCACCACATAGTTCTGAGGCAGTGTATGCAGGATCTCCCGATCGACGGGAATGGCAATGGCCTTGGACGCTTCAATAGCCCTTTGCAAGTCGTCTTCACCGACCTCCCGGCCTTTGACGGCGACAATCCCCAGCGAGTTCTGGCCTTTAATATGGCTGCCCGCGATACTGACATAGGCGGAATTGATGCGGCAGCCGGACATGTGTTCGGCATCCTCAACGGCCTTTTTGATCGCCTCGACGGTGCTGTCGATATTGACCACGCCGCCTTTTCTCAACTCTTTGGCGGGGGTTATCCCCACGCCGATGATGTCGATGCCGGTTTCAGTCGCCTCTCCGACAATGGCGACTGTTTTCGTCGTTCCTATATCGATTCCCACCAGAACGTTACTTTTTCTTCCCATAGTTTCACCCTTCTCAATAGCCGCCAATTATATTCTGTACTGCGGTCCCTTTTTCTGTTCCTGCCCTTTTCCCAGTGCGTCCTTGCGCTGAACGGTCACTTTGGAAATATCAGCCAGATCAACGAACAAATGACCGTTTTTCATGCCCCGCTTCTCCAGATCAGCCAGAACCATCTGAAGCTGATGGAGCTTACCCACAAAATTCTCCCGGCCCAATTTTAAATGCAATCCTTGATCCGTCAGAATGGATAAACCAAACACCTCATCCACATGCACCTCGGAAACCGCTCCTAAAAAACCATGCTGATCCGAAGCGGCCAACGTCTCCAGGAGCCTCAGCGCCTCGGTCAGCAAAGCGGATTGCGCTTTGGGCTGGAGGCTCACGCCGGTGATGATAGCCAGATCAACTTCATCGCCTTTGGATAATTTTTTAAAGACGTGGCCTCCGCCATCGATCAGATAAAAATCGCCGGCCTGCTTGATGAGGGCAACCGGAATCCGTTCACGCACGTCCAGCACCAGACGGTTCGGCAATTCCCGGCCGATGTAAATATGCTTTACCCACGGATTGGCGGCAATCCGACAGGCGACGGCATCCGCGTTCACGGTCAGGATATTGGAACGCGGCTGAATTTTCGCCAGCACCAGAATGTCTTTTTCCGTCAGCTCCTTGACCCCCCGCACGGAGATTTCCTTAATTTCAAAATAGGACGCGCTCAATAAACAACTGAACGCAAAGATAAACAAGACGCTGAAGAGCGATGCGGCGGCCAGCAAGCCCAAGGCGCCCAGGGATTCGCCCAAAGCCCCGATCAGACGCCGGTGCAGACGGTTTTTTCTGGCTTCCAGGTTTCCTTTCATTTTCCCGCTCACAAGTTCTCTCCAATCATAACGATTTCCGTTTCCAGTTTGACGCCTTTTTCTTTCTCGGCCTTTTCCTGAACAAACGTAATCAGCGCGATCATATCGGAGGCGGTGCCCTGCCCCTTATTCACAATAAAATTGGCGTGCTTCTTTGATATCTGCACATCACCGCGCCGCATGCCTTTCAAACCCAATTCCTCAATCAGTCTCCCGGCCGGCATCCCCGGCAGATTCTTAAAGACCGATCCGGCATTGGGATACTGCAGGGGATGTTTTTCCTGCCGCCATTTCATGATTTCAGCCATCCGCTCTTTGATTTGCGCCCCGTTTCCCTTTTGCAGGATAAAACGCGCCCCGCAGATGATCGTCCCTTCAGGCAGGTGGGATGTCCGGTAGGCAAACGCAATCTCCGAACGCTGCAATGTTTTCTGTTTTCCCTCGTCGTCAATCACCGATATGGTTGCAACCACATCCTTCAGTTCCGTGCCGTAAGCGCCGGCATTCATCCAGACGGCGCCGCCGACGCTGCCGGGAATCCCCGTGCAAAACTCCAGCCCGGTCAATTCCCCGGCGGCCGCAAGGGCTAGGACTTTCGCCAGCGGGACACCTGCCTGCGCGTCGATGCTGTATTGCGCTGCCGCCTGACGCGCACTGCTGACTTTATCCAGTCCGCGCATCCATAACAAAACGCCCCGGTATCCACCGTCGCGAACAAGAATATTCGTCAAATTCCCGACCGGTAAAAATGGAATATTTCTTGTCCTCAGTTTTTGTACGACTTCTTTGAGCTGATCTTCATCTTCGGTCATCACCAGCGCGTCAACCCTGCCGCCCAGTTTCAGCGACGCATGACGCGACATCGGCTCATCAAACCATATTTTGCCGACAGTCATGCCTTTCAGCGCATCCGGAATTGCAAGATGACCCGTCATTATTATTTCATCTCCTGTTTCATCTTCTCCAGAAAGGCCTCCCCGATTTTATATACACTGCCCGCCCCCAGCGTGATGATGGTGTCCCCGGGTTTTGCCGTCGCGAGTAAAAAGTCGAGCGTGTTTTGCGCCTGACCGATGTATTCCACGTGCGGGTGGCCGCATTCCTTAATGGCCGCCCAGAGGGCTGCGGAATTAATGCCGGGTATCGGCGCCTCGGACGCGGGATAAATGTCGTTCAGGATCAGAATATCCGCGTCACTGAACGACCGGGTAAATTCATCAAAAAGCGCCTTCGTGCGCGTAAAACGATGCGGTTGAAAAACCACAATCAGCCGGCCTTTCCACATTTGCCGGGCCGCGCTAAGCGTCGCCAGAATTTCCGTCGGGTGATGTCCGTAATCATCCACGACGGTGACATGGCCTGCTCTCCCCTTGAGTTCCAGGCGCCGTTGCACACCTGAAAAACTCAGCAACCCTTTTTGAATGGTCGGCATATCCAGCCCCAGCTCCCGCCCCACCGCTATGGCCGCCATGGAGTTGTAGACATTGAAAAGGCCCGGCACAATCAACTCAACATCGCCCAGGTTTTCTCCTCTGTAAGACAATTGATATAACGTTTTAGATTCCAAAAACCGTATATCGCGGGCGCAATAATCCGAAGGCTCGCGAATGCCGTAAGTAATGACCCGGCGCTTGATGGCTCCCGCAATCTCGCGCACATGG
>Ga0316605_10001798_pt1 | contig 12316 bp, 8 predicted proteins | sample OWC_soil_day20_n_FD_207666 | JGI IMG/M metagenome (GOLD analysis project Ga0316605, IMG submission 207666) | Wetland soil microbial communities from Old Woman Creek delta, Ohio, United States - OWC_soil_day20_noCT | ecosystem: Environmental > Terrestrial > Soil > Wetlands | place: USA: Ohio... | reverse complement strand
GACCACCACCGCGCGGCGCACCTCGGACACGTGGAGGCGCTCGGGGCGCGTGCGCGGCGGGTGGGCGGTCGCCTCGTCCACGAAGGCCCGCGCGTTCGCCAGCGAAGCCTCCGCCTGGTGCAGGGCGGCGGAGGCGGCCACCCGCGCGTCTTCCTTGGCGCGCCCGGCGGACGCGGAGGCCGCGCTGGCCAGATCGCGGGCCTCGAGCGCGGCGCGCAGCGCCTGGCGGTTGTCGCCGTCGAGGACGGAGCGTTCGGACCGCTGGATGGCCGAGGCCGCCTGGCGGTACTCGGCCGGCGCGTACTGCTCGGCGCCCGCCGCGCGGGCCTCGGCGAGGGCGCGGCGCGCCTCGCTCATCTCTGCCTCGGGAGGGGAGCCGCACGAGAGGGTCAGGGCCAGGATGAAGGGGGCCAGCACGCGAACGCCGGGGCGCAGCATGGGATGCAGTATAAATGATGGTCCGGGGGCCCGCCGGTGAAGGGCCTGGACGCCGGCGACCGGCCGCGCGAGAAGCTCGGTCGCCTCGGCGCGCCGGGGCTCGGCGACAACGAGCTGATCGCCGCGCTGATCGGCGTGGGCACGGTCGGCGCCGACGCGCTCGGCCTCGCCAACGCGTTGCTCGAGGCGTGCGGCGGCCTGCACGGCCTGCAGCGCGCCAGCCGCGAGGAGCTGCTGCGGGTGCGCGGCATGGGGGAGGCGCGCGCCGCGCAGGTGCTGGCCGCCATCGAGCTCGGGCGCCGGGCGCTCGCGCGCCGGGCCGGGGAGCGCTTCCAGGTGATCGGGCCGCGCTCGGCCGCCGACTTCCTCATGCCCGAGTTCGGCGGCCGGCCCATCGAGCAGTTCGGCGCGCTGCTGCTGGACACCAAGCACCGCGTGCTGCGGACCGCGCTGCTGTCGGTCGGATCGCAGGACGGCACCAGCGTCCAGCCGCGCGAGGTGTTCCGGCAGGCCCTGCTCGTGTCGGCCACGGCGGTCCTGCTCTTTCACAATCACCCCTCGGGCGACCCGCAGCCCAGCCCCGAGGACGTGGACCTGACGCTGCGGATCCGCGCGGCGGGCGAGCTGATGGGCGTGAGCGTGATCGACCACCTGATCCTCGGCGACGGGCGGTACTACAGCTTCAAGGAGTCGGGGCTGTTCTGAGCCCCGGGAGAGCCATGGCGCGCGTACTCTACTTCGACTGCTTCGCGGGGGCCTCGGGCGACATGGTGCTGGGCGCCCTCATCGACGCCGGCCTGCCGCTGCCCGAGCTCGAGAGGGCGCTCGGCGCGCTGATGCTGCCGGGCGCCCGCCTGTCGGCCGGGAAGGTGCTGCGCGCGGGCGTGTCGGCCACGAAGTTCCGCCTCGTCGAGGAGGGGCGGGACGAGGCGCGCGCGCCCGAGGGGCTGGAAGCGCCCCGCGCGCACCCGCACCACGATCACGCCAACGGCCGCGATCACGCCCACGGCCACCGCCACGAGGGGGCCGACGGGACTCCTGCCCGCGCCCACGCGCACCGGCCCGTTGCCGAGATCAACGCCCTCGTCGAGCGCTCCGCCCTGTCCCCCGCGGCGCGATCGCGGGCCATCGAGCTGTTCGGCCGGCTCGCGGCGGCCGAGGCCTCGATCCACCAGGTGCCGGTCGAGCAGGTCCACCTGCACGAGGTCGGCGAGCTGGACTCGATCGTGGACGTCGTCGGCGCGGTGTTCGGCCTGGAGTGGTTCGGGATCGACCGGTTCGCCGCCTCGCCGCTGAACGTCGGCGGCGGCATGGTCCGCTCGGCGCACGGCGTCTTCCCGGTGCCCGCTCCCGCCACGCTGAAGCTGCTCGGCGGCGTCCCGGTGTACTCGAGCGGCATCCAGATGGAGACGGTGACGCCGACCGGCGCCCTGCTGGTGGCCGGCTACGCCGCCGAGTACGGGCCGCTGCCGGCGATGACGATCGAACGCGTCGGGTACGGCGCAGGCGACCGCGACCTGCCGGGGTCGCCGAACGTCCTGCGCATCGTCATCGGCGAGGAGCGGGCGGAGGCGGCCGGCGAGCGGGTGGTCGTCGTCGAGTGCGAGATCGACGACATGAACCCGCAGATCTTCGGTGCGCTCATGGACCGCCTGTACGCCGCCGGCGCGCTGGAGGTGTTCTACACGGGCGTGCAGATGAAGAAGAACCGCCCGGGGACGCTGCTGACCGTCGTCGCGCCCCCCGAGCTGCGCGAGCCCCTCTCGGCCATCGTCTTTCGTGAAACCACGACGATTGGGCTACGCTACCAGGAGGTGGCGCGGACCTGCCTGGCGCGCGAGACGGTGCAGGTGGAGACGCCGTGGGGGCCGATCCGCATGAAGCTGGCGCGCCTGGGGGGCGAGGTCGTCAACGCCGCGCCCGAGTTCGACGACTGCGAGCGGGCGGCCTCGCGGGCCGGCGTCCCGGTCAAGCGGGTGCAGGCGGCCGCCGCGCGCGCCTACGCCCGCGCGGCAGACTGAAGAAGGGAGAATGTAGAATGTAAAAGGTCGGATTTGCCTCTTCCATTCCGCGTTCCCGGGTGTCCGTGTCGTTCCTATGTCCCGCTTCTTCATCACCACCGCGATCGACTACGTCAACAGCCGGCCCCACCTGGGGACCGCCTACGAGAAGATCTCGGCGGACGTCATCGCCCGCTACCAGCGCCTGCTCGGCGTCGAGACCCGCTTCGTGATGGGCAACGACGAGCACTCGCAGAACGTGTTCCGGAAGGCCCGCGAGCAGGGCCTCGACCCGCTGGCGTACTGCGATCGGATGGAGCGTGAGTTCCGCGAGGTCTGGGCCCGCCTCGACGTCTCGTTCGACGACTTCATCCGGACCACGGAAGAGCGGCACCGGGTGGGCGTGACCGCGATGGTGCAGCGGATCGCGGACCGGGGCGACCTGTACGAGTCGTTCTACGAGGGCCCCTACTGCGTGTCCTGCGAGGCCTTCAAGCCCGAGAAGGACCTGGTAGACGGCCTCTGCCCGGTCCACCTGACCAGGCCCGAGTGGATCCGCGAGCGCAACCACTTCTTCCGCCTCTCGAAGTACCGGGACGCGCTGCTGGCGCACTTCGCCGCGCACCCCGAGTTCCTGCAGCCCGAGATCCGGCGCAACGAGATCCTGCGCCTGCTCGAGTCGGGCCTCGAGGACATCTCGATCAGCCGCGCCGGCCAGCTGTGGGGCATCCCGCTGCCCTTCGACCCCTCGAGCGTCGTCTACGTCTGGTTCGACGCGCTGATCAACTACGTGTCGGCGGTCGGCTTCGGCCGCGACCAGGCGCTGTTCGAGAGGTGGTGGCCGGCGAGCCTGCACGTGATCGGGAAGGACATCACGCGCTTCCACTGCGTGATCTGGCCCGCGATGCTGATGAGCGCCGGCCTGCCGCTGCCGGGGCAGGTGTTCGGCCACGGCTTCGTGCAGTTCAAGGGGCAGAAGATGAGCAAGTCGCTCGGGACCGTCCTCGACCCGCTCGAGGCGGCCGAGCGCTTCGGCCCGGACCCGCTCCGCCTCTACCTCGTGAAGGAGATCCCGTACGGCCAGGACGGCGACTTCTCCTGGGAGCGCTTCGAGGAGCGCTACAACGTCGACCTGGCCAACAACCTCGGGAACCTCGTCAACCGCCTGGCGGTGATGATCGAGAAGTACCGGGGCGGGCGCCTGGCGGCCGCCGGGGCGCCGGGCCGGCTGGCGCAGGCGGCGTCGGAGGCCGTGGCCCGGTACCGGCGCGCGATGGACGCCTTCGCGCTGCACGAGGGCGCGGCCGCGGCCTTCGCGCTCGTGGACGCCGCGAACGAGCACATCGCCGAGACCGAGCCGTGGACGCTGGCGCGGCGCGGCGAGCAGGACCGCCTGACGCAGGTCCTCGCCGACGTGGTCGAGGCCGTCCGGATCGCCGCCGTGCTGCTGCTGCCGGTGATGCCCCGCTCGTCGGCCGAGATCCTGCGGCGGCTGGGGGAGGCGCGCGATCCGTCCGCGCTCCGTTTCGACGCCGACACGGCGTGGAGCAGCGGGCGCGAGCGGCAGGTGCTGCGCGCCGATCCCCTCTGGCCCCGCCTCGAGAGCAAGGGAGAACCGATGACCGACAAGCCCGAGACCCCCGCCGCTGCCGCGCCCCCTGCCGTCCCGCCGGCGGCCGGCCCGCCCGAGACGCAGCCCGCCCCGGCCGCGCCCGCGGCGGCCGCCCCCGCGACCGCCGAAGAGGAGCGGATCGGGATCGAGGAGTTCGGGCGCCTCGACTTCCGCGTCGCGAGGGTGGTGGCGGCCGAGAAGGTGAAGGGGTCGAAGAAGCTGATCAAGATGCAGATCGACCTCGGCGCCGAGCAGCGCACCATCGTCGCCGGCATCGCCGACGCGTACGAGGCCGAGGGCCTCGTGGGCCGGTCCATCGTGGTCGTCGCCAACCTGAAGCCCGCGAAGCTGATGGGGATCGAGTCGAACGGGATGGTGCTGGCGGCCAGCCCCGAGGGCGGCAAGCCCGTGCTGCTCGGGTTCGTCGAGCCGCCGCCGCCCCCGGGCAGCAAGGTCAGGTAGTGATCGACTCCCACTGCCACCTGGCCGATCCCGCCTTCGCGGAGGACCTCGAGGCGGTCGTCCAGCGGGCCCAGGCGGCCGCCGTCGCCGGCGGCTTGTGCGTGCTCGCGCTCGGCAACGCCGCCGAGGCGGAGCAGGGGGCGCGCGCCCGCGCGGCCTGGCCGGCGCTGCGGTTCGCCGCCGGCGTGCACCCGCACGAGGCGCGGGAGTACGCCGGGCGCGTGCGCGAGCTGGAGGCCGCGCTCGCCCAGCGCGCCGGACGGGCGGGCGGCTTCGTGGCGGTGGGGGAGATCGGCCTCGACTACCACTACGGCTTCTCGCCGCCCGACGTGCAGCGCGACGTGTTCCGGTCGCAGGTGCGCTTCGCCCGCGAGGCTGCGGCGCCGGTCGTCATCCACACCCGCGAGGCCGACGCCGACACCCTGTCCATCCTGGAGGAGGAAGGGAAGGGCGAGGTGAGGGGCGTCTTCCACTGTTTCTCGGGGACCGCGGAGCTCGCGCGCCGCGCCCTCGATCTCGGGTTCGCGCTCTCGTTCTCGGGGATCGTCACCTTCCCGAAAGCCGAGGCCCTGCGCGCCATCGCGGCCTCCACGCCTTCCGGCCGCCTTCTCGTCGAGACCGACTGCCCGTACCTCGCGCCCGTGCCGAGGCGCGGCCGGCGCAACGAGCCCGCGTGGGTCGTCCACACCGCGCGGGTCGTCGCCTCGGTCCGCGGGACGTCCCCGCCCGACTTCGACCGCGAGGTGACCGCCGCCTTCGAGCAGCTGTTTCCGACCTCCTGGCCCGTGGCTCCCGGCTCCCGGACCAGCGTCCGGTTCCGTTGACACCCTTCTCGCTGATATGCTCTGATTCAACAGGCTCATCACCGTGGAACAGTCGCCAGCCGGCCTCGCGCACATCCTGGAACCGGTCCGCGCCGACCTCGAAAAGGTCGAGCTCGAGTTCGCCCGCCACCTCGGCGCGCACGTGGGGTTGATCCCGGAAATCGGCACGTACCTGCAGGCCTCGGGGGGGAAGCGGGTCCGCCCGGCGGTCCTGCTGATCGCCGCCCGGCTGTGCGGCTACACCGGCGAGCTGGCCGTCCTGTACGCCGGGGCGGTGGAGTTCATCCACACCGCCACCCTCGTGCACGACGACATGATCGACGACTCGACGCTCCGGCGCGGGCGCGAGACCGTGCACACCCGCTGGGGCAACGAGATCAGCGTCCTGCTCGGCGACTTCCTCTACATCAAGGCGCTCGCCCTGGCGCTGTCGAACGACTCGCTCCAGGTGATCCGCCTCCTGTGCGACGTCACGCTCCGGATGATCGAGGGGGAGCTGTACCAGCTGTCGAAGAACGGCGACGTGGACATCTCCGAGGACGAGCACTTCGACATCATCCGCCGGAAGACGGCCTACCTGTTCGGCGGCTGCTCGGAGATCGGCGCCATCCTCGGCGGCGCCCCGCCCGAGCAGCAGCGCGCGCTGCGCGACTACGGCTTCAACCTCGGCGTCACATTCCAGATCGTGGACGACCTGCTGGATCTCACGGGCACCGAGGCGACCATCGGGAAGCCGGTCGGCGGCGACCTGCGCGAGGGCAAGATGACGCTGCCGGTCATCCACATGCTGCGCCGCCAGCCCTCCACGCGCGAGGCGGTGGCGGGCATCGTGCGCGACCGCGTGGTGGACGCGTGGCGCTGGCGCGCGGTGTCGGAGGGGCTGGCCGCGACCGGGGCCGTGGAGTACGCGATGGCGCGTGCGGCGGAGCACGCCGAGCTCGCGCGCCGCAGCCTCGAGGTGTTCCCCCCGGGCTCCGATCGCGAGGCGTTGATGGCCCTGCCCGACTTCGTGCTGGCCCGCGATCGCTGACCGGCCACTCCGCGGCCGCAGGCCGCTGGCCCGCCTATGACCCCTGCCGAACGCATCGCCGCCCTGCGGTCCCGGATCCGCCACCACGAGGAGCGGTACTACGTCCTGAACGACCCCGAGATTTCGGACGCCGAGTTCGACGCCCTGATGGACGAGCTCGAGGCGCTCGAGCGCGACCACCCCGGCCTCGTCACCCCCGACTCGCCCACGCAGCGCGTCGGCGGGCGGCCGGTCGAGGGGTTCGCCACCGTCGAGCACGGCACGCCGATGCTCTCGCTCGACAACGCTTACAGCGAGGACGAGGTGCGCGCCTTCGACGAGCGCGCGCGGCGGGGGCTCGGCACGGGCGACGCGTCGCTGCCCTACGTCGCCGAGCTGAAGATCGACGGCCTGAGCATGTCGCTCACGTACGAGGACGGGGCCCTCGCCCGGGGGGTCACGCGGGGCGACGGGCAGCGCGGGGAGGACGTGACGACGAACGTGCGGACCGTCCGGGCCATCCCGCTGCAGCTGCACGAGCCCATCCCCGGCCGGGTCGAGATCCGCGGCGAGGTGTACCTCCCGCGCGAGGCGTTCGAGCGGGTGAACCGCGAGCGCGAGGCGCGGGAGGAGCCGATCTTCGCCAACCCGCGCAACGCGGCGGCGGGCGCCGTCCGGAACCTCGACCCGCGGCTGGTCGCCAAGCGGGGCCTCTCGGCCTTCGTCTACCAGTTGCTCGGGCCGGCCGGCACGGTGCCAGGCCGCCACTCGGCCACGCTGCAGCGGCTGCGGGCCCTCGGCCTGCCCGTGGAGCCGCACTGGCGGCTGTGCCGCGGCGTGGACGAGGTGCTGGCGTACTGCGAGGAGTGGCGCGAGGCGCGCCACGGCCTGCCGTTCGACACCGACGGGGTGGTGATCAAGCTCGACGAGCTGGCGTTGCGCGAGCGCCTGGGGGCCACGTCCAAGTTCCCCCGGTGGGCGGTGGCGTTCAAGTTCCCGGCCGAGCAGGCGACGACCCTGCTGCACCGGATCGAGGTGAACGTGGGCCGCACCGGGGCGGTGACGCCGTACGCCGTCCTCGAGCCGGTCCGCCTGTCCGGCTCCACGGTCGGTCTGGCCACGCTCCACAACGAGCAGGACATCGCGCGCCGCGACATCCGCGAGGGCGACACGGTGCTGGTGGAGAAGGGCGGCGACGTGATCCCGAAGATCGTGAAGCCGATCCTCGCCAGGCGCCCCGAGGGCAGCCGGCCCTGGCGCATGCCGTCCTCCTGCCCCGCATGCGGCAGCACGCTGCACCGCCCGGAGGGCGAGGTGGTGTGGCGGTGCGTGAACAGCGCCTGCCCGGCGCGCCTGCGCCGCGGCCTCGAGCACTTCGCCTCGCGGCGGGCCATGGACGTCGAGGGCCTGGGCGAGGCGCTCATCGAGCAGCTGGTCTCGACCGGCCTCGTGCGCGACTACGCGGACCTCTACCACCTGCAGGTCGAGCCGCTCGCGGCGCTCGACCGCATGGGGACGAAGTCGGCGCAGAACCTCGTCGGGCAGGTCGACCGGAGCCGCGCCAACGAGCCCTGGCGGCTGCTCTACGCCCTCGGGATCCGGCACGTCGGCGAACGGGCGGCGCAGGTGCTGACGGCCGCCTTCGGGTCGATCGAGGCGATCGAGCGCGCGACCGCAGACGAGCTGCAGGCGGTGAACGAGATCGGCCCGGTGGTGGCGGAGTCGATCCGCGAGTACTTCCAGGAGCCGCGCAACCAGGCGCTGCTGCGGCGGCTGCGGGAGGCCGGGGTGCGCACCGAGGGGCCGCGCCCGCAGGCAGGGTCCGGCTCCGCCGGGCCGCTGGCGGGCAGGACCTTCGTCCTGACCGGCACGCTCTCCTCGATGTCGCGCGACGAGGCGGCGGCGGCCATCGGGGCGCTCGGCGGCAAGGTGTCGAGCTCGGTGAGCCGGAAGACGAGCTGGCTGGTGGCGGGCGCGGACCCCGGCAGCAAGCTGGACAAGGCGCGGGAGCTGGGCGTCGAGACGCTGGACGAGCGGGCGTTCCTGGCTCTCCTCGGCCGCCGCTGAAACGCGGCGCGGACCGTGCGTATAATCGTTGCATGAACCGGCGCTTCGCCCTCATCACGATCGCGCTGGCGTCCGTGATCGCCTTCCTGACCGGCCTCAATGCCGCCGGCTGGCTGCAGGGGCCGGAGCCGCCGGTCTCGATCCCGCCCCGCGCGCTCCCCGGGCCGGGCCCGGTCGTCCGGCTGGCCACCGCCGGGGCGGTGGACTTCGCCGACATCGCCGAGCGGGTGAACCCGGCGGTCGTCAACATCGACGCCACGTCGCGCCAGCGCTCGAGGCGCGGGGGGATCCTGCCGCCCGACCTGTTCGGCGAGCCCGACCGGGGCGGCGACCTGCCCGAGCTGCCGCAGCGCGGCGCCGGCAGCGGCTTCATCATCGACACCGAGGGCCACATCCTGACGAACCACCACGTGGTGGAGGGGGCCGAGCGGATCACGGTGAAGCTGGCCGACGGCCGCAGCGTGCGGGCGCACCTGGTGGGCGCCGACCCCGACACCGACATCGCGCTCGTCAAGATCGACGCCGACGGGCAGCTGCCGGTGGCGGTCCTCGGAGACTCGTCGCGGCTGCGGGTCGGCGACTGGGTGTGCGCGATCGGGAACCCCCTGGGCTACGAGCACACCCTGACGGTGGGAGTGGTGAGCTACAAGGGGCGGAAGCTGTTCGACCCCAGCCTGGACAACTACATCCAGACCGACGCGGCGATCAACTTCGGGAACAGCGGCGGGCCGCTGCTGAACGCCCGCGGCGAGGTGGTGGGGATCAACGCGGCCGTCAGCGCGCGGGCGAGCAGCATCGGGTTCGCCGTCCCGATCAACACCGCCGCGGGCAGCCTCGACCAGCTCAAGCACCGCGGCCGCGTCGTGCGCGGCTACATCGGCGTCACGCTGCGAGAGGTGGACCCCGACCTGCAGGAGTCGCTCGGGCTGCCGTCCCGCGCGGGCGCGCTCGTGGAGGACGTGGCGCCGATGTCGCCGGCGGAGCGGGCCGGCATCCGGACCTACGACATGATCGTCTCGATCGGGGAGCGGCCCATCGCCACCAACGACGACCTCATCCGGACCGTCTCGTCGTACGAGCCGGGGTCGGCCGTCCGGCTGCGGCTGCTGCGCGACGGCCGCGCGCTCGACGTGCCGGTGAAGCTGGCCGAGCGCCCGGGCCGCGGGCCGTCCGAGGACGCCGCGGAGGTCTCGTCCGACGGGCCGCCGGCCTGGCCGGGCGCGGCGATTGGCCTCGACGTGCGCGACCTGGAGCGCGACATCGGCCGCCGCCTCGGCCTCAAGGCCGGCACGCACGGGGCGCTGGTCGTGCACGTCGAGCCGCTCAGCCCGGCGTACGACGCGGAGATCCGCCGCGGCTCCGTGATCCTGGAGATCAACCGGCGCGAGGTGGCCTCGGCGGCGGACTACCGCCGCGTCGCCGCGCGCGCGCGCCCGGGGGACGTCCTGACGTTCCTCGTGCACATCCCGAGCGGGAGCCGCGCGCTTCGCACGGTGCGCGTCGAACGCTGATTCACCCGTTCAGCCCCCGCGAGGAGACGACAAGCGACGTGAGCGCCCGCATCCTGGTCATAGACGACGAGCCCGCCATCCGCGATTCGCTCAAGATGATCCTGGAGTACGAGGGGTACGAGTTCCTCGGGGCCCCCTCGGGCCAGGACGGGATCGCCCTGGTCCAGCGCGAGTCGCCGGACATGGTCTTCCTGGACGTGAAGATGCCGGGGGTGGACGGCATCGAGACGCTGACGCGCCTGCGCGCGATCGCCGAGGTGCTGCCGATCGTGATGATCTCCGGCCACGCCACGCGCGAGACCGCCTTCCAGGCGGCCAAGCTCGGGGCCTTCGGGTTCATCGAGAAGCCGCTCGGGCGCGAGGACGTGCTGCTGCAGGTGCGCAACGCCCTCGAGCAGGGGCGGCTGCGCGCCGAGAACCGCGAGCTGCGCGAGACGGCCGAGCTGAAGCACGAGATGGTGGGCGCCTCGACGTCGCTGCGCGCGGTCACCGACGCCATCGCCCGCGCCGCGCCGACCAACGCCACCGTCCTGATCCAGGGGGAGAGCGGAGTCGGCAAGGAGCTGGTGGCGCGCGCCATCCACCGGAACAGCCTGCGGAAGCGCGAGCGGTTCGTGCAGGTGAACTGCGCCGCCATCCCCGACGAGCTGATCGAGTCGGAGCTGTTCGGCCACGAGAAGGGGTCCTTCACCGGGGCCACCGAGAAGCAGATCGGCAAGTTCGAGCAGGCCGACCGCGGGACGATCTTCCTGGACGAGGTGGCGGACATGAGCCTGAAGACGCAGGCGAAGGTCCTCCGCGTCCTGCAGGAGGGCGAGGTCGAGCGCGTCGGGTCGTCGCGGACGATCAAGGTGGACGTGCGGGTGATTGCCGCCACCAACAAGGACCTCGAGAAGGAGATCGAGAAGGGGACGTTCCGCGAGGACCTCTTCTTCCGGCTCAGCGTCATCCCGATCCACGTGCCGCCCCTGCGCGATCGGTCCGAGGACATCCCGCTGCTGGTGCGGCACTTCGCGAACCTCTTCGTCCGCGAGAACAACTTCAGGTCGCGGCCGATCACGACGGCGGCCATGTCGGCGCTCCAGCGCCACCGCTGGAAGGGGAACATCCGCGAGCTGCGCAACACGGTGGAGCGGATGATCATCATGGCGCCCCGCGAGGCGATCGACGTGGACGACCTGCCCGAGGCCGTGCGGGTTGACGTCCGCCCGGCCGCGCCCGACAATACGGGGGGAGGGCGCCCGCCCGAGACGCTGCGCGAGTTCAAGGAACTGTCGGAGCGCAGCTTCCTCGTGCAGAAGCTGCGCGAGAACGGCTGGAACATCTCGCGCACGGCCGAGGTGATCGGGACGCCGCGGAGCAACCTGTACAAGAAGCTCGAGTTCTACAAGATCGCGCAGGAGATCGACGGGTAGCAGGACGTTCGGCTGGGGCGCCGGCGAGGGTGCCGGCGCCAGGCTCTTTGACAATGCGCCGCAGAACAGCCAGACGATCGCCGCCAGGCGGGCGTCCGGGGGCGTCCGCGCTCCCGGAAACGCCGCCGGGGGGAGGAAAGTCCGAACTCCGCAGGGCAGTGCGCCGGGTAACGCCCGGTCAGGGTGACCTGAAGGAAAGTGGCACAGAAAACACACCGCCCCGGGGCGAGGCCGTGAGGCCGAGTCGAGGGGTAAGGGTGAAAAGGTGCGGTAAGAGCGCACCGCGCCGTCTCGCCGTCCGGGCCGTCAGGCCCGGTCAGGCGGACCGCGGGACCGGAGGGTCCCGTGCGCGGCAACGCGGGCGGCAGGCAAAACCCCGCACGGAGCAAGGCCAAATAGGGAGGCGTCACCAGGACGGCCCGTCCGACCGCCCTCGCCAAGGCCGCGGCGGTTCCGCCGTGGTCGAAGCGGAGGCGAGCGCCTCCGGGTAGGCTGCTGGACCCCGCCAGCGATGGCGGGGCTAGAGGAATGATCGTCGCCTCTCCGAAGCGCCGGCGTCAGCCGGCGCGAGGGGGGAACAGGATTCGGCTTACGGCTGCTCTGCGGCGCGCTCGGGTTCCAGGTCCGCCTGCTCCGTTCTCCGTCTTCCGTCGGCTGTTCGATCACGCGGCCCACGACCTGCTGCCCACTGCCAATCGACTATGTCCCACTACCTGGTCACCGGCGGCGCCGGCTTCATCGGATCGCACCTGGCCGAGGAGCTCGTCCGCCGCGGCGAGCGCGTCCGCGTCGTCGACAGCCTGATCACGGGCAACCGGAGGAACCTGGCGCACCTGCCGGCTGTGGAGTTCGTCGAGGGCGACCTCGCCGACCTCGACGTGGCGCGGCTCGCCGTTGCGGGCGTGGACTACGTGCTCCACCAGGCCGCCATCCCCTCGGTGCCGAGGTCGGTCGCCGACCCCATCACGTCGAACCGCG
>Ga0316605_10001796_pt1 | contig 12327 bp, 13 predicted proteins | sample OWC_soil_day20_n_FD_207666 | JGI IMG/M metagenome (GOLD analysis project Ga0316605, IMG submission 207666) | Wetland soil microbial communities from Old Woman Creek delta, Ohio, United States - OWC_soil_day20_noCT | ecosystem: Environmental > Terrestrial > Soil > Wetlands | place: USA: Ohio... | reverse complement strand
ATACTACTATACACATTACATGTACTTGTTCCATTTGGAACAACAAAAAACCGGTCATCACTGGTCAATGCCGACAAATGCGTATTCACATCTCCTTTAACCGAGCTTATCAATAATGGATTATTAAAATAACTATCACTGTATATCCATGTTTCCTCTCCGGTCATAGCCAATACAGTAGAATTATGCGGTGCCGTAGCCAGTTTTCCACCGTATGCTAAACCCCACGGATGTCCGGCAATAGATATATAATTCATCTGATTCATTGTAGTTGCATTAATCGCCACCAAACTACCATACGTAGTCGAATACAATATATTGTCTTTTTTATTATACGCAAAAAGTGGCCAGTTACCCAATCCCAGCGAGCTTCCCAAAAAATATCTTGTATATGCAGTATACTTATTGTAAATATTATCGTACGCCTTGTTTCTTGGCCTGATTTCTACATTAATGGCCTGTCCTGCTCCAAATTTTTGAGAAACAATATAACTCGTATCGTTTACATCTGTGGCTATAACATTGCCTCCAACCGTCAATTTAAACCGGGCATTTGCATAAGGCTTTTCCCAATATACCCGAAAATGGTTCAAATCAATGTATTCTGCATAAATTTTAGGAGTAGGCTTGGTTATTGAAACACTTTGCGTAAATCCTAAACCTCCTTTTAGATAAGTTGTGATTTGGCAATAGGTATAACCACATTCAAACCCGTAATCAACAAAAGATGTTTTTGCGGGATCTGTGATTACAGTATCTGCTGGCTGTGATAATCCCGAATGAATTTCATATCGATCAATACAACTTGGAGGAACTATATTCGACCAATAATATTCCAGATATCCTTCTTTATTCAATCTGTAATCAGCTTTGAAATAATTCCCGGGATGCGAAATTACCCGGATAGTCCATGATAATCCTCCCGAATATTGTTCTAGTCCCATTTGCTCTGCCAAACTTCCGGTACCTGAAGTAAAATTGGCATTTACAGATAATTTATATACACCATCTGCCAATTGTCCGGGTATAAGATCAAAACTCAGGGAACTCTGCGATATGGTGGCAAAAACATTGTTATTCAACATCACTTCTGCTTTTACCAAAGATTTAGTGCTCTTTATCTGAATGTTAATACTTGTTGTCTGATATACATAAATCGTATCCGCAGGATTTACATTATTCAATGTAATTGCAACGGGTATATTTTGGTCCGGAGTTTTCAAATCAATGATATTTTCGCCTATTGGTGAGTATTCACAGCCAACCAGCATAATCAATGATAAAAACAATAAACATATGTGTAGCTTTTTCATCTTCAATTCGTTTTTTCGGGTATAATAAATGTAAGTCCTCCATAAAAACGCACCCCATTCCAGTTGGCCTTTACATCCGTTTTTTCGTTATTATAATACATGTTGTTCGGAATATCAATCTCATACCCCACACCGGCCGAAAGTCTGCATATTTTGGCCAGTCGAAAGCTAAATCCCAGCGAAGGTTCGATGTATGACCCACTTCCGGCCAACCGGGTTGTTACTTCCTGAGATTCGTTATAAATGGTCATTTTTTCATGTGTTCTCAAACTGGAAATCATTACTCCAGAGGCTATTTGAAGGTAAAACTGACAGGGTTTGAGTCCTATGTCCATCAGCGATCTGTAAAACCCACCAAACCGGTAACCATTCATATACATATCAGTGACATAAGAACCTGAATAATCGGCCACATGAAGCCTTCCACCCGTGGTTAAATAGCTCATTTGAAATCCATAATGATTCGTACCCGTTAGATAGCCTAATGTAACTGTATGGGTATAATTACCGGGAAAACAATCGGTGATTTTCAGCCCATAATTCCCTACCATCGATTTCTGTATACTTTTTATATCTTTCAACTGATAATTGCCATATCCAATCGAATATTCTGCCGTATACCCCTGCGAATAAATACAGGTACTTAAGCTTAAAAGAAGTAATGTGAGTATTTTTTTCATGTGCGGAATGCATGTTTGCATCGACAACTGTGGTGAGTCTGTGCAGTTATAATGTGTTTGATTGAAGAATGAATGCTTCTGTATTTGTGTTAATGTTAATTTCCGAATACGGCCATGCAATTAATCTGTAATGTCTCGTTCTAAAATAAGTCTACAGGTTAAATGCTAATTTTTTTAGTTAAAAAACACGTGATTTGGTGTTTTACATTGTAAAAATAAGTAAATTCTCTTATTGTTATAAATCTCAATTGCATTTTTCGTTGCTTTTTTTGCATGATCGAAATTGAAAAAGATTTGATCCAGATAGTATTCATCTTTCAGAACGACTCAGGCTTGGCACTAACGCGAGTTTACGCAAAAACCACATAATCTCCCGTTTCAATGCTTTTTATTTGTTTTCACTTCATTAATACCCGTATGCGGAACTTTATCTGAAGCTGTTTATACCTGTTTTCTTATATTTTCAGCTGTTTTCCTGTAAAAAATCTACTCCATGCAGCACTTTTCTTTCTTTCGTCTTTTTCCTCCTGTGACAACTTATAAAAACCAATCGCTTTCTACATACCTCAATTGCTTCTGAACGCTCGTTGAATGAAACTCTTGCGAAAGGTAAGAAATTTATCCCGTTTTACCGGAGTTCAACCGACGCTCCCTAACCTTGTTTCCAATAAACCGGAACAGGCAGTTCCGACCACAGGAAGCCTAAGTATTGGGGGCTAGGTGTTTGCTCTTTCTCTTCGGCTTTTTGTTTCTTTTCTATTTTCTTGCAAAGTTTGATATACTTACTTTTCATATTCAAAATCACATATTAAGTCACAATAATTTTTCTTGAAATTCTGTGATTTTTAAATGAAAGAATAATTTGATATATGCCACTATTGAAGTTATCAGTTTTTATTTTAATGATGTTGTTTTCTCGATAGATATTTGTCAGGTTCATGAATTGTCCTAAAACACTTACAATTTGAATGTTATATTCTTCATTCAAGTTGTAAGGAATACTAATACGAATTTCATCACCTTTCACGACAGGATTTTTCAATATGAAGATTTTTTCAAATATATTTCCTTTTATTTCTGTAGCCAATCCAGCACAATACGCGGATTCATTTGCTATTGATTCAACGTGATTGTAGTTATATACGGCTTTTACTGTAATCGTAAATGGAAAGCTGAAATTTAGAAAATCGTCATTTGAATCAGGACACCCTGTTTCATTACACATAAATCCAATATAAGTTTGAAATCTCCATAAAATGTTATTTCTGTAAATATTATATCCTACTAAATTGTCATTCGCAGATACATCTGGTTGATTCCAAGTTAATTCAATACAATTAAAACCAGGACACGAGCTGAACATTACATGTTGTTGTTTAAAAACTAAATTTTTAATTGGATTTAGTTGTCCGAAGATTTGCGATATAAAAAATAATTCACAAATAAATAAGAATGTAAATTTCTTCATGTCAATAATTTTCTAAAGTTTCAATTTCGTTTTTAGTTGCGAGATAGTCTCTTTTTCGTTTTTTACGCTTACCCATAACAACCGATTCTATGGGCATTAGCGGTTTGCCGGCGCAAAACCTGCTAAGTGCACAGCTTGTCCCGATCTATCGGGGTCAGCCAGCCAATGAAGCATAGGCGTGTTTTAGCTGTAGTTATTTTGTAAGTTTTATTTTCCATCCAAAGTCAATACTTATCAAATGTTCATATTTAAAGGGATTTTCAGTCGAAAGTCTAAAAAATGTCGGTCTGTAAACTAATCCAACAAAAAAATGTTCGGTCGGCATATAGTATGCTGGAAATACAAACCCAATTGCATTATTAAACTTTTCTACTGGTTCTCTAGTTAGAGGTTCGGGTTCTCCCCACTCTGAATAATTTAACATCCATCTATTTCTTGAGTAACTTAAACCGTAACCAAGAGAGAGTTTCTTAATCTTATGATTGTTCGACACACTAATATAAGCAGAATTCATTATTTCATAATAACCTGACATGTCCACAGCAGCAGGAACAGGAAGAAAAAAATCCATAACTCCTGTTGCAGATAAGTTTACAAATTGTTTTGCACTATAATAATAGTCTAATCCAACAGTTAATCCCCAAAAGCCTGTGTTGAATTTATAATTCCTTTCATTATCAGGTTTTAGTAGAAAATTATTGATATGAGGCAAAGAAATTCGCAAATCAATTTCTCCTTTTTTACTTCTCGGGTCATATGATAAATATGTATTAGTAGTATCTTTCATGTCAAAATACATTCTGGTCGGATAGGTATATCGTTTCGGATTTTTTCTGTCAATTAAAAAGCCTGTCCATAGCATAGGTGTCGGATATGCATTTAACCAAAATGCGAATGAATTACTCGGTTTTATTGAAACTTGCTTTGTTACACTGTCACTAAATACTGTTATTTTCAAATCAGTTGATTGTCTTTTTACTTCAAAAGCTATTTTATCTTGAAATGTCCTCAAGGTATCTTTATTTACCATAACTTTTGCTGGCGTAGTTGTCGTAATATAAATTGTCTTTGTCGAGCGGTTCAATACTGTCGCACATGAACTTAGAACCAAAATTATGACAACTAAAAGGGCTGATTTTCTCACGTCTTTATATTTTTTATAATTCTGACTAACGACCACATAAGTCTTTGATTTTCAGCAATAGCTTTTTGGTCGTTAGCTTCGTAACTCAAAGGGAATTTTTCCTTTTTCAGGATTCTGACTAACGACCGGGACTATGGACATTGGCGGTTCGCGGGAGCAAAACCCGCGAAATGCACAGCCTGTCCCGATCTATCTGGGTCAGCAAGCCAATGAACATAGCGGGTGTTAAGCATTAGGTATTTCAATTTTTCCGTTTTCAGGTATACTGTCTATTTCTTTTATATATTCATTTTTTAGCTGTCTAATTTTAAAGAAATAATTTGCTCTAACAACAATAAAATATGTTTCAAATAAGCTTATTATAACTGCTAGAGAAATTGAGATAATATGAGAATCTGAGAAATATATGATTGGAACTGCAAATAGAATTTCAAATAGGAATTGTAGTAAAAACATCAAAACTACAAATCCAAAGACTTTCCACCAATTATTTTTTACCAATTCTTCGCTCTCATCACACTCATCTTTAAATTTATTATTGTTTGTTGAAACTATACAATCAATAAAAGACAATCTAACAGATTTATATATTCCTGGTATAATTAATAAGAGTGTATACCCTAAAATTTTTAGTCCTGCAATAAATCCAACTCCAATAAATGTAGGCCATTTGTTTAGTCCAACCAAAAGAATTTCTTTTATTGTAAGTTCTTCTTCGTTTTCATTTTCCATTCTATTTATAATAAAATTCAGAATGGCGAGTAGAGCAACAGAACCAATTAAATATCTAATCATGTTGTAAATATTGTTCGCTAATCTTAAATGTTCAGGATTTTCTTCCAATAACAATATATTGTCAAGCAGGATGCTTATTAATTCTATGCAAATTTGAGTCGGGATATAGACAATAAGTCCAATTACAATAATTTTTTGGAAATATTTCTTCCACATTTGGAACCCTGATTTCATAGAATCGGAAATTGACAATCTAGTTTCAATCATAATTTTTGTTGTTTTTATTTTTTTCTAAACTTACCCATAACAACTGAGGCTATGAGCATTGGTAGTTTGCGGGAGCGTTCACTATCCGCCAGCAGACCCCCGCTGGAGCAGTTCTGTTACCTATACCAATCTTATACTGTTATGTTGTTGACACGGTTTACAAATCCGTGTCAGCGGGGGTGTGTTAGGAGCTAAGTGTTTTTTAATAGTTAATCCTATATGATCTTGTCTTAGGTATTGCAAGTCCAATAAGTGAACCAATTACTGCTCCTCCACCAGCAAATCCAAGTATTGCCGGAATATAAGTAAAGTTAGCAATCGCACCACCAGCAAAAATTCCAGCTCCACATATTGCCATAGAAAGTGCATTATTTCCTTTTCTCACTCTTATACTTCCTACTTCTGTCATTAAAACCGTCCTGGATAAACCAGTATTTGATTCGATAAAAGTTAAACTATCACTATAAATAACCAAGCTACTGCATTCAATTTTTTCAAAACTAGTAAGTGTCACGGTAGCTTTTTTGTAATTCTTCTTTGGTGGAAGATTATTGTTTGACTGTGCTAAAACGAGCAAAGGAATTGTCAGAAGAAATACAATTATAAAGCTTTTCATATTTTCTTCGTATTAGTTTTAGAAGTTTCTGTTTAATGTACGGTCAACGTATGACGAGCTTTCACCCGAGATTCTTAATGTTTTTAATTCTTCGTATAGTGAAGAATACTTTTGAGGAACTAGAATTTCAAATTCAGCATCAAGTAAACTCTTCTTGGCGCTTAAATTTGTATATGATTCAGCCTGCTTAATTGTATTAGCCCATTCGGATATTTGTTCTTTTTTAAAGAAGAAAACTGATTGATTACCTGACCTCATAAGTGAATTGCCTTTTATTACTGCTGTTTGGTCTTTTAATCCAGTTAATTTAAAAATTGATTGTGAATTTGGTGTACCAGAAAACATAACGATTGTTGAACCTAATGATATAGTGTATAAAGTGTTTGATTTAAGAGCTAAAGGAGTATATGAATTTTGATAAACACCATTTATCTGAAAGTCATTTTCAAATTTGCCACTATTCTGGTTGTGTTTCTTTATAATAACTGCCCAAGGAACTGCACCTCCATAAAAACTACTACCTCTAACAATATATAAAATACATTTATCCTTTCCAACTTCTCCATAATCTTTAAATACTGGCGCGTTTCTACTTACGGTACATGAAAATAAAAGAACTGATAGTACTAAAATTGTAATAATTTTTGATTTCATTTATATTTGTTTTTATAATTATATTTCTGTCTAAAAGCTTGTCCCCCCGCTGGCGTAGTATGTGATCTGTGCTAATCTTATACTGTTATGTTGTTGACACGGATTAAAAATCCGCACCAGCGGGAAGGTCATACTTTGCTTCCTGCAGGTTTTATTCTTTTTTCTTTTTCCTGAATTTAATCACGTAAAGTTTATAGCCCAAAAATCCTATAATTCCAAGTAAAACAAGTCCCCAAAGATTTAACAGAAAAACAATAATATTCTCAAATATAGTCCAACCAGTTGATAATGAATTTAAAATTCTAAATCCAAAGCTTGGCTCATATTGTTTTGATTTTTTTTCGCGAAGAATTTTCTCGTAACTAACTCCTTCATTCTGATATATTATCAGGTTTATGGTGCTAAAGTTAATTTGATCCCGGAGAGATAAATTTGCAATTCGGGCATTGTCTGCTTGTTCCTGTTTGTTCAGAAGGAGTTCTTCTGCAGACGTTGTTTCTGCCAGTTTTTTTCCACGATTGTCAATTGCATCTTTTAGTCGTGCTTCATTCTTGTCAGATCTGCTTATCGTTAAGTTGTTTGATAATAGTTGAAGAGCTACATCGTCCGCTTTTATAACACGACTGTCAAGATATACGATATTTCTTGAAATTTGTTTTAATGTTGTATCTAGTTTTGTGTTTGGTACTCGTATGATAATTGAGTTTGTAACTGTAAAACGTGTAACAATAACGGAAGAATCTAAACTAACTTCTTTTGTCTCTGTTGAAAGAATATCGCTCGTTAAATTTGTGTAAGTTACAAAGCCACCTGTTCGTGCAGTTATATTTTCAATGTCGTAAGTGCTTTCTATAACATTTTTGACTTTAAACTTTAACTCTGCAGTCCGGATAAACTTGTGAGTCGAATCTGTATTGTTCTCAACTGCCGCAGAAGAAGAAACCATTACCGCGGTACTGTCAGCCGCAGGAGCTTCTTCGGCACTTTTTGGTGAACAACCGGAAAAAATTATGAATAAAGCGATTGCTAAAATTGTTGTAAAGTTTTTCATGTTTATTACTTTGTGTTTTCAAATGTTGGTTATATATTTCACGGATTCTATTCTGTTTTTCTTTTTTTATTCTTACGTATAACACCCGGTGCTATGGGCTTTGGCGGGTTTCAGGCAAATTTCCTGTCGCACAAGCGACAAAGGATATGAGGGCTCATAGACTGCCAGAAGCTCATCATCCGCCTAAAGCATATATGCGTGAGTTAGGCGGTCGTAGTTTAAACTTAAATTTTGTTTTTTCAGCCAATTAACTGTAAATCATCTCGTTTATACGACATATTGTTAGTGAGTGCTTTTTATTCCAGTTGTTTTTGCTTTTTTATAACTTTTAGTTGTCAAGACCAGAAATGCTGTGGTACCAATTGTCATTACAACAAAAAAGACCCAAGTAACCATTTCTATTTTTGTACTGCCATTTAAGGAAGATATGATACATCCAAATATGCCGCCAGTAATTGCTAAACATATCTCAAAGAAAATTCTAAAAGTGTGGCTTGTATCAAGAAAATCTTCTCTGATTAAATTTATTGTAATCTCATCAGGAGCATTTATCGTTGTTGGAATATTTATACTAGCCATTTTTCACCTCCTTTCCAAGCAAAAATGAATATTCAATTTTTTTCATTTTTGATTCCAAAAAAGCTGAAATTGAATATGTAAAAAAGAGTTCTTTTCCGAATGCTGCACCAATTGACCAAGGTTCATTGGTATAATATCCATATATTTCATTATAGTTTACAAATTCAATTATTATTTTATTTTTGCTTTGCACTTCACGAATATTTCGAGAGGTTAATTCATTTTTAGGGTCATTCATAAAAATCATTTCAATGTTCATTGGTTCATCGTTATCAAACAAAGTTAGCACGACTGGTTTAGAACTGTCAATAATAATCACTCCACTTGCAGATAAGTCAAGTAATCCATTTTTTATTTTTACTTTTAATTCCATATTTTTCATTTTTATATGTTTTTTTAGTTTCAGTTTTTCTTATATTCTGTTGAAATACTGAAAAGTCAGTGGTTTTTTAATCCAATCAGAATGAAAATCGTTTGTTTCTGTTTTATTACAGTTGGCACTCCAAAAACATTTCAGTTTACATATTTTTCATACCGTAAGTCTGTCTCTTCATTTTTTCTATATTTACGCATAACGACCTGGGCTTCGGGCACTTGCGGTTTGCTGAAGAACTCGCTGTCCGCCAGCTGGCGAACAAAGTGAATGCCAGTGCAATACTGCCGGAATGCACAGTTTGTCCCGATCTATCTGGGTCAGCCTGCCAATGAACATATGCGTGTGTTATGCATAGTGTATTGTTTAAAATGGCAGATCATCATCTTCTGGTAAGTTCTCTATTATTTCGGTTATTTCATCTTCGGTTATTTCTCTTTTTTTGAAGTTGATTGTCAATTCACATGAGCTTTCAATTGTTTGCAATATATTGTCTGAAAATAAGCGAATATTAAACTCAAGTGTCATAGAATCTCTCGGGAATAATAATATAAGCGAATCAATCACTTTTATTTTATTAGGTAAAATAGTGAATGGATTGAATTTAAATTCCCAAGATTTTAAGGATGTTTGAACATAATTCCCGCCAAATAATTTTTGAATATTTGATTTATTTTCTTCGGGAATAAATTCATCTAAACGATAGGTCAAGTTTGAATCATCTGAAGAACTCAATGAATGTATATTTAATGAGTCTTCTACAGAGCTTTTTAGCTTAAGTTCTATATTGACATTACCAAAGACTCGATTCACATTATTCCTTAAACCTAAAATGACAGGTATATTATTTTTTTTATTTAACGTATTCACTAATACGCTGTTAAATTTCCATTTCTTCTTTGCAATCCTAGAGTCTTCCGACATTATTTGTTTTATTCTCTTATCATCAATATCTATTCTTTCTATGTCAACAACTGTTTTGCCATTTATCAATTCTCCAGTATCCTTGTCAATAAATGAGAAAGTAATTATGTCTTTATTGTCATCTTTTCTTTCTTGAAGCTCTCTAATTTTCATTTCTAAATGACGAGATAGTTTATCCCTAAAATCAACTAATGAACTAAAATGTTCTACTAATGCAGAAGTGTAAACTTCTTCCTTGAATTTATTAAGTGACTCTAATTGTACTAAATCTATTAGTGATGGGTCTTTCCCTCTTTTAGAGAAATAAAGCATTACAGGTTTACCCGCTTTAGATACTCTTTTAATTTCCTCAATTGTGCCACTCAGTTCTTCTCCTGTAGGTGTTCCAATTTTTGTCCAAAAGAAGCCAATTAAGAGGTCGCACTCATCAACAACCTGTTTGTTAATTGCATCCTGTGGTCTAACGCCAAAAGTTGGTGATGAATGAGTTTCCCACCTTACTGGTAATAATACAATTTTTTTGCTAAAAGAATTTAAATCATTCCAGTCTTGAATTATTCGTGCTGAAATTTCTCTTTCTTCATCAACATCTGAAGGAGATGCGATTAATATTCGATAAACCACTGATTCATAAGACATAATTGTATCTATTTTATTGTTTTTTTACATTATGCATAACGGACGGAACTATATACAGTTGAGGATTGCGGGTTGTTTTCCTGTCGAGCCGCACCGCCGCTGTTGCGGGCTACTTGGCTTGTTGTCAGCACGGAAACGGTAATTGACATATAGTTTTTGTTAGCAAACGTTTTTTATTCTTTCTCAATTAATTTATATTCTTCAAGTGCGTCTATCCAAATATTAGCCTTATTAAGCCTAATCAGTTCTAAAACAATTTCAGTTATTTTTTCTTGGTCTATGCTGTCTTTACCAATTTCTTCTATGAAGTCTTTCGATGATTTTTCGTCTAAACAGTTTGAATTACTGTCAATGTTACAACAACCATATCCATCAAAAGAAATTCTTCGTAAATAAATGTGATTTTCAATCGTGGCATTGAAGTCAATAAAAACTGAACCGTCAAGACAACCTAAATAAAAGTCCGCCTTTCTGCTTTCTGGCATTGTTGTTTTAAAAAAGTCAAAGTCTTTTGTCATCTTATAAACTTCTATTTATTTGTTTCTGTCTGTTCATTTACACTATTCGTATATTTTAGCTCCTGAAAAAATGTCTGCAAATGTTGACCAGTCTGGTTTATCAGCGTTTTTATTTTGCTTTGTGTTGTCGTAATAACCTTGTATGTCTTCTGCGTAAGCACTAAATGCTTCCAAAAAGTCTGACAAAGTTTTGTTTTCCCATTCTTCAGGATTTTTCAAAAAGTCCTCGCGTAATAAGTCAAGAAACTTAATGAAAGTTTTCCTGTCCGTTACTTTAATATTTTCAAGTGTGTCGCTCATAAAATTGGTGCTAACATCTGTGTTTGTTCACCTTAAGTGCACAAATTTTGACTTTAGTCATTTGTTTGATTTCATAATCACGTGATATATAATAAATTATATTTTTAGAATATTAAACTCACAGTGCACATATCCAATTTGTGAATTTGCTTAGACATCCAATTTTTCCAACGGATCTTCAATCTGAACAAATCCTCCTATCTTAATTTGTCTCTTTCCGTTGTTTTTTTAACCCGAATGTCGCTGTAAATTTGGGGAAATAGAGAAGTTTGATTTTCGGCAGAAGTATTAGAGCCGTAAATTTATTAAAGTTTTTTTAATTTAACATAATTCTCAATCACTTTTTAATTGAAAAAATTAAAATTGACCGGAAACATAGTTAATTGTTTCAGAGATAGTTTCTTCCGGAGAGAAGCTGTCTCTGTAATTAAAACAAACCCAAAAGGTTAGAAATAGTACCGTATATGCTCCCGGTTACACATTTTTGGACAATATCAACATTCATAATTTATAATTTTTCATTCATAATTATTCTCGTCTTGGTTCCTGGCTCTCCTTACCAAACACCAATCACTAAACGTTAACCGTTAACCACTTCTTCATACCCGCAACATACATCATCATCCCCGCTCTTTACATGATCATCTCCGCTCTCCTATTCACCAAAAACAAATCTTCAAATCTTCAAATCTTCAAATCATTTTTCACTGATTACTGATTACTGATTTCCGATTACGACATTTTTGTTCTTCAACTCCCCCTTGAGAGCCTGTCCCGGACTTGTTTCGGGAGGGTTGGGGGGCTACATCTTCTCATCCTGGTTCTTGGCTCTATCAGTCCTGGCTCTATTAGTCTTGGTTCTTGGCTCTCTTCACTGTCTTCTTCTTCATAAATTTTCTTGTTTCGCGGAAAAGCAGTACTTTTACCTCCTGTTCCGTCCACACGAAACAGCATGTTTTTTTCCTGAAAATTCCCGATACATTATGATCAAACATCTTCGGTTGAATGCCGCCACAGTAAATCCTGACGTAAATCTCCCGGCTTCGAAAAGTATCAGCAACCGGGC
>Ga0316605_10001794_pt1 | contig 12330 bp, 13 predicted proteins | sample OWC_soil_day20_n_FD_207666 | JGI IMG/M metagenome (GOLD analysis project Ga0316605, IMG submission 207666) | Wetland soil microbial communities from Old Woman Creek delta, Ohio, United States - OWC_soil_day20_noCT | ecosystem: Environmental > Terrestrial > Soil > Wetlands | place: USA: Ohio... | reverse complement strand
AGCGGGGGCTAGGATGCTCCAGGTGTTCGGGCCCAAACAACGGATGCCGACGCTTGTCTTCCCCATCGGCCGAGCCCCTTGCGGGGTGAATGCCTCGTAGGCCGAGCAGGGGGGGAGGCGTGATATGTCGGGCTTGCCGATTGATATGGTGACGCGACCAGGCAAGCCCTTGCTTTGCTGTCGAAGGTGCCGTTCGGCGGTATCGATTAGCAGGTCGAACTCGACAGCTGTGGTCGACCCGGAAAACAGGGCAAAAATCAGGAACAGAAAGGGCGGGCAACGCATGCCGCCATTGTGCCTCAGTGAGTAGGGGGGAGGAATAGGGGCGGCAAGAATTGCCGAAAAGTCGTGTGACTTCAGCCGAACTCGCACCGGATTGAGAAATTTGATGGTGGCACGAAGCCTGCTTTGAGTTGGATGGATTTTTGGAGTCATTGTCATGTCAGCCATCGAACAGCATCTTTCTGTATTTAGCCAAGCCTTGAGTTTGCGTACGCAACGCCATCAGGTTCTTGCCTCGAATATTGCCAATGCCGATACCCCGCATTACAAGGCCCGCGACTTCAGTTTTGAGGCGGCCATGCAGGGGGCGCTGGCCGGACGCTCGGAGAGTGGCGGTTTGGGCTTGAGCAGAACGTCAGGGGGGCATTTGCAAGGTAGCGGTATGAGTGGCTCGGCCAATCTACAGTACCGGACGGAAACCCAGTCGGCGGTCGATGGCAATACGGTGGATATGAATGTCGAGCGTACCCAGATTACCGAAAACGCCGTGCAGTACCAAATTCTGACCCAACTGATCGGCGATAAGTTCAAGGGGCTGCGTAGTGCTTTAAGCAGTACCCAGGGCTAAGGAGAAATAAATGAGCCTGTTTAATGTCTTCCAGGTGTCGTCAAGTGCGATGACAGCACAGTCGATGCGCCTGAATGCGGTGGCCTCCAATCTGGCCAATGCCGACAGTATCGTCTCTGCCGATGGCAAACCCTACCGCGCCAAGCAGGTGGTTTTCGAAGCGACCCCGATGGGCAACGGTGGCGATGTTTCGAAAGGGGTCAGGGTTCGCCAGGTGGTCGAGGATGCCGCGCCGCCGCGGATGGTGTACGACCCGAAGAATCCGGCAGCCGACGAGAAGGGCTATGTCGCCTTTTCCAACGTCAATGTGGTCGAGGAAATGACCAACATGATTTCCGCCTCGCGTTCGTACCAGACGAACGTAGAGGTCATGAACACCGCCAAGACCATGATGCTGCGTACCTTGCAGATCGGTCAGGGCTAACCGGGAGTTGCGAACATGGCCGCCAATACGGTAACGAATACCAATAGCTCGAACGCTGCCTTGTATTCATCGCTCAACGGCAAGTCGACCACCAAGACGACAACTGCCGACGAGATGCAGAATCGATTTCTGAATTTGTTGATTACGCAACTGAAAAATCAGGATCCGCTCAATCCGACCGATGCCAATCAGATGACCGCCCAGTTGTCGCAGATCAGTACGGTCAGCGGCATTGAAAAACTCAATGCCAGCATGGAAAAACTGTTGGGTAGTTATACCGGCACGCAAAACATGCAGGCGGCAGCAATGATCGGCAAAACGGTATTAACTGCCGGCAACGCGCTACAGCTGGGGGCCGATGGAGCGCTCGGGGGAATCCAGCTGACGGGGGCGGCGGACAAGGCAACCATTACGATCAAGGATTCGGCAGGCAAGGTCGTGCAGACCCAATCGCTGAAGGACCTGAAGGCCGGGGTAATGAATTTTGTCTGGGACGGGAAATCCGATACCGGTGCAGACCTGCCCGACGGCAACTACACCTTCAGCGTACAGGCGGTGCGTGGCGACGCCGAAGTGGAGGCTGTGGCTCTACAGGCTGGCACGGTAAATGCTGTGACTTTGGCAGCAGAGGGGACTTCGCTACAGTTGGCCAACAACAAGACGGTGGCCTATAGCGACATCCTGCAAATCATGAATTGATGGAGACTCATCATGGCATTCCAACAAGGTTTAAGCGGTCTTAACTCCTCCTCGAAGGCACTGGACGTCATCAGCAACAATATTGCCAATGCCTCGACGGTCGGCTTCAAAGGCGGGCAGGCGCAGTTTGCCGATGTGTATGCCGCTTCCCTGGGAGTCGGTGGGGCTTCGCAGGTAGGTATCGGGACCAGAATGGCCGCGGTCCAGCAACAGTTTTCGCAAGGCAATATCTCGACCTCGAATAATCCGCTCGATATCGCCATTAACGGCGGCGGATTTTTCCGGCTCCAGAAAAGCCCGGCCGACCAGACCATCACTTACACGCGCAATGGCCAGTTCCATCTGGATGCGCAGGGTTATATCGTCAATGCCCAGTTGAATAATCTGACCGGTTATCCGATCGTCAATGGCGTTACCAATCGGGCAACGCTGGTTCCCGTTCAACTGGATACGACCGGGGTGAATCCACAGGCGACCGGTGCATCTTCGTCACAGCCTGGTATTCTTACCCAGATCAATCTTGATGATCGCGATGTCAAGTCGCTGGCTTCAGTGAGCCCCAATAACTTGTCACCGTGGATCGCGAACACTACTTTTCCGCCGAACAATCTGAACACCTTCAATTATTCGACGGCGGTAACGATTTACGATCAACGGGGCAACGACCACGCCCTTTCCATGTACTTTACTCGCCTGGACAATTCGGCAGGCGCGGCGCCGGAAAAGAATCTGTGGCAGATTCACTACGTGCTTGATGACCAGGACATCACGTCGACGATGGTGGCAGCTACCAGTGGCCAGACCGGAACAACGCCGACTGTGGAGTTCGGCGCCGATGGCGGGATTGTGACAACAGGCTTTTCGACGGCTACCGATGCCAACAACTTTATCGATTATCAATTCAATATCGATTCAGCTGCTTTGTCGGCATACACCGATGGCGCCGGCGGGACGCCATTCGCCGGGCTGTTCCCTAACGACATCCCCATCAACTACGACAACAGCACCCTGTTCGGTAGTGGCTACGATGTCAACAAGATGGTCCAGGACGGCTATCCCTATGGTCGTTTGAGCGGTGTTTCGGTTTCGCCGGACGGTGTTTTGCGGGGCAATTACAGTAACGGCCAGACCAAGGACATCGCCCAGATGGTATTGGTCGATTTCATCGCTCCAACCGGGCTGGTCAGCTTGGGAAATAACCAGTGGGGCGAAACGGCGGCTTCCGGTCAGGCTCTGGTCGGCGATCCGAGTACCGGCAATCGCGGCTTGTTGCAAGCCTCTTCGGTAGAAGATGCCAATGTCGACCTGACGCAGGAACTGGTCAACATGATTACCCAGCAGCGCAATTATCAGGCCAATGCCCAGTCGATCAAGACCCAGGATCAGGTCATGCAGACCTTGGTTAACCTCCGCTAATTGTCTAACTGAGTCGCTGCCATGGATCGTCTGATCTATACCGCCATGACCGGCGCCAAGCATGTCTTCATGCAACAGGCCGGTACCGCGAACAATCTGGCCAATGCCAGTACGGTCGGCTTCAAGGCCCAGGAGCATCGCTTTCGGGCGGTACCGGTGCAGGGCGAGGGTATGCCGACGCGGGCATTCGTGGTCGATGCCTCGGTCAGCGATGTTTTTGATGAAGGCCCGGTTCTGTTCACCGGGCGTAATCTCGATGTTGCGGTCAGCGGTCGCGGTTGGCTGGCCGTGCAATTGCCGGATGGTAGCGAAGCGTATACCCGGGGCGGTAGTCTCGATGTCGATGTTAACGGAACGTTGCAGACCAAGGCGGGTTATGCCGTGGTCGGCGATGGCGGCCCGATCAATATTCCGCCCGATAACAACATAGAAATTGCTCCCGATGGCACCGTGTCGGTGGTGCCCACGACGGGAAACCTCAATGCGGCCAGCGCGATCGGTCGGCTGAAGCTGGTTAATCCGCCGGAAGGCGACTTGGTGCGTGGGGCTGACGGGCTCTTCCGCCTGCGGAACGGTCAGCCTGCGCCCGCCGACGAAACGGTCAAGCTAAGCTCGGGCACGCTCGAAGGCAGCAACGTCAACGTGACCGATGCCATGGTTAACCTGATCAGCTTGTCGCGCCAGTTCGAAATGCAGATAAAGATGTTGCAGACGGCCGACACCAATGCCCAGCGCGCCGACCAGTTGCTGTCCCTGAATTCCTGATAGGACCCGAATCATGATCCGTTCCCTGTGGATTGCCCGTACCGGCCTGGATGCCCAGCAAACCCAGCTTGATGTAATCTCGAACAATCTGGCCAACGTCAGTACCAACGGCTTCAAGCGTGGCCGGGCGGTGTTTGAGGATCTGTTGTATCAGACCATGCGTCAGCCTGGTTCCCAGTCGTCGCAGCAAACCCAGATTCCCAGCGGCTTGCAACTGGGTACCGGGGCTCGTCCTGTATCGACCGCCCGCATCTTTACCCAGGGCAATCTCCAGAAAACCGACAGTACATTGGATGTGGCGGTGAACGGCAACGGTTTTTTCCAGGTCTTGCTGCCGGATGGTACGACCGGCTATACCCGTGATGGAGCCTTCCAGAAGGATAACCAGGGACAGATCGTGACCTCGGAAGGTTATCCGTTGCAACCGGCGATTACCCTTCCGGCCAACGCCACTTCCCTGACCATCGGCACGGATGGCACGGTGACGGTCACTCAGCCGGGTACGGCCGCGGCGACCCAGGTCGGTTCCATTCAGTTGGCCACTTTCATCAATCCGGGCGGCTTGCAGAGCATCGGGCAAAACCTCTTCCTCGAAACGGCGGCCAGCGGCACGCCAACGCCGAATACGCCGGGAACCAATGGTGCCGGGGTGATCAATCAGGGTTATGTCGAGACCTCGAACGTCAATGTGGCCGAGGAGTTGGTTACCATGATCCAGACCCAGCGCGCTTACGAACTGAATTCCAAGGTGGTGTCTACGTCGGATGCGATGTTGGGGCGCCTGACCCAGTTGTGAGGTGAGATGATGAAACGTCTGGCTATCCTTGCCCTGGTCGCCACTGCTGCTTGTTCGACAGTGCCGCCGACCAATGTTCATCAGCCGATGACGGCACGCCCTTCGCCCCGCTTCGAGCAGGCGTCGGCCAATGGTTCCATTTACCAGGCTGCCTATAGTCGTCCCCTGTTTGAAGATCGGCGTGCCCGCTTTGTCGGCGACACCATTACCATCCGCATTACCGAAAACACCACGGCGTCGACCAAGTCCAACAACAAGCTTGATCGGAGCAGTTCCTCGACCGCCTCGATTACGGCGATGGACCGTTTGCCGGGGCAGAGTCTGCTCGGCATGAATCTGAACGCGCAAAGTGCCAATGCCTTCAGCGGCAAGGGTGAGGCAGCGAACAACAATATTTTTTCCGGCAACATGACAGTCACCGTGATCGACGTGATGCCGAATGGCAATCTCCTGGTGTCGGGCGAAAAGCAGTTGGCCATCGGGCATGAGCAGGAGTTCGTGCGGATATCCGGGGTGGTCAATCCGAGCTTCGTCGACGCCTCCAACATGATCGACTCCTCGAAGATTGCCGACGCCCGCATCGAGTACAAGTCGGCCGGCCAAGTCAGCGACGGTCAGGTAATGGGCTGGCTGGCACGGTTCTTTCTTAGTGTGATGCCGTTCTAGGAATATTCCGGCGGGGGAGCATCATGAAGACGAATAGCGGCAAATGGTTCCGGCAGGCGGCAATCCTGGCCGCTTGTCTATTGCCGCTGCTCGGGCAACCGGCTCGGGCCGAGCGGATCAAGGATCTGGCCAGTATCCAGGGGATTCGCAACAACCAGTTGATCGGCTACGGCATCGTGGTCGGCCTGGATAGTACCGGCGACCAGACCACGCAAACCCCATTCACCACCCAGGCGATCGGCAACATGCTGTCGCAGATGGGGGTCAACCTGTCGGTCGAGCAGGCTGCCAAGCTGCAATTGAAAAATGTGGCGGCGGTGATGATAACCGCTGTCTTGCCACCCTTTGCCAAGCCGGGGCAGCCGATCGACGTGACGGTATCGTCGATGGGCAATGCCAAGAGCCTGCGCGGCGGTACGTTGTTGATGACGCAGTTGAAGGGGGCCGACGGGCAAGTCTATGCCATGGCCCAGGGTAATGTGCTGGTCGGCGGGGCGGGTGCTTCGGCCGGTGGGGCAAAGGTTACGGTCAACCACCTTTCTGCCGGCAGAATACCCGGCGGGGCTACGGTCGAGCGCGCCGTGCAGACGCCGGTTGGGCAAGGTGGCTTTGTCTATTACGAATTGTCCAATGCCGATTTTGGGACAGCTCAGGTGGTCGTTGATGCCATCAACCGCAGCATGGGTCCCGGTACGGCACAGGCGGTGGATGGTCGGCAGATCGCCGTGCGCGCGCCGGACGAGAGGGATGCGCGGGTCGCTTTTCTCGGCCGGATCGAGAATCTGGACGTGAAGCCGCTGGCGGGTTTGGCGAAAGTCGTGGTCAATCCCCGTACCGGCTCGGTCGTCATGAATCAGAAGGTGACGCTGGAGAATTGTGCGGTAGCCCATGGCAGTCTGTCGGTGGTGGTCGATGCCGGCCAGCCAGGCCTGGGCCAGGGGGCAGACATTCAGGTCAAGCAGGAGAATGGCAGCCTGATGAACGTCAAGGCAGGTGCCAGTCTGGCGGATGTGGTCAAGGCGCTGAATGCGCTGGGGGCAAACCCGCTCGACCTGTTGGCTATCTTGCAGGCCATGAAGGCCGCCGGTGCCTTGCGGGCCGATCTCGAAGTCATCTGAGTCTGCGGCATGTCGATCAAAGTTCAGAACACGCCGAATCGTGCCGCCTTCGATGTCGGCTCGGCCCAGGACCTGCGCAACCAGTTCCAGAAAGATCCGAAGGAAGGCTTGAAGGCGGCGGCACAGCAGTTCGAGACGCTGTTCCTCCAGATGGTCATGAAGAGCATGCGCGATGCGACACCGCAAGATGGCATGCTCAACAGCGACCAGTCGCGCTTCTACACCGGACTGCTCGATCAGCAGATGGCCCAGAATATGGCCAGCAGCGGCAATGGCGTCGGTTTCGCGCGGCTCATCGAACAGCAACTTGGCCGCAATCTGAGCTCTGCCGATGCACTCTCCAATCTGACAGCACCGGCAAACGCTGCCGGCAATGCCTTGCCGCTGTCCGCTTCGGATGGTCGGCATCTTCAGCATCAAGCGGTGCTTGGTAATTTGCCGACATCGGCCGACTACGCGGTGCCGCTCGCCAATGCTGCCTTGGCGAGTAACGAGGCCTCAGGGACGAGCAGGGATTTTGTCAATCGGGTGTGGCCGCATGCGGTCGAAGCCTCGCGGTCGACCGGTATTCCACCCCAATTTTTAGTGGCCCATTCGGCCTTGGAGAGTGGCTGGGGTAAAAGCGAAATCCGGCGTGCCGATGGTTCCAGCAGCCATAACCTGTTCGGGATCAAGGCCGGCAAGAACTGGACGGGGCCGACGGTGGAGGCGACCACGACCGAGTATGTGAACGGCGAACCGCAACAGGTGGTGGAGCGCTTCCGCGCCTATGCGTCGTACGAAGAGTCTTTCCGCGATTATGCGGGCCTGCTGCGCAACAATCCGCGCTATGGCGGGGTGATTGGCTCCCAGGATGGCACAGAGTTTGCTCGACGTTTACAGCAGGCAGGTTATGCCACTGATCCGATGTACGCCGACAAGCTCGCTCGCATCATCAATGGTCCTACCCTGCGGCAGGCGCTGATCGGGTAATTTTCCCGAACCCTTAAATTTAAGGGGTTGGCGCCGATAACACTGCATAAGGAGCAGGAACATGGCGGGAATATTCGGCATTGGCGTCAGTGGTATCCAGGCAGCCCAGATGGGGATGCTGGTGACGCAGCACAACATCACCAATTCAAATACGCCCGGCTATACCCGTCAGTCGGTCTTGCAGACGACGGCCATTCCGGTCGGCACAGCCCTCGGGTTTGCCGGCAATGGTACCCAGATAACGACGATAGCCCGGCAATACAATAGTTTTCTGACCGACCAGGTCAAGCGCTCGCAGACCGAGCTTACCTCCCTGGATACCTATTTCAGCCAGATTCAGGTTATCGACGATTTGTTGGCCGATGCCAATGCAGGGGTGTCGCCGGCCTTGCAGGAGTTTTTCAAAGGGGTGCAACAGGTGGCCGCTTCGCCGGCTTCGTTGCCCGCCAGACAGTCCATGGTATCGGCTGCTCAGTCCTTGGTCTCCAGATTGCAGGGGGCTGACCAGAGAATTTCGGATATGTATGGACAGGTTAATGCCCAAGTCAGCGATACGGTGTCGCTGATTAATACCTATGGCCAGCAAATCGCCAATTTGAACGAGCGAATTACGGTCGCCCAATCGGCGATCAACCAGCCGCCGAATGACCTTCTCGATCAGCGCGATCAGCTTATTTCCGAGTTGAACAAACTGGTCAAGGTGCAAACTGTGCCGCTTGGCGATAGTGGGGTTGAGGTGTTTATTGGCAAGGGCCAACTGCTGGTGATGGGCAATCGGGCCAACCAGATGTCGGCCGTGCGTTCGGCCGAGGATCCCTCTCGTATTGCCGTGGCGCTGGATACCGGCAGTGGCAAGCTGGAGTTGCCCGATAGTGTGATAAATGGTGGGCAACTGGGGGGGCTGCTGAGTTTTCGGAGCGAAACGCTCGACAAGGCTGTCAATTCCTTGGGAAAGGTGGCCGCTTCCTTGGCGCTGACCTTCAATGCGCAGCATGGGCTCGGAATGGATATGCTGGGGAATAACGATCCCGATCCAGGGTTCGTTGCCGATTTTTTCAAAATTCCCTCCCCCAAGGTTATCCCCTCCAACCCCTCCGGGACAATCATTACGGCCAGTTTTACGGCGCCGACTATGTCCAATTTGACGACGACCGGTAATTTCTTTACCGATCTGACCAATAGCGACTATCGGCTTGAATACAATGCCGGCAATTTTACTTTGACCCGGCTTTCCGACAGCGTAACGTGGAGTGGGGCGGATATCGCTACGATCAATGCTCAAATTACTGATCGCACGGACCCGCGGGGGGCTCAAGGTTTTTCCTTGGACGATGGTGGGGCCGGTAGCTATACGGATGGCGACTCTTTTCTGATTGAGCCAACTCGGGAGATCGCCAAGAATATTTCGATCGATACGCGAATTGCTGGTGATGTGCGATTGATTGCCGCCGGCAGCCCAATTCGGGCCTCGGTCGGACTGACAAATCAGGGATCGATGTCGGTTGCGGTAGAGCGGATGGTGGGAGCCAATCCGGGGTTGAGCTATCCGATCCAAGTTTCCGTTGCTGGGGCTGATTTTGCCTTCGATCCGGCCTATAACAATCAATTCGTAACGGTAACCGATAGCAACGGCTCCCAGTCATACGAGATTGGTGTCGATGCGGTGCCGCGCGTTGCCGGAGCGACTTACGAACTGGATGGCGTATTGTTTTCGGTGAAAGGTAACCCGCAGAACGGAGACACCTTCACCCTCGACTGGAATGATGGACAAACTGGATCCATCGGCGTTTCCGATAGCAGCAACATTCTTTTGCTCGGCAAGTTGCAGACCCAGAATACTTCCGATGGTGGTACGGCGAGTTACCAGGCCAGCTATGCCCAGCTGGTGTCGGATATCGGTAACAAGGCTAGGGAAATCGAAGTGACCAAGGATGCCCAGCAGTCCCTGGTCGACCAGGCATCGGCGGCGAGGGATGCCGAATCCGGGGTCAATCTCGATGAGGAAGCGGCCAATTTGCTCAAATATCAGCAGCTCTATCAGGCATCGGCTCGTTCGATCACCATCGGCCAGAAGCTTTTTGACGAACTGTTGTCGATTGCCGGCGGCTAGCAGGAGGCAGAATCATGAGAATCAGCACCAGCCAGATGTTTTACTCGGGCACCAGCAACATCATCAATAGCCAGTCCGAGATGTACAAAACGCAGAACCAGCTATCCACCGGTCGCAAGATTTTGACGCCACGGGACAATCCGGTCGATTCGACGCTGGCCTTGATGACGACGCAGGCCAAGGAAGTTAACAGCACTTTCCTGAAGAACCAGGGAACGGCTTCCGATCACCTGTCTTATGTCGACAGCCAGTTGGGGTCGGTTTCCGAATTGTTGCAGGACGTTATCGCCCGCAGCGTTCAGGGGGGCAACAGTTCCTATAGCGCTCAGCAGAAGCAGGCCATTGCCGAAGAGTTGAAACGACGTTTCGAAGGCCTGGTCGATATTGCCAATGCCAAGGATGGCTCGGGTGAGTATATATTTTCCGGCAACCGGACCAATGTTCAGCCCTTCCGGGTCGATGGCAGCGGTGGCAATTATGCCTTGGATGCGACGACGACCAGCGGGCCGATCGTTTCCTATTCCGGAGATGATGGGCGGCGCTTGCTACAGGTCGAAGGTTCGCAAACGGTTGCCACCAGCGAGTCGGGCCAGGAGGTATTCATGCGTGTCATGGATTCGAGCGGCAATCTGAACGGTCGCAGCGTGTTCGATGCGGTAAAAAACATGATCGATGCCCTCGACTCTTCCAGTGGTGTTGTTCCCGCGCCGAGTTACGATCAGGCTCTGGGCGATCTGCATGCTTCGCTGGATCATATTTCCCGCATTCGTGCCTCAGTCGGTTCGCGCATGAACCAGATGGATGCGCTGACCAGCGCGGGGGCTGACGTCGCGGTGCAATACGATACTCGTTTGGCCAATCTCGAAGGTCTCGATTACGCCGAAGCCATCTCGCGCCTTAACCAGCAGAAGATGCAACTGGAGGCATCGCAATTGTCCTTTACCAAGGTTACGCAATTGAGCCTGTTCAACCTGCTATGAAGCGAGTATTGCCGCTGCTTTTGCCTGTGCTACTGATTCTTGGTGCCTGCTCGACGACCGGGCAGACCACGGTTGCCAACAAGACATTTCAACTGAGCAGTTCTTCGGTTTTGTCGGTGTCTCCCTTGACCTCCGCCTTGGCGGCGGTTGCCGCGATCTATGTTGTTTACGACCCGCTGGCACCCAATTGGGAAATAGAGGAGTCCAGGCTCAACGACGATACCTATCGTCTTTCCCTGAAAATGAAGCGCTACCATACCGGTGGGGCCGGAGAGTCGATTCAGATTCTCAAGCGGCGGGCGAGTCAGCTTCAGTACGAACAGGGCTTCGCCAATTACCAGATTCTCGAATACACCGAAGGCATCGATTCGCAGACCACCGGTGCTCGCCGTGTGGCCGAGGGAACCATTCGCCTGGTGCAACGCCAACAGGCCGATTCCTTCATGCAGAACGTTGTCAATTAAGGGCTGGGTACGGCGAAGCCGAGCATGGCGCTCAGTGCATATTCATAGAGTGTTTGTAGCGGCGAGGCCAGGTAGCTCATGCTGATGGCGATCGATACGAAGCCGCCGAGCAGGGTGAGCGGGAAACCGAGGGCGAAGATATTGAGTTGTGGCGCGGCGCGGGTCAGTACCGCCAAGGCCAGGTTGGCGATCATCAGGGCCACGATGACCGGCAGGGCCAGCAGCAGGCCGGCGGAGAAAATTTTTCCGCCCAGTTCGGCCAGATTGAGCCAGCTGCCGCTACTTAGCAGATTGCCGCCGACCGGGATGGCGTAGAAGCTCTGGGCCAGGGTGGCAACGTACATCAGGTGCCCGTTCAGCGACAGGAAGAGCAGCAGGCCGATCAGTCCCATGAATTCCGAAATGACCGGGGTTTGCGAGGAATTCAGCGGGTCGTAGAAGGTGGCGAAGCCGAGGCCCATCTGGAAACCGATGAATTCGCCGGCGAGATCGACTGCGGTGAACACGACACGGGCGGCAAATCCCATGGCGATGCCGATCAACATCTGTTGCGCCATGATCCACAGGCCGGCGAGTGACCCTGGTTCGATCTTGGGCATGGCCGGCAGGGCCGGCGCCAGGGCCAGGGTGATGCCCAAGGCCAGGATCAGGCGGGTGCGCCGGGGAATACCGGCGGTACTCCAGAGCGGCGCGGCGGCGATGAAGGCCAGGATGCGAACCAGTGGGTAGGCAAAGGCGACGATCCAGGCATCGATCTGTGCCGTCGTAAGGCTGATCATGGTCAGCCGATAAGCTGTGGGATGCTCTCGAACAAGCGCTGGATGTAGTCCATCAGGTACTGGATGATCCAGGGGCCGACCAGCAGCAGGACGAGAAACATGACAACCAGCTTGGGTACGAACTGCAGTGTGGCTTCGTTGAGTTGGGTGGCTGCCTGGAAAATGCTGACGATCAAGCCGACGGCGAGGGCGGCCAGCAGCATCGGTGCGGAGACGATCAAGGTCACCTCGATGGCCTGGCGGCCGATTTCCATGACGGTACCCGGGGTCATGGGCTGAAACTCTGAACCA
>Ga0316605_10001793_pt1 | contig 12331 bp, 10 predicted proteins | sample OWC_soil_day20_n_FD_207666 | JGI IMG/M metagenome (GOLD analysis project Ga0316605, IMG submission 207666) | Wetland soil microbial communities from Old Woman Creek delta, Ohio, United States - OWC_soil_day20_noCT | ecosystem: Environmental > Terrestrial > Soil > Wetlands | place: USA: Ohio... | reverse complement strand
TTACTTCCACCAGCGCTTCTTCGCCGGGCCCGCGGGTGTGAACGGCTCGTTGATGTACTTGATGTCGCCTCCGCCGTCTTCGCCGCGCTCGTCCGCGTACGAGTCCCAATCGTCTTCGTGATCCTCGAACGGGCGAGCGGTCTTGCCGTCGGACGAGAGCCAGCCCGCCTCCCACGACGTGCAGGACCACAGCTCGGCGGGTTGGAGCTTGGGCGTATCGGCGAAGCGGCCGTCGAAGGCGATCGCCTTGTCGCGGATCCCCTTGGGAATTTGCTCGATGGTGAGCGGCTTGGAGGGGACGGTGGCGCGGGCGTAGGGGCCGGCGATCCAGTTCTCGCAGGTGTGCTCGTAGCGGTAGATGCCGTGAGAGGCGATCTCCTCGGCGGATCCGCCCCAGTCGCGGTAGCAGCCGAGGCAGGCGTCGCGGGCGTGCAGCTCTGCGAGCGCGGCGCGATCGCGCGCGGTGATGCGCACGGCCTTGCAGGTGGTGGCCTGCATCTCTTGGGGATCGAGGCGCGAGAGGAGGTCTTGGACCGGAACGAGATCGGAGAGGAACATGTAGATCTCGGTCTCGGCCGCGAGGTTCTCGTCGTTGTCGACGTGATCGGACCACTGGGTCTCGCGGTAGCCGTTCGGATCGAACTTGAAGCCGGTGATCGGGAGGGCGCGAACTTCTTCTTGCAGCGAGTACACGTCGTCGCCGCAGTACGCGTCCTCGGGCACGCAGCCCGATTCGCCGGTCTCGAAGACCGCGACGTTGCCGTCGTTGTCGATCGCGAACCACGCCGTGTCCATCGAGTGAGCAGCGGGGAAATCGGCGGGAGGCTTGGCTGCAGAGTCCGTCACGCCGCGACTGTAACGCGCCCGAGGAACGTGGGAAGTTCACCGCGTGCAGATCGAACGGCTCTCGATCGAGCTCAGCGAGCGCTGCAGCAAGGGCTGCGGGTTTTGCTACAACGGCTCGAATCGCGAAGGCGCGAGCGCGTGGGACCTCGACGACCTGCGGACGTTCGTCGTCGAGTGCGCCGCGCACGGAACGAAAGCGTTCTCGTTCGGTGGCGGCGAGCCACTCGAAGCACCCGAGCTGCTGTGGCCCGTCCTCGCGGCGCTGCGCGGGCTCGCGTTTCGATCGATGACGACGAACGGGCTGTTGCTCGACGCCGAGCTGATCGCGAGGCTCGCGGCGGCGGCGATCGACAAGGTCCACGTGTCGATTCACATGCCGCAAGATCGCGACGAGGTGACGCGGGTGATCGCGAACGTCGGCGCACTCGCGGCCGCGGGGGTGCGCTCGGGCGTGAACTTGCTCGTACGCAAGTCTCGTCTCGATGCGGCACGTGACGCGGCCCGCGCACTTCACGACGCGGGGATCGCGAACGAACGCATCGTGTACTTGCCGATGCGCGGGACCGACGTGCCATCGCCGAATGACGTCGCGCTCGTCGCCGCCGGGCCGTTTCAGTCGACGACGTGCCTCTCGAAGTGTCACGCGAGCCCGCGCTTCGTCTCGATCTCGGCGCGCCGCACGATCGCCTGGTGCTCGTACACCGTCGAACGGCGCGCACTCGAGCAGCCGACGTACGCGGCGCTCGTCACCGCGCTCGACGGGCTCGGCCTCGTCGACTGCGACGCGGATCACGGCGGCCTCGTGAAGCTCGTGACTACGCGCCGGTCATCGGCGGCACCACGCGTACCGGCGTGAAGCTGTTCGACAGCTTGCCGTCGCCGAGCTGACCGCTCGTACCGCGCCCCCAACACCAGATGTCGCCATCGGCGAGCAGCGCGCAGGTGTGCGCGTAGCCGAGCGCGACGTCGGTGACGGGGCCGGGCAGGTTGCCGACCTTCGTCGGCAGGATCACCGCCTCCGGCGCGCCCGTACCGAGGCGGCCGCCGGTGCCCGCGCCCCAGCAGTAGAGGTCGCCCATGCGAATCGCGCACGTCGCATCCTGGTCGGTGGGCCCACCGCCCGTCGCGACGAGGCTCGCGCTGTCGAAGTTCGGGACGACCTGAGGCGCCGCTTTGGGAACCACGCTGCCATCGCCGAGCGCACCCTCCATGTTGCGCCCCCAACACCAGACCTCGGTGCCGCGGAGCGTGCACGCGTGCCAGCCCGCGATCCGCGGCAGCGTCGTGATGCCGTTCGTGACGGTGAGCGGCGTCTGCGTCGTCGCGGGCGTGAACGAGCCCGAGCCGAGCGCGCCATCGTCGTTGTGTCCCCAGCACAGCGCGGTGTTGCTCGGGGTGCGTGCGCACGCGTGATCGTCTCCGGCGTCGACCTCGACGGCACCCTGGTCGTTGATGATCGGCGCAAGCGTGTCGCGAGACGTCAGCGTCGAGTCGCCGAGTTGGCCGGCGTCGTTGACACCCCAGCACTTCACCTGCGTGCCGACGACCGCACAGGTGAAGCGCTTGCCCGCGGCAACGTCGCTGACGGGCGAGCCGATCATCGTCGGGCTGGTGAACGATTGGGTGTTGGTCGTATCGCCCCAGCAGAACAGCGTGCCGTCGACGATCGCGCAGCCGTGCGTCTCGCCGACGGTGAACGCGCCGAGCGCGCCGGCGGGAAGGCTCACGGCGGTCGGGGCACCACGATCCATCGTGGTGCCATCCCCGAGCTGCCGGCTGCCGTTCTCGCCCCAGCAATAGAGGCGGCCGGAAAACTCCGCGCACGTCAGATCGCCGTACGCCGTGATCCGCGTGAAGCGCGGGCCGCTCGGCGTGTCGATGCTGCCGTCGCCCGTCGCCCGCTCGGCAAAGTGGATGCGACCGCAACCCGCCACGACGAGCCAGACGATCGCGCTCGCAAACTTCATCGAGACGACCATTCTCGCACGTACGCCGGGCCCGACGCGCCAAATCAAGCATCACCGCCTCCATCGAACGCGGCGCCGAGCCACTCCGCGATCGAGCGAAAGCCGTGCTGTGCGATCACGACGTGATCGATGATCGGGATGCCGAGGAGTTGACCGACCGCACGCAAGCGGCGCGTGAGGTCGATGTCCTCGGGGCTCGGCGTGGGATCGCCGGATGGGTGGTTGTGGACGAGCACGCCACCGGCGGCGCTCATGCGGATCAGGGGACGAAACACCTCGCGCGGGTGGACCTCGACACCGATCGCCGTGCCACGCGCGACCTCGACGACGTCGAGCAGGCCATTGCGGATGTCGACGCCGACGACCAGGAAGATCTCCTGCGAGAGCCCGAGCATGCGTGGCGCGGCGACGCGGTAGACGTCCTCGGGCCGGCCGACGGACGCGCGATAGAGCGTGGCTTGGACCGCGCGACGGCCGAGCTCGAAGGCCGCGGCGACCCGCGCGGCGCGCGAGGTCCCGACGAGCGGTGCGAGCTCGCGGGGTGTGGCGCGCGAGAGCTCGACCACACTGCCGACGGACTGTACGAGTTGGAGCGCGGCGGCGTTCGCGGGTTGGCTGCGTGCGCCGGGGCCGAGCACCATCGCCAACAGCTCGTCGTCACCGAGGGCCGTCGTGCCGCGGCGCCAGACGCGATCGCGCGTTCGCTCGACGGCGGGCTTGTCCGAATCGGAGAACAGATCGACGGCTGCGTGTTGCATGCGCGTGGCCGCAGCAAGGGATGAGCCAGGGAATGCGTCGTGAGATGTCACGTGGTTGCGACGCGCGTTGGACGGTATTCGGACGAGCTAGTCCGAGGGTCGGACGTGGCGGACGTCCAGGCGTGCAGCTATTCTCGGCGGATGTTCGTGTGCCCCGAGTGTGGTTCGCCGAGTCAGGGTCCTGGGCAGTGCCCGACGGACGGCGCGCCGTTCTCGCCGATCGGTGAAGACCTCCTGATCGGCAGCACGATCGGTGCGTATCGCATCGCGCGCTTGCTCGGGATCGGCGGGATGGGCCGCGTCTATAAAGGTGTGCACCCGACGATCGGCAGCCGGGTCGCGATCAAGGTGCTCTCGCGCGAGTGCACGGACCGCCGCGAGCTCGTCGATCGGTTCTTCGCCGAGGCGAAGGCCGTGAACCTGATCCGGCACGAGAGCATCGTCAACGTCCTCGATCTCGCGACGCTGCCCGACGGCCGGCCCTACATCATCATGGAGTATCTCGACGGCGCGCCGCTCGCGTCGATCATCGAGCACTCCATCGCGACGCGCACGCCGCTGCCGCTCGGTGGGCTCGCGCGCCTCGCCGTCGAAGTTCTCGACGCGCTCAACGCAGCTCACGCGAAGGGCATCGTCCATCGCGACCTCAAGCCCGACAACATCTTCGTGACGCCATCGGGCCGCCCGAAGGTGCTGGACTTCGGCATCGCGAAGCTCAACGACATGAGCACGGGCAGCGCGACGCGCACCGGCTCGTTGCTCGGCACGCCCCATTACATGTCGCCGGAGCAAGCGGCCGGCAAAGCCGTCGAGCACCGCGCCGACATCTACGCGATGGGCGTGATCTTGTTCGAGTGCGTCACGGGACAGAAGCCGTTCGTCGCCGAGTCACTGTTCGAGCTCCTGCGCCAACACCTCGAGACACCGCCGCCGTCGCCGCGTGCGCTGCGTCCCGATCTCTCCGTCGATCTCGAGCACGTCATCCTCACCGCGCTCGCGAAGACGCCCGAGCTGCGGTTCGGCTCCGCGCAAGCGATGAGCGTCGCGCTGCAACACGCGACCTCGCAGCTCGCGCCCGAGCAATGGACGCCGATCACCGGCTCGGGCACGCATCGCGCGGTGCCGAGCGGCGCGTGGCAACCGACCGCGCCGGCGAGCTGGGGCAGCGGCGCGACCGGCGTGCCGCGCGGACCGCGCGAGTCGGTGCAGCCGCCGAACATGCCGCTGCCGGAGAGTCCGCCACCGCCGCACTTCGGCCAGCAGTCGACGGTGAGCGCGAGCGCAGGACAGCTCCAGAAAGCGCCGACGAAGCTCCAGAAGCCGGCGTCGAAGAAGGGCCTGTGGATCGGCCTCGGCGCGGTGCTGCTCGTCGGTGGCGGCGTTACCGCCGTGGTCCTCGCGGGTGGCGGCGGGAACGACAGCTCGGCGTCGGCGAAGCAGGTCGAGCCGGCGGAGCCGCCCGCCGTCGTCGCCGGCAGTGCAGACGACGAGGCGAAGCCCGAGCCGACCGAGAAAGCCGACGAGCCGGATCCGGATCCGACCGAGCCGGCCGAGGAAGTGCCGAACCAGGCGAAGAAGAAGAAGCCCGATCTCGGCGAGAGCCTCGACATCCTCACGGAGTCGCTCGATCAAGTCGATCTCAGCGACGTGCCGCCGAGCATTCGCAAGCAGATCGAAGATCTGAAGAAGCTGCCGGCGAACAAGCGCAAGCAGAAGCTCGAGGACCTCAACAAGCAGATCGGCAAACAAGTCGGCGACATCCTCGAAGCCGAGACCGAAGCCGGGGGCGGTGGCGCACCACCGCCGTCACCGCCGAAGCGGTCCGCCGGCGGCGTCTGGGACAAGAGCTACGACCTGCCCGCGTTCAAGTTCGACGCGAAGAAGCTGAACGTCAGCGCGTTCCTGAAGTTCGCGATCGCCGAGTCGAAGAAAGCCGATCCGGACGCGGTGCTCGTCCGCATCGACCTCGACAGCGTCGCGCCCGACGGCACCGCAAATCTGACCCTGCCGTCGATGGCGTCGGATCACAGCGGGATCGATCTGCGCTTCGTCTCGATGGAGCGCGGCAAGCGAGACCCGTCGTTGCCGATCGGCACGCCGCACCGCGAGAAGCAGGAGTGCGAGTTCCGCATCGAGATCGAACCGGGCGGCGTGGAGATCCGGACGATCTTTCCCGCGATCACCGAGGCCGCGTCGTGCATCAAGCAGCGCCCCATCCCCGCACCGCGCTGCAGCGTGCAGCAGATCTGGGCGCGCGCGATCGCGAAGGGCGCACCGGACGGCAACGCCGTCGCGAGCCTCGGCTATCGCAGCAACGGGCGGCCGGTGTGGTTCTTCGACATCGGCGAGCCCGGCAACAAGGTCTTCTCGTCGGTGTTCCCCGACGACTGCTAGAGCATCCCCAGCGCGCGGCGCAGCTGCGCCCAGGCTTGCGCGAGCTGCCACTCGGCCGTCACCAAGTTGCCTTCCGCCGTCGTCACCGCGGTCTGCGCGTCGGCGAGCTCGATCTGCGAGCCCAAGCCCTGCGTGTAGCGCGCGTCGGCGAGCTTGAGCTGCGCGCGCGCCGCGACGACCGCCTCGTTGGACGCCAGCACGTTCTCGCGGTTCGCGATGATCTGTGCGCGCGCGAGCTCGATCTCCGACGTGATCAGGACCAACAGCGCGTCGCGCTGCGCCTTCGCCGAGACGAGGTCCGCATGCGCGATGCGTTCGTCGGCCTTCGCGCGCCCGCCGTCGAACAGCTGCCAGGACAGCGTGATGCCGGCGCTCCAGGTCGGCTGCGGTGTCCAATCGGACTCGTCGGGGCCCCACTGCGTCGACGCGGTCGCCGCCAGCACCGGCCGGCGCGAAGCGTACGCGGCGTCGAGGTTCGCCTCCGCGGCCGCGATCTGCTTGTCGAGCTGCGCGACCTCGCTGCGCTGCTTGCGCGCTTGCTCGACGAGCGGCACCAGCTGCAGCGGCTCTTGCTCCGGCGGTGTCGGCCAATTCCCGGCGACGACCGGCGAGCGCGTCGCGTCGACCCAACCGATCGCGGCCCGCAGGCGCGCGAGCGCGATCGCCTGCGCGCTCTGCGCTTGCGCGAGCGCGGACCTCGCATTCGCCGCACGTGCTTGCGCCTGCGCGACTTCGATCGGATCCTTCGCCTGCGCCGCGACGAACTTGCGCGCCTGATCCAGGTGCCGCTCCTCGCTCTTGACCGTCGAGTCGGCGACGGCGATCAACCGCTGGCGCGCCACCGCTTCGAGGTAGGCGATCTCGACCGCGTTGCGAACGTCCAACGTATCGGACACCAGGGAGTACCGAACCGCCTCCGCCGACAGCTCCGCCGCGCGGATCGCGAGCGAGGTCTGCCCGAAGTCATAGATCCGCCAGAGCGCCGTCGCACCGAGGCCGGTCTGCGTCGTCGGATCGAAGAACCCGCCGCACGTCGTGTTCTGGTTCGGCGCCGCGCACGGTCGCAGCGGCGCGGACCCGACGCTCGCCGCCGCCGACAGCGTCACCGTCGGCCGCCGTGCGACCCGCGCCTGGTCGACACGCCCGAGCGCCGCTTCGATGTTCGCGCGGCTCTGCACGAGCACCGGCTGCACGCGTACGGCGATCTCGATCGCCTTCTCGAGCGTCAGGACCTCTTGCTGAGGTTGCGCGTACGCGGGTGTGCTGATCGCGATGACGAAGAGTGCTCGACGAATCATGTCTCGTACCTCAGTGCAGTGATCGGATCGAGCCGCGATGCGCGCACCGCGGGATACATCCCGAACACGATGCCGACCAGCGCCGAGACGACGAACGCGAGGATCGCCGTCTCCTTCGGGAAGATCATCTGCCAGGTGAAGTAGTCGGCCATGTACTTCGCGCCGACGTAGCCGAGCAAGATGCCGTGCAGGCCGCCGACGAGCGAGATCACGATCGACTCGACGAGGAACTGCAGCCGCACGTCTCGCGGCTTCGCTCCGACGGCCATCCGAATGCCGATCTCGCGCGTCCGCTCGATCACGCTGACGAGCATGATGTTCATGACGCCGATGCCGCCGACGAACAGCGACACCGCCGCGACGATCGCGAGCAGCGTCGAGATCCGCTCCGTCGACGCCTGCTGCGCTTTCGCGAACTCGGTCGGGTTGCGGATGCGGAAGTCATCTTCGGCGGTGTTGTCGAGCTTGTGCCGATCGCGCAGCAGCGCCGTGATCTGTGCCATCGTGCGCTCGGCGACGTCGTCGGCCGTCATCGAGATCAATAGATTTCCTCGGATGTACTTCGCGAGGCCGCGATCGATCTTCTGCTGATACGTCTTGATCGGAATGACCACGATGTCGTCGTTGTCGCCCATCGGGCCTTGGCCCTTCGAGGCGAGCACGCCGACGATCTCGTACGGCTGACCGTTGATGCGCGCGATCTGCCCGACCGCCGTCGACGCGCCCGGAAACAGCTCCTTCGCGACGGTCCTGCCGATCACGGCGATCTTCCCCGTGCTGTTGCCGGTGTCCTCGTCGAAGACGGCGCCCTCGGTCGCGGCCCAGTTGCGGATCTTGAACCACGTCGCCGTGGTGCCCATGATGCGCGAGTTCCAGTCCGCGTCCTCGGAGATGATCTGCGTGCGCGTCTCGAGCGCCGGCGCGATCCACTTGATCGTCGAGATCTCGCCGCTCTGCAGCGCCGCGAGGTCTTCCCACGTCAGCGTCGCGCCGCCGCCGCCGCCTTGCGACGGCGCCATGCCGCGGGTGCTCTGGTTCGACACGATCAGCACGTTCGTGCCCATGCTCTGGAACACCTGCCTGACCGCCGCTTGCGCGCCTTGACCGCTCGCGACCATCGCGATGACCGCGCCGATGCCGAAGATGATGCCCAACATCGTGAGCAGGGTCCGCACCTTGTTGCGCCACAGCGCGCGGAGCGCGAGCTTGAACGTCGTGAAGATGCTCATGCGGCGTCCTTCGGGCGCGCCGCATCGACCGGCGTCTGGCGCTTGTCGTCGATGATCGAGCCGTCGCGCAGGGTCACGACGCGGGACGCATACGCCGCGATGTCGGCCTCGTGGGTGACGAGGATGATCGTCTTGCCCTGCTTGACGAGCCCCTGCAGGATCGACATCACCTCCTGCGAGGTCGTCGTGTCGAGGTTGCCGGTCGGCTCGTCGGCCATGATGACCGGCGCTTCGGTCACGAGTGCGCGCGCGATCGCGACGCGCTGCTGCTGACCGCCCGAGAGTTGGTTCGGATGGTGATCGGCGCGACCGCCGAGGTTGACCTGCTCGAGGGCGGCGCGCGCGCGCTTGTGACGCTCGCGCGCGGAGATGCCTTGATACATGAGCGGCATCTCGACGTTCTCGAGGGCGCTCGTCCGCGACAACAAATTAAAGCTCTGGAACACGAACCCGATCATCCGGCCGCGCACGTCGGCGAGATCCGAGCGCGAGAGCCGCGAGACGTCCTTGCCGTCGAGGTGATACGTGCCTTGGTCGGGCTGATCGAGGCAGCCCATGATGTTCATCAGGGTCGACTTGCCGGAGCCCGAGGTCCCCATGATCGCGATCGACGATCCGTGCTCGATCGTCAGATCGACACCGCGCAACGCGTGGACGAGGTTGTCGCCCATGACGTACGTGCGCTCGATGCCGCGCATCTCGATCAAGCTCGCCATCAGAACGCGCTCACGCGACGTTGATTCGTCGTGACGCCGGTGACCTCGGTGATCAGCTGATCGCCCGGCTCGAGATCGCCCTCGAGCAGTTCGGTGGCGGAGCCGTCGGTCAGGCCCGGCTTGACGAGCACCATGCGCGGCTTGCCCCCCTCGAGCTTCCACACCATCTTCTTGTCACCGAGGTCACGACCACCACCACTGCCGCGACCCTGCCATTCGCCCGAACCGCCACCACGGCGACGATTCGAGCCCGAGCCGCGCTGGTTGCTGCCGCGGCCCGATGCGTCGCGCATCGCCGCCATCACGTCGCGCGACGGCTTGAAGCGCAGCGCGGCGTTCGGGATCTTGATCGCGTCGGCGACCTGCGCGAGCACGAACGTCACGTTCGCGGTCATGCCGGGACGCAGCGACTTCTCCTTGTTGTCGACGTCGATCACCGCGTCGTACGTGACGACGCCCGCAGACGTCGTCGGTGCGTTGCGAACCTGCCGCACGACGCCGTCGAACGACTTGCCGGGGAACGCGTCGACGGTGAACGTCGCCTTCATGCCCTCCGAGAGCCGGCCGACGTCCGCCTCGGCGACGGCGGTGTCGATCTGCATGCGTGCGAGGTCCTCGGCGATCGTGAACAACACCGGCGCCTGCAGCGACGAGGCGACGGTCTGCCCGACATCGACATTGCGCGACAGCACGACGCCGTCGACCGGCGAGATGATCGTCGCGTACGACAGGTTCGTGCGCGCTTGCTTCAAGTTCGCGGCCGCTTGCTTGACCTGCGCCTTCGACGCGTTCATCGACGCGATCGCGGTGTCGCGCGTGACCTCGGCGGTCTCGACGGTCGCGCCCGCGACGAGCTGCTGGTCCTGCAGCGTCTTCTGGCGCTTGAGCTGGCGCTCGGCATCCGCGACCTGCACCGCGGCCTTGCGCTGGTTCGCGACGGCGAGATCGTAGGTCGCCTGGGCTTGATCGATCTGCGCCGTGAGCACGGACTCGTCGAGCTTCGCGATGACTTGGCCCTTCTTCACGGGATCGTTGAAGTCGACGAAGATCGCGGTGACGCGACCCGAGACCTGCGCGCCGACCTGCACGGTGCCGCGCGCCGAGAGCGTGCCGGCCGCGGTGACCTGTGCGGCGATCGGGCCCTTGCCGACGGTCACCGTCGCATAGCTGATCGGCGTCGGCCCCTTCACCCACGGCTTCTCGATCACCAAGAACGCCGCCACACCCGCGAGGATCGCGATCACCACGACCCGAGGAATCCACCGCTTCAACACAGGCTTCACTTTGATACGTCCCTACGAAGCACGTCTTGCCCCTGCGTTGCAGTTTGTTTCACGCGGCCAACGGTACGTCGAGCCGCGCCTTCGTGCCCTTGCCCGGCGTAGATTCCAGCGTCACGTCGCCTCCGTGAGCCCGCGCGATGCGACGCGCCAAGGCGAGGCCGAGGCCGACACCGCCGGTCTTGCGCGTCCGGCTGCCGTCGGCGCGCCAGAATGGCGTGAACGCGCGCTCGAGCTCGTCCGGGGACATGCCGACGCCGCGGTCGACGACCTCGAACGCGACCCGTGTTCCGTTCGGTGCCACGGCGAGTGACACCGGCGTGCCCGCGTCGGAGTACTTCGCGGCGTTGTCGAGCAGGTTGTCGAGCGCGCGCCGCAGGAGCAGCGGATCGCAGTCGATGTCCCGGTGGTCTCCCGCGAGCGCGGTCTCGAGCTTGCGGTTCGGGTGGCGCGTCGTGAACCGCTGTGCGGCTTGCTCGACGAGCTCGTCGAGCCGCGCGGGTCTGCGTTCGACGTTCGCGTGCTCGCCGTCGAGTCGGGCGGTCGTGAGGATGTCGGCGATCAGCTGATCGATCTCGTCGAGATCCGTGCCGACATCCGCGAGCACGTCCTTCGCCGCCGCCGGATCTTCCGCGGCGAGCTCGAGCGCGACGCGAATGCGCGCGAGCGGCGTGCGGAGCTCGTGCGAGACGTCGGCCATCAGCTGGCGCTGCGCGGCCATCACGATCGCGGTGCGGTCGGCCATCTCGTCGAAGGCGCGCCCGACATCGCCGAGCTCGTCGTCGCGGGCGAGCTTCGCGCGCGCGGCCGTGTTGCCTTCACCGAACTCGCGCGCCGCCGACGCGAGATGCTCGAGCGGCCGCCCGAGCCGGCGCGCGAACCAGACCGAGGCCGCGCCGACGAGCACGAGCATCGCGGCGCACATCGGCAGTACGGACGCCCACGGGTAGCGCGGGCGGTTCGGGTGATAGACGGCGATCAGCGTGCCGTCGTCGCTGCGTACGACGATGCGGCCCGTCGACAGCGCCCACTTCTCGTGCGCGAGCGCTTCGCGCTCCTCCGCCGTCGGTGGTGCGAGCGTCGTGTCGCCGAGGTTGCGGAGCACGCGGCCATCGACGCTGTAGATCGTGGCCTTGCCACGCAGCCGCGGCTCGATGCGCGCCATGATCTCTTCGAACTTCTTCGGGTCCTTCAGCGACCACCGCTCCGTCAGGTACTGGATCAACGCGGCCTGCGGCTCGAGGTAGCGCGCGCCGCGCATGTAGCGCGGCAACACGAGCAGCGCGGCCATGATCACGATCGACATCACCGCCGCGAACGCGTAGACGCGTAGCACGAGTCGACGGCGTCCGACGTTCACGGCCCGATCTCGCCCGCGAGGAGATAGCCGACCCCGCGCACGGTCTTCAGGATCTTCGGGCTGCGGCTGTCGTCGCCGAGCTTCGCGCGCAGGCGCGACACGTGGACGTCGATCGAGCGATCGAACGACAGCTCCGCCGAGCCCTTCGCGAGATCGAGCAGCTGCTCGCGCGACAACACGTGCCCGGGCCGCTGCGCGAGCGCGCGCAAGATCGAGAACTCGTAGGCCGTCACGTCGATCGGCTTGCCGTCGAGCGTGACCGTCATCCGCTGCGGATCGAGCACCAGCCCGCCGACCTGGATCGTCTGCTTCGCCGGGCCCGCTTGGCCGCGCACGCGTCGCACCGTCGCGCGAATGCGCGCGAGCAACTCGCGCGGGGAGAACGGTTTCGTGACGTAGTCGTCGGCGCCGACCTCGAGGCCGAGCACGCGGTCCGCTTCCTCGCCGCGCGCCGTGACCATCACGATCGGGACGTCGGTCCGC
>Ga0316605_10001792_pt1 | contig 12332 bp, 9 predicted proteins | sample OWC_soil_day20_n_FD_207666 | JGI IMG/M metagenome (GOLD analysis project Ga0316605, IMG submission 207666) | Wetland soil microbial communities from Old Woman Creek delta, Ohio, United States - OWC_soil_day20_noCT | ecosystem: Environmental > Terrestrial > Soil > Wetlands | place: USA: Ohio... | reverse complement strand
ACAACGTCAACCTCGGGATCAGCGCGTGGGAAATCGATTTCTTCGGCCGCATCCGCAGCCTGAAGGACAAGGCGCTCGAGGAGTACCTTGCCACCGAGCAGGCGCGGCGCGGCGCGCAGATCCTGCTGGTGTCCGGAGTCGCCAACACGTACCTGACCCTTGCGGCGGACCGGGAAATCCTCGTACTGGCCCGATCCACGTTGCATACCCAGAGGGCCGTCTACGATCTGATCCGGAGGCGTCACGAGGTCGGACTCTTGCCCGAACTGGATCTTCGCCAGGCGCAGACGCGGGTGGATGCGGCGCGGGTGGATGTGGCCCTCTACTCCCGCTTGGTCGCTCAAGACGAAAACGCCCTGGACCTTCTGGTCGGATCGAAGGTGCCGGCGGAGCTGTTGCCGGACAGCCTGACCCTCGTAAGCCCTGCCAGGGAGATTTCTCCCGGATTGCCGTCCGAGGTGCTCCTCCTCCGGCCGGATATCCTGCAGGCGGAAAACCGGCTCAAGGCCGCCAATGCCAACATCGGCGCCGCCCGGGCGACCCTCTTTCCCCGCATCTCCCTGACGGCTTCTGTCGGTACCCTGAGCGGCGAGCTGTCCGGGCTGTTCAATGCCGGTTCGGAAAGCTGGAACTTCTTTCCCCAGATCGTCGTTCCGATTTTCGACGCCCGATCCTGGTCGGCGCTGGATGCCGTCAAGGTGGAACAGGAGATCGCCGTGGCCCAATACGAGAAAGCCATCCAGACGGCCTTCAGGGAAGTGGCCGACGCCCTTGCCGTGCGGGGCACGGTGGAAGACCAGGTGTCGGCGCAGCGATCCCTGGTCGAAGCCGTATCGGAGACCTATCGTCTTTCCGACGCGCGCTACGCAAAGGGAATCGACAGCTTCCTGGGCGTCCTCGACGCGCAGCGCTCGCTCTATGCCGCGCAGCAGGGGCTGATCGCCGTCCGCCTCGCGAAGTTCACCAACCAGACGACGCTATACGCGGTATTGGGAGGAGGAAGTGACCAGGACGTGAAGCAGCAATAACCTCGCAGGACCGAAAGGACTGCAAATCCCGTGCAGCAACCGCCGGCAAGACCCTGGATGTGGGCCTTGCGCAAATCACAACGGGGATGGCATTGTGGTACAGGAAGGAATCCCGCGAACTGCCCCACGGGGCTCGAAGGCGCTACGATTTTGCGGAGCTGGAGTTTCAGGCCGATCGCCAGGCAGTCGAATGCCGATCAAGCCCAATAGTGGACGAAAGGGGAAAACATCATGAACAGGATCATGCGTTATTTCGTGGGTCTGTTATCGGTTATCGCTTTCGCTTCCTGCGCATCTGCGCCTGTCGCCCCGGTAGAAGATCGATCCATGCAGAAGACCCACGAGATAAACCTGACCAAAAACGAGATATATGACATGTCGCTTGAATGGATGGCTCGAACCTTCTTCGATAACAAGGATGTGATTGAACTCAAAGATAAAGACAATGGGAAGATCATAGGAAAAGGGATAACTATCTTTCGCGGAAAAATCGGCTGGTTTTCGGCGAATATACCATGCAGGTTTACTCTGCTTGTAGAAGCAAAAGACAATAAATACAGAACAACTTACAATAACTTTGTCGGTTTGTATGGTGAAAATCAAACTCGTCCGGAGCCACTTGAGCAACAAGCATATGTTGATGCCGTAAAAGAAAAATTAGCTCTCATTGATGACAGTTTGTATGAGTACTTAAGGAAACCGAAATCCAATACGGATTGGTAATTTGTTGGATGACAATTCACCGGGTGACCTGCCCGCATGAAACCGGACCAGCCGCACGTGCAGGTTTTCGAAGGAATCGGCGTTGAATCCATTCGCTTCCATCGTCCCGGCGGTGTGGACACGGAACGCGCTCGCGGTGACGCTCGCGTTCGGGCTGCTGCTGGCCGCTTCGCCTGCGACGAGCCAGGATTTCACGGTGATCGGCACCAACCTCCAGAAGCGCGTGAACGGCGCTCTGGCCATGATGCAGTACTCCGTTTCCCCCGATGTGACCAGCTCTTCCCTTTCGATCAGCTCCGGTGATGGGGGCACAAACGGATTGTGGATGACGCAGGTTGGCGGCGGTTTCACCTGGAGCAAGTCGCTCCCGCTCTATCTGGAAGGCAACGCAGCGTACAGCCGCTACGATCCCGTGTTCGTCGTCAGCGAGGGTACGGCGCAGCGGAAGGTGCCTGTGCAATGGAACAGCGTGGTGGGCACGGTCGGGGTCGGCTGGGATTTCCGGATCGCGCCGGAGCTCGTCCTGCGTCCGATGGCCAACTTCTCGCTCGGGCATGTGGAGAGCGATCTTTCCGTCGCCGGGCGCCTCATCGAGGGCGAGACGGGCAAAGAGATCGAATTCCTGAAGAACGGGCGGCTCAATGCGGTGGGCTACGGAGGTTCGGTGATGCTCGATTACGAGCATTATCGCGAGGCGCACGAGATCGACGCCGAGGTCCGCTTGACGAACATCTGGCTGCAGAACTACGGCGGCACGTCGGAAGCGGTGGAGGGGCTGGCGCTGGCGGAGAGCCTGGGAATATGGACCCGTTGGCGGGCGCCCACCGGGCTTCGGGCGCTGGACCGCCCTGTGCGGTACGTCCTGGAGTACGCCTTCACGCGCTATTTCGGGCCGGACGGGGACATGCTGGGCTTCAATAACCTGAACTCCCTCGGCGCCGGGCTCGAGCTCGACACCAGCGCGTTGGACAGGATCGCCACGCGGTGGCGCCTGATCGGCAGGTTTCGCTTCGGGGAGAATGTGAGGGGATGGGGCGTCGGCCTGGGGATCAGCTTCTAGGCGAAAGAGGCGCCGGGATGCAGCCCCTGCGGAAGAGCCGCTACAACTGCGACTCGATCGGCAGGATGCCGAGGAATCCGATTCCGAGCCGCTTCCAGAATCCCGTATACGGATCCACATCGAAGGTCCGCGGCGTGCCGTCGACGATGCCGTGCCACAGAAGGGCCTCCGCCCCGCCTTCGTCCCGTTTCAGCTCCACACGGAACGCGAGCTTCTCGATGTTTTCATCAAACCATTTCCCCATGCCTTGCCCTGTTTCCGGGGAGGTCAACACGACGCCGATTTCGGTGTTGTGGACCAAAGCCCGGGGGTCGAGGTTCATGGAGCCGATGAAGACCCGCTCGCGGTCGAACACGAACGATTTTGCGTGGAGGCTGGCATTGGACGATCCTCCCGCCCCCTTTTTCTCCTCCCGTTGTTCCCGGGTCAGCTTCCTGTTCATTTCGTACAGTTCCACCCCGCCCCGCAGGAGCGCCTTGCGGTATTTCGCATACCCGGCGTGCACGACGCTCACGTCGTTCGAGGCGAGCGAGTTGGTCAGGATCCGCACCCGCACGCCCCGGGCGGCGAGGTCCGTCAGGAAGGCCGTTCCCGCTTCGCCGGGCACGAAATAGGGGGAGAAGAGGATCAGCTCTTTCCGAACCCCGTCCGCGTACGGTTTCAGCTGCGGGGCCAGTTGGTACTCCTTCTCGCCGGTATCGTGAAGCATCTTTTCCGGCCGGTCGTACACGACGACGGCGTTTCCCCAGGAGTACCGCACCTGGCCTTTCCGGATCTTGTCCGCCAGGTCGGAGTTCCGAAGGGCCTTCAGGTAGACCGATTCCGCCTGCGCATCGACGAATTCTCCCAACTGTTGGCGCTTTCGCGCGATTTCTTCCGGTGTCGGGGATTCGTCGACCAGGACCGATACGGGGTAGGCCAGTTCGCTGTTCCAGTACCGGTCGAAGGCGGTCGAAACGTCCCGGGCGGCCGGCCCCATGGAAAGGACGTCCAGGTCGGCGAACGCCAGGTCCGGATCGGCCTCGAAATATTCGTTGCCGATATTCCGGCCGCCCAGGATGGTCGCCTGGCTGTCGACCGTGAACGACTTGTTGTGCATCCGGCGGGTTACCGATCCCATGCGGGTCACGAATTGCGACGTTCTGCCCGTCTTGCGGCTGAAGGGATTGAAGATGCGGACTTCCACGTTGGGGTGACTGTCCAGGGCGACCGCGGAGAGATCCCTGCCGGCGAGATCCATGTCGTCCACGAGCAGGCGGACCCGGACTCCCCGGTCGGCCGCCTGGAGCAACTGCCAGGTCAATAACCGGCCGACGAGATCGTCATGGTAGAGGTAATACTGCACGTCGATGCTGCGCTCGGCGAGGTTGGCCAGGACGGCGCGGGCGACGAACGCGTCCAGGCCGTTGCCCAGCAGGTGGAAACCGGACTCTCCCGGAGAATGCGAAGCTTCTTCCCTGGAAATGGCCCTCCCCAGATGAGTATCCCCGGTATCGGGATAGGCAAAGGTCTCCCTGCGCCCGACATTCTCCGGCAGGGTGGCGCAGGCGGAGACGACCGACAGTGCCATCAGAACCGCAAGGAGGGTGGCGTTGGATATATTCCGCATTTTGCGCCCGTTGACTTGTCCCCGACCCGATCCTCGCGGGGGACCCCCCATATCTTAGTGGCAAATAATTACGAAAGTCTCTCTCTCGAAAAAATATCGGACTGGATTTCCTGTTCGCTGCGGTAACGTGACCGGCTCCCCTTTGGGTAAATCCGATAAATGGCGCATGGAATCATACAGTTGCAGCGATGCTTCCAGACTGGCGACCGGTGGTACGAATTATGCGATTTTAATATAATAATTACAAGACGCGGGAGGAGTTCCGAGGCGCCCCATCAACCGTACGTCAAGAGAATGGGGGTGGAAAAATGTCCTTGACCAACGAACGCGATCGACTCGAGGAAGCCCGCAAGGGGAAAGCCGCATGGAAGAAATGGGGGCCGTACCTCAGCGAACGGCAGTGGGGGACGGTCCGCGAGGACTACAGCGAGGGGGGCGACGCCTGGAATTTCTTCACCCACGATCATGCCCGCTCGCGCGCCTACCGCTGGGGCGAGGACGGCATCGCCGGCATTTCCGATGACAAACAGCGCCTGTGCTTCGCGCTGGCCTTGTGGAACGGGAAGGACCCCATCCTGAAGGAACGGCTCTTCGGCCTGACCAACAGCGAAGGGAACCACGGCGAGGATGTGAAGGAATACTACTTCTACCTCGACAGCACGCCGACCCATTCGTACATGAAGTACCTCTACAAGTACCCGCAGGCGGCCTTCCCCTACGCCGACCTGGCGGAGACGAACCGTCGTCGCACCCGCGACGAGATGGAGTACGAACTTCTCGACACCGGCGTCTTCAACGACGACCGGTACTTCGACGTCTTCGTCGAGTACGCCAAGGACGGCCCGGAAGACATCCTGGTCCGGATCACCGCGGCCAACCGGGGACCGGACGCGGCGGAACTGCATCTCCTGCCGACGCTCTGGTTCCGCAACGACTGGGCGCCGTGGATCGCCGAGGTCAGCAGGGCCGCCCGGAAACCGAACCTCCGGCAGATCGAGGGAGCGGCGGGGACGAGCGCGGTCGCGGTAACGCATCCGGTGCTGGGGGAGTACACCTTCTGCTGCGAAGGCAAGGTGCCGCTGCTCTTCACCGAAAACGAAACGAACCACGAGCGCCTTTTCCCCGGACAGAAGAACGACAGTCCCTACGTCAAGGACGGCATCAACGACTGCGTGGTACGGGGGAATCAGGGCACGGTGAATCCCGAAAAGCAGGGCACCAAGGTCGCGGCGCACTATCGGCTGAAGGTCGGCCCGGGAAAATCGGCGACCGTGCGGCTGCGCCTGACCGGTCCGGCCGCTTCCGGCCCATCCGGCTTCGGCGCGGAGTTCGAGAAGACTCTGGCCGCCCGGCTGCAGGAGGCGGACGCGTTCTACCGCTCGGTGACCCCGCCGTCCGTCTCCCCGGACGCGGCCAACGTGATGCGACAGGCCATCGCCGGCATGCTGTGGAGCAAGCAGTTCTACTTCTTCGACGGCGACAACTGGCTGGACGAGCACCACTCCAATCCCCTCCATTCCGGGTATCGCGCCGCCCGGAACTCGGAGTGGTTCCACATGGTCAACGAGGACATCATCTCGATGCCCGACAAGTGGGAGTACCCCTGGTACGCGGCCTGGGATCTGGCGTTCCATACGCTCCCGCTCGCGATCGTGGACCCCGACTTCGCCAAGCAGCAGATGTCCCTGATGCTGTTCGGGCGCTACCTGCACCCCAGCGGCCAGATGCCCGCCTACGAGTGGAACTTCAGCGATGTGAACCCCCCGGTCCACGCCTGGGCGACGCTCTTCCTGCAACGCACCGAGCAGGCCCTGCATGGAGAGACGGACCTTGAGTTCCTCAAGTCGGCGTTCAACAAGCTGCTGCTGAACTTCACCTGGTGGGTGAACCGCAAGGACCGGTTCGGCAAGAACGTCTTCGAGGGGGGCTTCCTCGGTCTGGACAACATCGGCGTCTTCGACCGCAGCGCCCCGCTTCCCACCGGAGGCCACCTTGAGCAGGCGGACGGCACGGCGTGGATGGCCCTCTTCAGCCAGAACATGCTGGAACTCGCGTGTGAGCTCGCCGTCGACGACCCCAACTACGAGGACATGATTCCGAAGTTCGCCGAGCACTTCTACTACATCGCCTCCGCCATGAACCGTTCCGGCCAGGACGGCATGTGGGACGAGGAGGACGGCTTCTACTACGACCTGCTGCGGCTCCCCGACGGCAGCGCCACGCGGCTCAAAGTGCGCTCGATGGTGGGGCTCCTGCCCCTGTGCGCGACGACCGTGGTCGAGGCGTGGCAGCGGGAGCGCGTCCCGCGGGCGATGGCCTTTATCCAGGAACGCCTGCGCCGGATGCCCGAACTCCGGGCGTCCATCCACCCCACGGGCCCGGGACACTTCGGCGTGGCGGACCGGGGGATCGTTGCCCTGGTCAATCCGGAGAGGCTCCGCCGGATACTCACGAAGATGCTCGACGAGAACGAGTTCCTGAGCCCCTACGGCATCCGCTCGCTCTCCAAATTTCACGAGCGGCACCCGTACCTCTTCCACGTAAACGGCCAGGAGTATCGGGTGGACTATCTGCCGGCGGAGTCGAACACCGGCATGTTCGGCGGCAACTCCAACTGGCGGGGCCCGGTCTGGATGCCGGTGAATGGTCTCATCATCCGGGCGCTTCTGAACTTCTACCTGTACTACGGGGACAACTTCAAGATCGAGTGCCCCACCGGCTCTGGCAGGCTGATGAACCTCTTCGAGGTGAGCAAGGAGATCGCCGACCGGCTCGGGCGGATCTTTTTGCGCGACGAACAACGCCGGCGCCCCGTCTACGGCGGCACGGAGAAATTCCAGACCGATCCCCACTGGCGGGATCACATCCTCTTCTACGAGTACTTCCACGGCGACAACGGTGCGGGGCTGGGCGCAAGCCACCAGACCGGCTGGACCGGGCTCGTGGCCAAGCTCATCCAGCTTTACGGGCTCATGGATTCCAAGCGGGCACTGGAGGCGGGCAAGCGGTCGGCGTTCGTCCAGGGCGCCCGCGGCGCCGGGGGGGAGAAAAGATGAAAACGTGGCCCAGGCATCCGGTCATTTACGAAATCAATACGTGGGTGTGGCTGGGTGACCTGGGACGGAAATACCGGAGGATCGTGGACCTCGCCACGGTCCCGGCGCAGGAGTGGGATGCCATCGCCTCCCTCGGTGTCGACGCCGTGTGGTTCATGGGGGTGTGGGAGCGGAGCCCGGCCGGGATCGAAATATCCATGCGCAACGAGGGGCTCCTCGAGGATTTCCGGAGAGCCCTTCCCGACTTTTCGGCGGAGGACAATGTCGGCTCTCCCTACTGCGTGCGCCGCTACGCGGTCGATGAGCACCTCGGGGGCCCGAAGGGGCTCGCGGAAGCGCGCGACCTGCTCCGGAAACGAGGGGTGCGGCTGATCCTGGACTTCGTTCCCAATCACGTGGCGCCTGACCACCCCTGGGTCGTCGACCATCCGGAATACTTCGTCCGGGGGAGCGTCGACGATGCGAGGAACGATCCGGCATCCTTCGTGGAGGCGGGAGGAACGGTGTTTGCCCGCGGCCGGGATCCCTACTTCCCGGCGTGGCCCGATGTGCTCCAGCTCAACGCCTTCCAGCCGGGGCTCCGGCAGGCGGTGGTCGGGACGGTCTCGGAGATCGCCGGACAGTGCGACGGCATCCGGTGCGACATGGCCATGCTCATGCTGAACAATGTCTTCGAGCGCACCTGGGCGGCTCGTGCAGGGGCAAGACCGGACGACGAATACTGGAGGACGGTCATCCCGGCGATCAAAGGGAGGTACCGGGAGTTCCGGTTCCTGGCCGAGGCGTACTGGGATCTCGAGTGGGAACTGCAGCAGCAGGGGTTCGACTGGTGCTACGACAAGAAGCTTTATGACCGGATGGAGCACGGGGACGCCGAGAGCGTGCGCCAGCACCTCCTTGCGGATTCTTCCTACCAGGAGGGCATGGTCCGGTTCATCGAGAACCACGACGAGCCAAGGGCTGCTGCAACCTTTCCGTCCGGAAAAGGGCGCGCCGCGGCAGTGGCGATCACCACGCTCACGGGGGCGAAGCTGCTGCACGAGGGGCAGTTCGAGGGATGGAAGGTCAGGCTGCCGGTCTTCCTGGGCCGCCGCCCGGCGGAGCCGGCCGATCGGGACCTCGCATCCTTCTACGGGCGTCTGTTGAAAGAGGTCCATCGCGATCTCTACCGGAACGGCCAATGGCGCCTCTGCGAGCGGAGCGGCTGGCCCGACAACCAGAGCTGCCGGAATCTCCTTGCCTGGTGCTGGGTCAAGGACGGAGAGCGCTCCCTCGTCGTCGTGAATTTTTCCGGCGGGACCTCCCAGGCGCTCGTCCACGTGCCGTGGGATGACCTGAGAGGCAGGACGTGGCGCCTTGCGGATGCCTTGTCGGGGGACGTCTTCGAGCGCAGCGGCGACGGGATGAGGGATACCGGCTTGTTCGTCGACCTTCCGCCGTGGGGGTGCCACGTCTTCGCCCTGGAATCCGGTTGAGAGCGATCCCCGCCGGAGGGTTCGCACATTGGAAAATGGGTGTTGCAGGGACACCGTCGATCGTGGAAACTCCCTGATGCGGAGTGGGACCATACAATAAGATCGGGGGGAGGATTGCGGATGGGAAGAGGGGGAACCGCATCGTGAGGGGGATGAAGGCAACCGTCACGTTGGTGTTGATGTTGTCCCTTGCGTTCGCCGGGGCCGCATCGGCCGGTCCGGTTCTGGACCGGATCCAGAAGAAGGGGGAACTGGTCGTGGGGATGTCGGGGGACCAGCCACCCCTCAACGTCACCGGCCGGGACGGGAAGATCATCGGTCTTGAGGTCGATATCTCGACGCGGTTGGCCTCCGACATGGGGGTGAAGCTCCGGCTGGCGACCATGCCCTTCGCCGAGCTTTTACCCGCGCTCTCGGAGGGGAAGATCGACCTGATCCTGTCCGGGATGACGATGACGACGAAGCGGAACCTGGGGACTGCCTTCGCGGGACCCTACTACGTCACCGGCAAGGCATTCCTCACCAAACAGAAGACGATCGCATCCCTGAAGAACGCGGACGGCATCGACGCGCCGGAATACATCGTTGCCGCCCTCAAAGGTTCCACGAGCCAGCTCTACGTCGAGAAGGTCCTGCCCAAGGCGCGACTCGTGGCGACGTCCACCTACAACCAGGCTCTCGACCTCGTCCTCCAGGACAAGGCGCAGGTGATGGTCGCGGACTACCACTTCTGCGCGGTCGCCGCTTTCCGCTACAAGGAGAAAGGGTTGACCACGGTGGAGGCTCCCTTCACGTTCGATCCCGTCGGAGTCGCGATGCCGGACGGGGATCCGCTCCTGATCAACCTGGTGCAGAACTTCATTTCCACCCTCAACGGTTCCGGCGATCTGAAGAAGATGACCGAGCGTTGGTTCAAGGACGGCTCCTGGCTGAAGGAGCTGCCGTGAACCGTTCCACCCGAAACGTTCAACGCATCACGGCATCCAACCGTAAAAATTACAGGAGGTACACCTGGATGAGGAGACTCGTTATCTGTGTTCTGGCGGGAATGTTGCTCCTGCCGATCGCGACAGGCGGATGGGCGGCGGAACCGAAGGGGAAATCCCCGGCCAAGGCGGAACCTCCATCCTGGCAAACGGCCACGGTGGTCGAGGAGACGGCCACGGTCGAGGCGGTCGACCAGTCGACCCGGATGGTCACGCTGAAGGGACCGAAGGGGAATTCCGTCACCTTAAAGGCCAGTGAGGAAGTGAGGAACCTGGCGCAGGTGAAGGTGGGCGACACGGTGAAATTCGCCTATTACGAATCCCTCGCGGTGCGCGTGCTGAAAAAGGACGAGGCGTTCCCGGCGGCGGGCGAGAGCGCGGCAGTGGCCCGGGCGAAACCGGGGGAGAAGCCGGCGGGTGTCGTCGGGACGGAGACGAGCGTCAACGCCACGATCACGGCGATCGACAAGAAGGCGAAGACCGCCACCCTGAAGGGGGAGGACGGGAAGTCCGTGACGGTTACCCCGAGGGACCCGAAGAACCTCGATAAGGTGAAGGTGGGGGACCGCCTGGTGATCACGTACACGGAAGCGATCGGAGTGAAGGTGGAGAAGGCGGAAAAGAAGAAATAAAGCAGCGAACCGCCGCACCGCGTGCTGAGGGGGTTACGGCATATGCCGTAGCCCCTTTTCTTTCGAAGGCCATGGCATAAATCGGTCACATTCCCGCAGGTATTGCTCCGATCCTGAAGGGGAGTGCACCCGTGTAGCTGCCCGGCCGGTAAATCATACGCCATTTCGGTGAGATGCGGTTCTCGTCGTCGGTCTCTCCCACCCGACCTTTGACACTTTCCATGGCGAGGCGGATGATATGATTTTAAAACAAGGAGGAGAGACGCGATGGAGAGGGATTGGACGAAGAAAGCCGTTTCCGCGGAAGAGGCCGTCGGTCTGATTCAAAACGGGATGAACGTCTTCGTGCACGGAGCCGCCGCCACCCCGACACCGCTTCTCAAGGCGATGGTCGGGCGGGACGCGTTGGAAGGCGTGCGCCTTTATCATATCCACACCGCCGGGGAGACGCCGTTCATCGAGCCTGGCTGCGAAGGTCGCTTCTTCTCCATCTCGCTTTTCACCGGGGCTGCCCTCCGAAAGCCGATCGAGGAGGGAAGAGCGGATTTCATGCCCATCTTTCTTTCGGATATCCCGGCGCTTTTCCAGTCGGGGAGGATCCGGCTCGATGTCGCGCTCCTGCAACTCTCCCCGCCGGACAAGCACGGTTTCTGCACGTTGGGGACCTCCGTGGATACGGCCAAGGCGGCGGCCGATTCCGCCGGCATCATCATCGCCGAGATCAACGAGCAGATGCCGCGGTCGCACGGGAACAGTGTGGTGCCGTTCGATCGGGTCGCCTCTTTCATCCACACGGATCGCCCCCTCATCGAACAGCATCCCGAGCCGGAGACCGCGGTGGAAGCGCGCATCGGCGAGATCGTCGCAGGGCTGGTCGAAGATGGTTCGACGTTGCAGATGGGCATCGGAGCGATACCGGACGCGGCGCTCCTCCGCCTGCGCGGGAAACTGGACCTGGGGATTCACACCGAGATGTTCTCGGATCGCGTGGTGGAGCTGTTCGAGGCCGGCGCGATCACCAACCGGTTCAAGAGCGTCCATCCGAATCGAATCGTCACGAGTTTCGTGAGCGGCACGAAAAAGCTCTTCCGTTTCGTTGACGACAATCCCCGGGTCGAATTCCATCCTTGCGACCGCACGAACAACACCACGCTCATCCGGCGGAACGACAAGGTCGTGGCGATCAACTCATGCCTTCAGGTCGACCTGACGGGGCAGGTATGCGCGGACTCGATCGGCCACCGCATCTATTCGGGGATCGGCGGCCAGATGGACTTCATCCGCGGGGCGGCGCTGTCCCGGGGCGGCAAGCCGATCCTGGCGCTTCGTTCCACCGCGTCCGGCGGGAAGATCTCCCGGATCGTCCCCGAACTGAATCCCGGCGGAGGCGTCGTTACCACCCGCGGACACGTGCACTGGGTGATCACGGAATACGGCGCCGTCAATCTGCACGGAATGACGCTCCGCGAACGGGGGAATGCGCTGATTTCCATCGCACACCCCGACTTCCGCGCCGAACTCGCCAGGGCGCTCGGCGCCATCCGGCACTTCACCGTACAGGGGTTCGACTGAGCCATTGAGAAAAACGGCGGCATGAAGGGTTGCTTCATGCCGCCGCAACGACGATTCGGGACGGACCGCGGGGCTACCTGCCGCGCCCGCCGCCCCGGCCACCACCTCCGCCACCCCCGCGCCCGCCGTCACCACCCCAGCCACCTCCGCCACCCCCGCGCCCGCCGTCGCCGCCCCAGCCCCCGCCGCCA
>Ga0316605_10001790_pt1 | contig 12344 bp, 10 predicted proteins | sample OWC_soil_day20_n_FD_207666 | JGI IMG/M metagenome (GOLD analysis project Ga0316605, IMG submission 207666) | Wetland soil microbial communities from Old Woman Creek delta, Ohio, United States - OWC_soil_day20_noCT | ecosystem: Environmental > Terrestrial > Soil > Wetlands | place: USA: Ohio... | reverse complement strand
GGCGGCACGCGATCTGCTTCCTGACTGCGGCAACCCACTGAAGTAAGGAGCGCGCCGATGCATCCCTCCCCGACCGCTGCACCCAAAGCTCGACCTGTTGCACCTGCGCCAGCTGCCGAGCCGCGCACGCTGATCGAAGATCACGCGCTGATCGGGGATCTGGAGACCGCCGCGCTCGTCGCCAAGGACGGTTCGGTGGATTTCATGTGCCTGCCCGACTTCGACTCCGATGCCTGCTTCACGTCACTGCTCGGAACACCCGCGAACGGGCGCTGGAAGATCGCTCCGGTTGCGCCCGTCCGCGAGGTTCACCGCCGCTACCGAGGCAACACGCTCGTCCTCGAGACCGACCTCGTGACCGACGACGGCGTGATCCGGCTGATCGACTTCATGCCGATTCGCGCGGGCACCCCGCACCTCGTTCGAATCATCGAGGGCATCCGCGGCACGGTCGCGGTTCGCTTCGAGCTGCGGCCGCGCTTCGGCAACGGCTACACCATCCCGCTCAGCTCCGAGCAGGATGGCGCGTCGGCCGTGATCGCGGGCCCCGACGCGCTCTACTTGCGTGGAGGGACCGCGACGACACCGCCACCGTTCGAGTCGGAGCTCACCGTGACCGCCGGGCAGCGGATCCCGTTCGTGCTGTCGTGGGCCAGACCCTACGACGACGTTCCGGATCCGATCGATCCGGAGATCGCCCTGCAGGCGACCGAGCGCTACTGGACGGCGTGGGCCGCGAAGCTCGTGTTGCCAACCGAGTACCGCGGCGTGGTGCTCCGTTCGTTGATCACGCTCAAGGCCTGCACCTACCGGCCGACGGGCGCGATCGTCGCGGCCCCGACGTTCGGACTTCCGGAGACACCGGGTGGAGAGCGCAACTGGGACTATCGCTTCTGCTGGGTTCGCGACTCCGTCCTCACGTTGAGCTCGCTGATGTCGTCCGGCAGCCTCGAAGAGGCCAGTGCCTTCGGCCAATGGATCACCAACGCGATCGGCGGCGCGCCGTCGCAGCTGCAGATCATGTACGGCATCCGTGGCGAGCGGCGCCTGACCGAGATCGAGCTCGACTGGCTACCGGGCTACATGGGCGCGCGTCCCGTCCGGATCGGAAACGGCGCCTACGATCAGTTCCAGCTCGACGTGCTCGGCGAGCTCGCCGCGGCCCTGTTCCTCTACGTGCGGATGCTCGGCACGTTGCCCGACCGGGTGAGGATCGGCATGGAGACGATCGCCGACCGCGTCGCCGACGATTGGCAGAAGGCGGATCACGGCATCTGGGAGATGCGTGGCCCGCAGCAGGCCTTCACCGCGTCGAAGGTGGCAGCGTGGATCGCGATCGATCGATGGATCCGGATCATCGAGGAGTACGACGTCCAAGTCGACAAGACCCGATGGGTCGCGCTTCGTCGGACCATCTTCGACGACGTCTGTCGGAACGGCTACGATCCGGTTCGCAACACGTTCACCCAGTACTACGGCTCCAAGGCCCTCGACGCGAGCCTGCTCCTCATCCCGATGTCCGGGTTCTTGCCCGCCGCCGATCCACGCGTACAGGGAACGGTGAAGGCGATCGAGGAGGATCTGCTGCGGGACGGCCTCGTGCTCCGCTATCGAACCGAGGACGGCCTCGATGGCTTGAGCGGCGAGGAGGGCGTCTTCCTCGCGTGCTCGTTCTGGCTCGCGAACACGTACCACCTCATGGGGCGGCACGAGGAAGCCCTCGAGCTGTTCGCGCGCCTCGCCAGCCTCCAGAACGACGTGGGGCTCCTAGCCGAGGAGTACTTGCCGTCGCAGCGACAGCAGATCGGAAACTTCCCGCAGGCGTTCAGTCACCTCGCGCTCGTGAACTCCGCATACACGCTGTTCGCAGGTCGCCGGCCGCCGGAGCAAGTGGACGCGCGTCGCCGATGACGTCGAGCGTCTCCCAAGAACTGCCGTTCTTGGTGCGGCAGGCAACCAGACCCTGATGGCCGGGACGTCCGGTGCTCCGGCGTCGGTTCGGCCGCACAGAGCGCGGTCGACGACCAACAGACAACGCGTGCCCGCGACGTGCTTCATTTCGCTAGTTCTGGGCTTGCGGCTCACGCTCGCCGAGCTCCGCCTCGGCGAGCTGCACTTTCGCGGCGATCTCGCTCGCCAAGCGGGCGATCGCTCCGCTCAGCGCCGCTGCCGCCGCGGCGTCGCCCGATCCTGCGATCGGTACCTGGATGCGGGTCTCGCCGGTGTGCACGAGCTTGCTGTGCATCCGCAAGGTCCAGCGCGACCACAGCTCGACGCGGTTGGCGCCGCGACGCTCGAAGCGAAGCAGGTCGACCTGGACGTCGTAGGTCGGCGAGCCGGTCCACGACGGCACCGTGATCCCGACCGGTGCGAGCGTCGCCGCGAGCTCGTGCCGCAACGTGCTCTCGAAGGCCTTGTCGAGCGGCTCGGCCCAGCGTTCTCGCTTCGAATAGACGACGCGATGATCGTCCGTCCGCGTGACGATCGACTCGCGATCCAGATAGCCGGGGATGGTCACCTGGCTGACGCCCACCGTCGGCCGCGTTGCCTCGTGCGTCTGTGCTCGCGGTTCCGCGAGCGCGTGCGTTGGCGTCAGCACGAAGTAGTCGTACTGCGGTTGCTTGCCGCCCAAGGAACAGGCGCAGCAACATGCCAGCACCATCGCGGCGCACTTCACTGGGCACCTCCGCGCAAGATCGATCCCGGGTCGCGGTTGAGGTGATCGGCGAGGCGGCGCAGTGATCGAGCGGCGGCCTCGAGCTCTTTCAGCGTGGCGCCGAGCTGGTTCCAAAGCGTCCCATCGGGGGCGACCAGCCGGCGCGCCGAGGTCGCCGTCTGCTTCATCTCGGCCGCGACCGGATCGAGCTTGCCCACCGTCCGCTTCAGCTCCAGCACCGTCCCGTTCAGGTTCTTCGTCAGCTCGTCGAGCCCTTCGATCGCGCGCGCGAGGTGCGGGGAGCCGAGCAGCCGTCGGGCATCGGCAGCGGCGTCTTGGAGCGAGCGCGCGATGCTCGCGACGTCGACCTCGGCGAGGTTGGCGAGGAGCTTGCTGATCTTCTCCGGGGCCTCTTCCATCGCGCCGCGGATCGACGGGATCTCGGGGTATTTGACCGCCCGGTCATCGACCAGCCGCGCCGGCGTGTCTGGCTTGGCGTCGAGCGCCACGTACTTGAGACCGGTGACCAGGCTCTCGGTCGCGAGCTCGGCACGCAGCCCGCGATCGACGAGCGCGCGCACCTGCGCTCGATCGCGCAGGTCGAACCCGGTCACACCCTCGGACTTCAGGCGGTCCTCGTCGAGCTCGAGCACGACCGCGATCCGAGCGTGCGCGGGATCGCGCACAGCTCCGGTCATGTTGATCCGGAGAGCGTGCACCGAACCGATCTCGATCCCGCGGAACTTGACCGGTGCGCCCACGCGGAGCCCGCTCACCGAGCCATCGAAGTAGACGATCACGCGAGCCGTGTGACGAAACAGCCGCCCACTGCCGAACACGACGATCATCGCCAGCGCCAGCCCGATCGCGACGAGCACGAACGATCCGATCACCGTCGGAGAAGCTCTCTTACTCATATCGACTCCTTGTCGGCCTCGCGGGTCAAGAACGCGCGGACGTGCGAGTTCGGCGGGTGCGCCAGCAGCTCCTTGGGATCGCCACGCGCCGTCACGGTCTTGAGCTCGGCATCGAGGTAGATGCTGTCGTTGGCGATCGCGAAGATGCTGGCGAGATCGTGGCTGACGACCACGACGGTCGTGTTCATGCTGTCGCGGAGCTCGAGGATGAGATCGTCGAGCCGGCGCGCGCTCACGGGATCGAGCCCCGACGACGGCTCGTCGAAGAACAGGATCTCGGGATCGAGGGCCATCGCGCGGGCCAGGCCAGCTCGCTTCTGCATGCCGCCGCTGATCTGATCGGGATAGAAGTCGACGAAGCTACCGAGCCCGACCAGCGAGAGCTTGAGCTCCGCGAGCTCGCGGATCTCGCGTGCACCGAGGGTTGTGAGCTCTTCCATCGGCAGCGCCACGTTCTCGAGCAACGTCAGGCCGCTCCACAACGCGCCGTACTGGAACAGCACCCCGAAGTGGCGCGACAGCTCTTGGCGCTCGTGCGGGTTGGCGCGGGTGAAGCTCTGATCGGCATAGCGGACCTCGCCCGCGGCCGGCTCGACCAAGCCGATCATCGACCTCAGCAACGTGCTCTTGCCGCAGCCACTACCGCCCATGATGGCGAACACGTCGCCCCGCCGCACGGTGAAGCTCACGTCGCGCATCACCAGGTAGCTGCCGTAGCGCAGCTCCAGATTTCGAGCGGTGATTTGCGTGTTGCCGTCCATGCTAGATGCCGAGTAGGTAGAAGAGGACCGCGAACAGACCGCACGCCGCGATCACGAGGACGATGCCCTCGACCACCGCCGAGGTGGCGGCCTTGCCGACCGCGGCGGCGGTGCGGCCCGAGCGCAGCCCCTCGAAACACGCCGCGGCGCCGATCAGGAATCCATACGCGGTCGCTTTGAACACGCCGCCGAGCAGATCGCCGACGGACACGGCCGCGATCGTCTGGTCGAAGTAGATCCGCGGGGCGATGTCCATCACGCCGATGCCCACGACCGCACCGCCGACAACGCCCAACAGATCGGCGTAGAGGCACAACAGCGGCAACATCAACGTCACCGCGATCAGCCGCGGCAGGACGAGATACTCCGCGGGCGAGATGCCGAGCGTGGTGAGCGCGTCGATCTCCTGGGTCACCCGCATGGTGCCGAGCTCGGCCGCGAACGCCGCGCCGGTGCGTCCGGCGACGACGATCGCCGCCATCACCGCGCCCATCTCTCGCACCATCGCGACGCCGACGAGATCGGCGATGTAGATGGTCGCGCCGAACCGCTGGAGCTGGACGGCGCCCACGAAGGCGAGGATCAAGCCGACCAGCGCGGCGACCAGGCTCACGATTCCCAGCGCGCGCGCGCCGGTGAGCTGGATCTGCACGAACAGATCCGAGCTCCGGAACTTCGCCCGCCCGATGATCAAGCGCGCGAACGCCACCGTCAGCTCGCCGACCCAGCCGACGATGTTCTTCACTCCATCGGTGCGATCCACCGCGTGCGTGCCGATGCGGGCGAGCCAGGTCGGCGCGGGCTTCACCGCTTTCGTGGCGCGTTTCGGCGTCGCCTCGGCGAGGGCGAGGAGCCGCTGGACCCCGGCCGGCAGCCCTCTGCGATCCACGGCCACGCCGAGCTCGCGCGCCATCGCCACGACCCGCGCGGCGAACGAGACCAACGCCGTGTCCCACGCCTCGATCGCGCGGGTCTCGAACACCATCCGCGCCGGGCGGTTATCGTCGAGCTCGCGCCGGACCTGCGCGGCGGTGGGTGTGACCGCGCCGACGCGCCAGCTCCCCGACAGCTGCAACGTCAACACGTCGGGTGCCGAGCGCGCGATCGCGAGTCGCGCCGCGGCGTCGATGGGTTCGTCGGGGAGAGGCGTCATCGCTGCTCGTCAAGACACGTTGCAGCAATCGTTCCGCGAGCTGTCCCGAAGCTGGTGGGACGCAGGCGCACCGGAGAATCGATGACTCGGGGTCGCGTTCTCTATCTCGCGGCCGCGCGCGCTCGATCGACCGCACGCGCGCTCGCGAGGCGGCGCAACCGCTCGACACCGATCGGCTCCTCGGTTTGCCACGGCACGATCGCGACGCGCTTCGCGTGTCGAGTCTGGACGATCGCGATCTGCTCCAGCTCGCCGACGATGCGCTCGCCGAGGACCGGATCGCGCGAGCCCGCGGCCGCGAGGCTGCTGTTGATCACCCACGCGTACGGCTCGATGTTCGCGCGGCGCAGATCGGCTTGGAGCTCCGCCGCCTCGGAGACCGGCGTGGTCTCGGCGAGCGCGACGAGGAGGATCTTCGTGTACGCGGGATCGCCGAGGCGCATGAGCGGGGTCGTGATCCGCCCCGCGTGCTCGGCCTTGTACGCGCGCACGATCTCCGCGTGATAGGCGCCCGTCGCGTCGAGCAGGAGCAGCGTGTGACCTGTGGGCGCGGTATCGAGCACGACGAACCCGCGCTGTGCCTCGCGGATGAGCCGCGAGAACGCGCCGAACACGGCCACCTCCTCGTAGCAGGGCGATCGCAGATCCTCGGCGAGCAGCGCGCGACCTTCGGCGTCGAGCTTCGCGCCGCGCGTCTTCATCACGTTCTCGACGTACGCCGTCGTCTCGGCCTCCGGATCGATCCGGCTGATCTTCAAGTTCGGGACCTGGGCATCGAGCGTCGAAGCGACATGCGCCGCCGGATCCGTCGTGCTGAGGTGCACGGGGAAGCCGCGCGACGCGAGCTCGACGGCCACCGCGGCGGCGATCGTCGTCTTACCCACCCCACCCTTCCCCATGACCATGATCAACCCGTGCCCCGGCGCGGCCAGCTCGTCGAACAGCGACGCGAGCGGCGGTAGCTCCGGCATCGCCCCGCGTGCGACCGGCGCCGCGACGTCAAACGCGCCGCCGAGCAGCGCGCGCAGCGCCGGGAGACCGACCATGTTGAACGGGCGCAACGGCACGCGCTCGGTCGGCAGCGAGCGCAGTGGCTCGGGCATCTCCGCGAGCGCAGCGCGACCGCGTTGCTCGAGGGCGACCGCGACGGCATCGCTACCATCACGGGCCTCGAACACCGCGTTGATCACGAGCTGTTGGTTGTCGAGGCCGAGCTCGCGCAGCTCTCCCGAGGTCCGCGCCGCCTCGCGCATCGCGGCTCGCTCGGGACGCGTCACCAGCACGACCGTGGTCCGCGCACCATCCGTGAGCGCCGCCAGCGCGGCGGCGAACCGATCGTGCTGCATCTTGAGCCCCGCGTGAGGCCCCAAGCACGACTCGCTGTGCGGCGAGTCCTCGAGGAAGCCCGTCCACGCGCGCGGCAGGCTGAGCAAGCGCAACGTGTGGCCCGTCGGGGCCGTGTCGAAGACGACGTGGTCCCAGCCCCGATCGTCCCCGGCCAACAGGCCCACGAACTCATCGAATGCCGCGATCTCGGTGGTGCATGCGCCTGCGAGCTGCTCTCGCAGCTGCGCGATCCGAGCAGCGTCCCAGATGCTGCGATACGGCGCGATCACGCGCTCGCGGTAATCGTCCGCCGCCTGCTCGGGGTCGATGTTCATCGCGAACAGACCCGGTGCTCCGGGAATCGGCGTCGGGCGATTCGTGAGCGGCGTCCCGAGCATCTGGTCCAGGTTCGAGGCCGGATCGGTGCTGACGAGCAGCAGCTTCTTCCCGGCATCCGCCAGGCGCAGCGCCGTCGCGCACGACAGGGCCGTCTTGCCGACTCCACCCTTGCCGGTGAAGAACAGGAATCGCGGAGGGTTGTCGAGAACGCCCATACCAGAAGAGGTTGCACGCGGCATGCCGCGCGGGAACGTCAGAACGCGGCTCCCCAACCAATCATCCATCGTCGCGGCGTTGGCTCGACGCGCGCGGCGCCGGGATCCGTGTCGCCGAAGCCGCGGTACCCGAGGACGGTCGCGACGGTGAGGCCGATCGTCAGGCCGGCGATCGCGCCGGTGGCGAATTGACCCGGGGCATCGTCGCCGTCGACCCCGCCGGCGAGCACGAGGATGCCTCCGATCAGCACACCGCCGGCGATGAACCCGGCAGGCGGCGCCGCGAGCCAGAGCCCCGACTCGTCACTGCCATCGATCGCCGTCGCGCCCACGACGCCGCCGGCGAGCGTGCCGAGCGCACCGAGCGTCCACGCGAACTTGCCGGCGCGCAGGCCCCACCGCTTGTCGCGTCCGTCGAGCAGCGCTCCGATGAGAAACAGATCGAGGCCGAGCCAGCCCGCTCCGTGGATCGCGAGCGCAGGCGTCGGATCGAGCTCGGCGCGATCGGCGCCGTAGGCAGCAAGTGGCGCGAGCACGAGCGGCGACAGGTTGAGCGCCACCGGGATCCGCTGCTTGGTTCCGAAGTTGAGCGCGAACACGCCGGCAAGCGTGAGCTCGACGGTCGTCACCCCGTAGCTGGCCGCCGCGCTCGGCTCGTCGGCCACGACCGGTCGACTCGCTGCGAGGGTGAGCACGAGCACCAGACCGCAGAACCCCGAGCGTCGAGCTGACATGCGGTGCGAGCTTACCGCTCCGTCACGTCGAAGTGCTCGCATGCGAGGAGACGTCGTATCCTCGACCCGTGCCCGAGGAGAGCATCATCGCGCGAACCCCGGCGCACGATCACTGGAGCAGCGATCACGTGGGCACGTTCGTGCTGACGCGTGCTCGTCATCGATCGCGATGGCACGACCGTGCGATACGAGACCCGACGCGCTGCGCTGATATCGATCGCGCGACGCAGAACCTTCGGGTCCCGAGCTCGACGAGGAGCTCGTCCGGCTCGACTCGCTGCTCGAATCGTTCGACCCGATCCTGTACGAGCACGTCGAGCACCGCATGCGACAGCTCCGGCGGATCCGGGCGTTCTAACCGTCAGAGCACGACGAGCACGACGACCGCGATCGCGACCACCACCAGGATCGCGACGAGCGCGAGGTGCTTGCTGCGATGCCGCGACTCGGGCTCCGGCAGGAACGTCGCGACCGGCGGTGGCAGCGATCGCGAGAGCGGTCGCGGCGCGTTCTCGCCGACCAGGGCGATCAGCGGTGCGTCGCCGCTGAGCGAGATGAGCGGCATGGCGCCGATCTGCGTGGGCTCGGGGCCGAGATCGGGGTCGAACGCGTTCGAGGGTGGGCGCGCGGCGGGCGCAGCTGCCGGTGCGGGCGCAGCTGCCGGTGCGGGCGCGGGTGCCGGCTTGGGCGCGAATGCGGGTGCCGGTGCAGGCGCGGGTTTCTTTGCCACCGGCGCGACCAGGTCCGGCACGTCATCGGGCCGCGCCCGTGCGACTGGCGCGACCAGGTCCGGCACGTCATCGGGCCGCGCGCGTGCGACCGGCGCGACCAGGTCCGGCACGTCATCGGGCCGCGCGCGTGCGACCGGCGCGACCAGGTCCGGCACGTCGTCGGGCCGCGCCCGTGCGACCGGCGCGACCAGGTCCGGCACGTCGTCGAGCAGCGCCGGATCGACGGGCTTGATCCGCGTCGCGAGGTCGTCGTCGTCGTCCCAGAGATTGCTCGGCGGCGGCGCCGACACGGGCGCCACCTGCGGCTCCGGCGCTGGCGCCGACACGAACGCCGCCTGCGGCGCCGGCGGTGGCGCATCGTTCGCCCGGACCAGCTCGAGGCCCAGCCGCTGCGTGACCGACTGAAGCCCGTCGCGCATCATCGCCGCGTGCGGCCAGCGATACGCGGGGTCGCGCGCGAGCGCCGTCAGCACGATGCCGTCGATGTCGGGTGGCACCAGCGGGTTGAAGGTCGAGGGCGGAGGAATTACGAGCGCGCACACGCGCTGCAACGTCTCGCGGTCGTCGCCGCTGGCGAACAGTGGACGGTTCGCCAACATCTCGTACGCGACCACGCCGAGCGCGAACAGGTCCGCGCGGGCGTCGATCATCCCCGTCATGACGTACTCCGGCGCCAGATACGCGCACGTGCCCTGCGGCGTCATCCTGGGCACCAGCCTCGCGAGGCCACTGTTGCTGATGAAGATGTGCGCCGGCGAGACGTCGCCGTGAACGATCCAGAGCGGCTGCCCCGCGGGGTCGCGGAGGTTGTGCACGTAGTCGAGCGCGTCGCAGATCTGGCGCACGATCGCGAGCGTGACGGGAACCGCGATCGGCTGGCCCGCACGCATGTGACCCGCGAGGATCTCCGCCAGGCTGGTTTCCGGACTCACGGCCTCACCCAGCCAATGGTAATCGACTCCAGTGGTGTCGCGCGAATGCGCGCCTTTTGCGCGCTAGGGCGCTTGGCATGCGGTCAGGGCGTTGCTCGATCTGCGCGATTCCATGCGCGACAAGGCCACGGAAGAATCACGAGGGCTCCCCGCCCCTTCTGCGTCGCTCGCGTCGATTCGAGCGCTGATCACGTGCGCAACGTTAGAGCGGGATCCGCCACAGCGTGCCTTCGCCGCCGACGTCGGTCGCGACCCACACCGCCGACGCATCGGCGCGGAGCGCGAGCACGTTGAGGAAGTCGAAGTCGGTCTCGGGCACCACGATCGCCTTCGGCACACAGCTCGTGCTCGCCGCGAGATCGCAGCTCAGGATCGTCGAGCGGTTGGACGCCGGATCGCGACCGGCGAAGTACACGCGATCTCCGTGCGCTGCGATCGTGCGGCGTGACGCCGTCGCGATCCGAGCCGGCGACGTGCACGTCCCGGTCAACGGACACGCGTACAGCGGGAACTCGCTGAGGTTGGAGCTCGTGTCGCCGTCGACGTAGAACAGCCGCGTGCTGCCTACCGCGAGGCCACCGAGGCTGATCTCGCTGCTCGCGCCGCCGGTGCCGACGGGTCCGGACGCGACGTCGATGATCTGGATCGGTCGCGCGCCGCTCGCCGCTTGACGCCAGACCGCGAGCACGCCAGCCCCGGCGTCGACCGACGTCGCGAAGCTCACGTCGCTGGTCTTCGTCCCCGCGATCTCCTTCGGCGGCGCCGTCGTCGCGGTGTCGAACGAGAGCGTCACCGTGTGCGCTGGCGCGTCGAAGCTGTTGTAGTCGAGGTACAGCGCGCCCGCCGTGCCGCGGAGGTGGGGGACGATCTTCCCTGCGCCGAAGAAGTGATGGCGCTCGCCTACGGTCGAGCCGTCGAGCGTCGCCTGCGCGAGCGTGGTGTCGTCCACCACCCAGTAGATCTTGTTGCCGGCGACCTCGACGCCCTGACCGCGGGCCGCGGTCGAGGCCCGACCGATCACGTTCGGCGCCGCGCCGCACCCGGTCGCGCGTGGACACGCGACCAGCTTGAAGCTGCCCCCGAGGTTGACGATCGGATACACCCAGTCGTCGCTGTAGGCGAAGTCGACGACGCGCCCGAGCGCCTTGGGCACGAGGACCTGCGGCGCGGCCACCGGCACGGGGGCATCGCTCGTGGCCTCCATCGCGTCCGGCAGATCGTCGGCGCCGGAGTCCGCGGCCTTGTTGCACCCCGCGGCGACGAACAGGGAGAGTGCGATGGACCCGAACGACGAGAGGCGGCTTGTCATGGTCGAAGCTCCTTTGCGAACCAGCCTCCGCAAGCGGTGAGCCAGCCACACCCGTGGCGGCAACTCGCGGATCTTGCTGCGCGACGGGGCGTCGTCTCGTCGTCGGTCGTGGCGGCTGCGCTGACCGCTGTAGCGTTGCCCGCTACACCACGACGCGGCCAGACCGCTGGATCAGTTGAACCCCAGTCGTTTGGGGTCGCACGATTGCCGCGAACACTTTCGCCGCACCTCGCATCTCCCCGTCGTATGGAGAGACCGTGAAGCTTGGCGATCGTTACCTCGTCTGGCGGCTTCGCCGGAACGATCGCGCGGCGTGCCGCGAGTTGATCGAACGGCATCACGGGATGGTGTTCGGTTACCTGCGGGGGCTCGGCGCCCATCAGGCGCTCGCCGAGGACCTGACCCAGGAGACGTTCCTGCAGGCCTGGCGCAGCATCGATCGGCTGCGCGAGGCTGCGTCGCTGCGCAGCTGGCTGATCGCGATCGCTCGTAACGAGTTTCTCCAGAGCGTCCGCGTGAAGGTCCTGCCGGTGGTCGAGCTCGACGACGGCAGCGACGTCATCGATCCGTCGGCGGGTACCGACACGCGGTTCGAGCAACACGAACGTGATCGCAAGACGCGACACGCCGTGCAGCAGCTCGAGCTCACACTGCGCGAGACGATCGCGCTGCACTACTTCGAAGGATTGAGCTTGCGAGAGATCGCGACCATCACGGGCGTGCCGGCCGGCACCGCGAAGTCGCGATTGAACAGGGCGCTCGAGTGTCTACGCGAGCTCTTGGATCAGGAGAACGAACATGACGAACGAGCAGGTGGAGATGCGCTTGCGGGCACACGGTAGTTACCGCGTACCGCCGGATCTCCAGGAGCGCCTAGAACAAACAATTCCGTCGACGTTCCGCGAACCGGAGCGGCGATGGAGGCAACGAAGGAGCTGGAAGATGGCGAAGCTTGGAATGTTGACTGCGGCAGCTGCGGCTGCCCTCGTGCTCGGTTACATCAGCCTCGGCAACCCGGGGCGCGCGAATGCCGACGTCTTGAAGCCGGTCGCGACCGCGTCGGGCAACGTCGCGGCGGTTCACCTCACGCTGCGGGCGTTGTCTCGCGACGGTGAAGACTTCTCGTACGTGAATCTGCAGGGCAGCATGCAACCGCTCGAGGTCTGGGTCGAAGCCCCGACCAAGACGACGGCGAGCGGCCGCATGCGCGTGGAGAAATCCGACCGGATGTACGTCTTCGACGGCAAGACCTCGACGTTCTACTTCCCGAG
>Ga0316605_10001789_pt1 | contig 12346 bp, 8 predicted proteins | sample OWC_soil_day20_n_FD_207666 | JGI IMG/M metagenome (GOLD analysis project Ga0316605, IMG submission 207666) | Wetland soil microbial communities from Old Woman Creek delta, Ohio, United States - OWC_soil_day20_noCT | ecosystem: Environmental > Terrestrial > Soil > Wetlands | place: USA: Ohio... | reverse complement strand
CGATCAGGTGTTTGCCGGCTTCTATGCGATCCAGGACCTCAACCGGGATGCCTTCTACTACGCCCGCCGCCTGGTGGACGGGGTGCATGGCCACCTGGACGACATCGACGAGGCGCTGACCAAGTACGCCGAGCACTGGAAGATCCACCGCATGGCCGCGGTGGACCGCAACCTGCTGCGCCTGGGCCTCTATGAGCTGATGTTCGTGCGGGAAGTGCCCTTCCCCATCGTCATCAACGAGGCCCTGGAGATCGTGAAGGAATTCAGCGACCAGGAGGGCACACAATTCCTGAATGGCATTCTGGATGCCGCACGCAAAGAGTTTCGACCGGAAGAAACCGGCCCACGGCTGAAGAAGAAGGCCCCTGCTGCGGAGCCCGCGGAAGATTCGTGACCGAACCTGGACCCGCTGGTTTGCTATGCTCGTTCCCTTCCCCAGCCTGACCTGATCGCCAGCCTGACCTGATCGTTGGAGCACTTGATGAGCACCTCGCGCAAGAAGTCCGCTGCCCCGAAGAAGTCCCCGGCCCCCCGCCCCGCCAAGACCGCCGCCCCCGAATCCAAGGCTGCCGCCCCCGCAGCCAAGCCGGCTGGCAAACCCCTCTCCAAGACCCCGGGCAAGGCCGCCGTCCAGACCATCGGCCTTGAGGAAATCAAGGCCCTCATCGCCCTGGTGGGCCGCGAGCCGTTCCAGGAATTCGAGTTCGAAGCCGGCGACATGCGCTTCCGCATCCGCAAGGACGGCCCTGCGCCCGTCATCCACGCCCCGGTGGCCGCTCCCTTGATGGTGGCCGCCTCCGCCGCGCCTGTGGTCCATCACCTGCCCAGCGCCCCGGCGGCGCCCGTGGACGAGCCCGGCATCCACTACGTCACCAGCCCCATCGTCGGCACCTTCTACCGGGCCTCCAACCCCACGGCCACCCCCTACGTGTCTCCCGGCGACTACGTGAAGCCGGGCCAGACCCTCTGCATCATCGAAGCCATGAAGCTCATGAACGAGATCGAGTGCGACGTGGCCGGCGAGGTGGTGAAGGTGCTCGTGGAGAACGGTACCCCCGTCGAATACGGCGAGCGGCTCTTCGCGGTCCGGATCGGCTAGCCATGGGCGCTGCCATCAAACGCAAGGTATCTCCGGTTCCCGTGGCCGCCCCCCAGGACACGCCGCCCTTCAAGAAGGTCCTCATCGCCAACCGCGGCGAGATCGCGCTGCGCGTGATCCTCGCCTGCAAGGAGATGGGCATCCAGACCGTGGCGGTCTATTCCGAGGCCGACCGCAACGCCCTGCACGTGCGGTTCGCCGATGAGGAAGTCTGCATCGGCCCGCCGCCCTCCTCGAAGTCCTACCTGAACATCCCGCAGGTGATCGCCGCCGCGGAAGTCACCGGCGCCGAGGCCATCCATCCCGGCTACGGCTTCCTCAGCGAGAACGCGCACTTCGTGGAAGTCTGCCAGGCCTGCGGCATCACCTTCATCGGCCCCAGCCCCGAGATCATCCGGAAGATGGGCAACAAGGCCCAGGCCAAAGCCACCATGCAGGCCGCTGGCGTACCCCTGATGCCCGGCAGCGACGGGCTCATCGAGACCGTCGAGGAGGCGTTGGTGGTGGCCGAGCAGATCGGCTACCCCGTCATCGTCAAGGCCAGCGCCGGCGGCGGCGGACGCGGCATGCGCATCGTCAACAACCCGGAAGAGCTGCCCGACCTCTACAACAACGCCAGGAGCGAAGCCAAGGGCGCCTTCGGCGACGACAGCGTCTACATGGAGAAGTACCTCCTGGAGCCGCGGCACATCGAAGTCCAGATCATGGGCGACCTCTTCGGCAACGTGGTGCACCTGGGCGAGCGCGAATGCTCGATCCAGCGCCGCCACCAGAAGCTCATCGAGGAAAGCCCCAGTGCCGTCCTCGAGCCGGGCCTTCGCCAGCGCATCTGCGACACCGCCGTGCGAGCCGCCAAGGCCGTGGGCTACTTCAACGCGGGCACCATCGAGTTCCTGCTCGACAAGCGCGGCGACTTCTTCTTCATGGAGATGAACACCCGCGTGCAGGTGGAGCACCCCGTCACCGAGCTGGTCACGGGCATCGACATCGTGAAAGAGCAGCTGCGCATCGCCGCCGGGCAGAAGCTGAGCTTCACCCAGGAGGATGTCGTCCAGAAGGGCCACGCCATCGAGTGCCGCATCAACGCCGAGGATCCCTTCAAGTTCACCCCCAGCCCCGGCCGCATCACCGCCCTGCACTTCCCCGGCGGCCCCGGCATCCGCGTGGACACCGCCATGCACCAGGACGCGGTGATCCCGCCCCACTACGACTCCATGGTGGCCAAGCTCATCGCCTACGGCGCCAACCGCCCTGAAGCCATCGCCCGCATGCGCCGAGCGCTCGACACCCTGGTCATCGAGGGCATCAAGACCACCGCCCCCCTGCACCGCCGCATCATGGACCACCCCGACTTCATCGCCGGCACCTTCTCCACCAAGTGGATGGAGACCTTCATGGAAGAGATGAAGCGGGAACAGACCCTGCTCTGAGCCCCCCCGGTCAGATCCGGAACTGGGACACGTCCCTGGCCAGGCCCTCCGACACCCGCGCCAGCTCCATCGCCGTGCGGCTGACTTCCTGCACCGTGGCGGACAGCTCGTGGGTGGCCGTGGCGTTCTGGCCCACCTCCCGCGAGGTTTCGTCCACCCGGCGCGCCACCTCGGCCGAGGTGCTGGCCTGCTCCTCGGTGGCCACGCCGATCTGCTGCATCATGCCCTCCATGGTGCCGATGGACTCGTTGATCCGCACCATCAGGCGCAGGGTGGTGGCCACCACATCCGTGCCCGCCTCCACGGCGGAGTGGGTCTCCTCGATGAGCCCCTCGATCTCCGCGGAGGCCTGCCGGCTGCGCTCCGCGAGCTTCCGCACCTCTTCGGCCACCACCGCGAAGCCCTTGCCGTTCGCGCCGGCCTTGGCGGCCTCGATCGCGGCGTTGAGGGACAGCAGGTTGGTCTGCCGGGCGATCTCCTGGATCACCCCCACGGCCTTGGCGATGCTCGCCGTGGCCTGGCGGATCCGGTCCATGCCCCGGGCCACTTCCTCACCACCCCTCTGCCCCTCCTCCGTGGCGGATACCGCCAGGGTGGCCTGGTCCACCGAGGTCTTCACGTTGGAGGCCACCTGCTGGACGCTGGTGGAGAGCTCCAGAATGGCCGCGGCGACCTGCTCGGTGGTGGCGTGGACGGTCTCGCTGCCCCGGGCGATCTGGTCCGTGGTGGCCGACATCTGCTCGGAGGAAGCGGACAGCTGCGTGGCTCCGCTGGCCACCGCCGCGGAGGCGTCGGCCATCTGTGAGATCGTCTGGCGCAGCTGACGAAGCATCGCATTCAGGGAACGGCCCAGGTCACTGATCTCGTCCAAGCCGTCCGCGGGAGCCTCCAGCCTCAGGTCGCCGCCCGCCACGCCGGCGAGCACCCCCTTGAAGGTTTCGACGGGCCGGGTGATGCTCCGGGTGATGGCCATGGCCGCGCCCACGCCCGCGGCCACGGCCGCGAGGGCCAGCAGCCCCAGGAAGAGGGTCGCCTTGCGGTGGGCGCCGTTGGCGGCCTCGAAAGCCTTGGCGGATTGATCGGCCGTGAACCGCTCCATGGTTTCGAGGTGCGTCATCCACAGGTCGTTGTCCCCCCGGGCCTCCCCGAAGAGCCGGGCGGCCGCCTCCCTCCGGCGGCCCTGCGCCGCCAGCGCGAGCACCTGCTCGTTCGCGGCCCTCGCCCGGGTCCGGACCTCCTCGATCTGGCCGAAGATCGCCCTGGCCTGTTCGGACAGCAGCAGCTGCTTCAGCTCCGCGGCGTCCTTGTCGTAGGTGGTCCGGGCCGCCTCCAGCAGCTTCTGGTTGGAGTCCAGCAGCCCCGGATCCTCGGCCAACAGGGCCGTGCGGAGGTACCGCTGAACCGACTGGGTCTGGACCTGCATGCTCGAAGCCAGACTCTCTTCGCGGGCGTAGACCGTGACGATGCGGGCGAGGTTCTCACCCATGGATCGCAGCTGGACCAGGGCGACGCCCATGGCCAGGATCAGGAGGGCCAGCACGAACCCGAAGGCGAGGGCCAGCCGGCGACCGATCTTGAGGGACTTGAACATTCGGGACCTCCGTTTCCTGTCAGCACAACCATGCAGCCCGTGATTATGGACAGAGTGGCGTGGCAAAAGATGTAAGTTGGATTTCGTACCCCCGCCCCGGCCCGGCCCGGACGAGCGGCCGCGGAATCCGCTAGACTGGAGGCCGTGCCGCTATAGCTCAGTTGGTAGAGCGCCCGCCTTGTAAGCGGATGGTCGTTGGTTCAATTCCGACTAGCGGCTCCAACCCTTTGGGACCCTCATGGACCTTTCCGACCCGAACCGCCCGTGAGCCAATCCTCCCCCGCCCGCCCCAGTCTCCTCCGCTCGGCCGGCGTGGTCGGGGTGATGACGCTGCTGAGCCGCCTCACGGGGCTGCTGCAGACCTTCTTCCTCAGCCACGTGCTGGGCGCCGGCTCGGCGGCGGACGCCTACGCCGTGGCCTTCCGGCTGCCCAACCTGCTGCGCCGCTTCACGGCGGAGGGCACCATGACCGCGGCCTTCCTGCCCACGCTGGCCGAGGCCGAGGCCGCCGAGGGCGAGGCCGCCGTGAAGGCCGTGGCGGCGCGGTTCCTGGGCACCCTGCTCGCCATCCTGCTGCTGGGCGTGGCCCTGGTCCTGCTCTTCATGGGCCCCCTGGCCGGCCTGCTCACGCTGGGCCGACCCGACGCCCAGGGCGCGCTCACCACCCTGCTGGGCCGCATCATGTTCCCCTACCTGGCCCTGGTGAGCCTCACGGCGGGCTTCACGGGCCTGCTGAACCTGCGCCACCGCTTCGCCCTGGCGGCTTCCGTCTCGGTCTTCTGGAACCTCGCCTTCATCGCCTTCGGCTGGACCGCCCTGCGGATGCTGGAACGGAAGGGCACCGTCCCCCTCGAGACCGTCGCCACGGTGTGCGCGGTCGCCGTGCTCGCGGGCGGCGTCCTCCAGCTGCTGGTGGTGCTCCCCGCCATGCGGAAGGAGGGCTTCGGCCTCGCCTTCGGCCTGCACCTGGGCGACCCCTGGGTGCGCAAGGCCCTCCGCCGCATGGGCCCGGGCCTGCTGGCCGCCGGCATCTACCCCATCAACGCGCTCATCAGCGCCATGCTGGCCTCCATGCTGCCGAACGGCGCCCAGATGGTGCTCTACAACAGCGGCATGATGGGCGAGATGGTGCTGGGCCTCTTCGCCATGAGCCTGGCCACCGCGAGCCTGCCCACGCTCTCGCGGCAGGCCGAGGCCCGGGACTGGCCCGCCCTGAACCGCAGCCTCACCCAATCCATCTCGGCCTCGGCCCTGCTGGTGCTGCCCGCCTCGGCGGGGCTGGCGGTGCTGGCCGCGCCCATCTGCGCCCTGCTCTTCCGCACCGGGGCCTACGATCCCGCGGCCTCGGACTGGACAGCCCTCACCCTGGTGTTCCAGTCCCTGGGCCTGGTTTTCGTGGCGGCGCAGCGCCTGGGCAATCAGGCACTCTACGCGCTGAAGGACTACCGCGGCCCGGCCGCCCTCGCGGGCTTCACCCTCGTGCTGAACGTGGCCCTCAGCCTCGCGCTGCTGAAACCCCTGGGCACGGGCGGGCTCGCCCTCGCCAACGGCCTCGCCAGCCTGGCAGGTCTGGCGGGCGTGCTGCTCCGCCTCCGTCCCCGCCTGCCCGGCATGGATCTGCGTCCCCTCCTGAACGCCACGGGCCGGGCCCTGGGCGCCTGCCTCCTCATGGGCCTGCTGGCCTGGGGCGGCGCGCGGGGCCTCGGCCTGGACGCGCCCCACGCCTTCAGCCGCCTGGCCCTGGCCCTGCGGCTCCTGCCGCTGGTGGCGCTCTGCGCGGGGATCTACGGCGTCGCCGCCGCGGCGCTCGGGCATCCCGAGGCCCGGGATTTGGCCTCGAAGGTGCGGCGCAAGCTGTTCGGCGGAGCCTGAGGCGGCGGCTCAGCTCTCGGGCGCCGCGGCGGTCCGCAGCTCCCGCCGGAGGGCCTTGCCCACGGCGTTCTTGGGGATCTCCGTCAAAAAGCTGAAGCTGGTGGGCACCTTGTAGTTCACGAGCAGGCGCCGGCAGTGGGCGCGGATCTCCTCGACCGACAGCTCCTTGCGCAGCACCACGTAGGCGCGCACGGCTTCGCCTGTGTCCTCGTGGGGAACGCCCACCACCGCCACGTCCGCCACATCCGGATGCAGCGCGATGCAGGCCTCCACCTCGTTGGGAAAGACGTTGAAGCCGCTGACGATGATCATGTCCTTCTTGCGGTCCGTGACCTGCAGGTAGCCCTCGGCGTCGAAGCAGCCGATGTCGCCGGTGTGCAGCCAGCCCCCGCGCAGGGTCCGCGCCGTCTCTTCGGGCTGGTTCCAGTAGCCCCGCATCACCTGGGGGCCCTGCACCACGATCTCGCCGTGCTCGCCGGGGGCCAGGTCGCGCCCCTCGTCATCCACGATGCGGACCTGCGTTCCGGGAAGGGGCAGGCCCACGCCGCCCACCTGCGCCATGGTGCGCCGCAGGCGGGTGCCGTCCTTCACAGCGGCGTTGTAGGTGACCAGGGGGCTGGCCTCGCTGAGGCCGAAGCCCTCGATCACCAGGCAGCCGGTGAAGGCTTCCCAGGCCTGCAGCACGGAGGGGTGGGTCTGCATGCCGCCCGCGAAGGCGCCGAGCATCTTCCGGGTCATCTCCGGGCGGAACCAGGGCTCGGCCGGCAGCGCCTTGAGCAGCGTGTTCACCGCGGTCATCCAGGTGATCTCGTGCTTCCGGAACGCCGGCTCGAGGTTCTTGAGGGGCCTGGGATTGGGCACCAGGATGCTGTGGCTGCCGCTGTGGAAGCCGAAGAGCAGGTTGATGGTGAACGCGATGACGTGGTACATCGGCAGCACGGTGAGCACCGTCTCCTCGCCGTGGGTGAGGTAGATCCGCGTGATCTCGGCGATCTGCTCGAGGTTGGCCAGGAGGTTGCCGTGGGTCAGCATGGCGCCCTTGCTGGTGCCCGTGGTGCCCCCGGTGTACTGCAGCAGCGCCAGGCTGTCGCGGGTGATCGCCGCGGCGGTCACCGCCTCGGGCAGGAGGTGTTCCTTCGCCAGGTGGAGGGAGCCCTGGTGCAGGGCCCGGGGCAGGCGGACTGTGGGCAGGCCCAGGGCCGGCAGCATGCCGGACAGCTTCAGCTTGGCCCAGATGAGGCTCCGCGCGACCAGGGGGAAGAAATCGGCGATGCCCGCCACCACGATGGTCTTCACCCGGGTGTTGGGCACCACGGAGGCCACCTTGTCCCCGAAGTGGTCGAGCACCACCAGCACCTCGGCGCCGCTGTCCTGGAGCTGCAGCTCCAATTCCCGCGGCGTGTAGAGCGGGTTGGTGTTCACCACCACGCAGCCCGCCTTGAGCGCCCCGAAGGCGCATACGGGGTAGGCCAGCGCGTTGGGCAGCAGGATCGCGACGCGCGTGCCCACCGCCAGTTTCAACCCATGGTGCAGGTAGGCGGCGAAGGCGTCCGAGAGGTGGTCCACCTGCTTGAAGCTGAGGGAGGCTTCCATGCCGTTGGGCAGCACCAGGGTCTCAGCGGGGTGGTCGCCGTAGCGCTCCGCCGCGTGGCGCACGAGCTCGCCCAGATTCCGGAAGGGCATGGGCTCCGCCGCGCGTCCCACCCCCGCCGGATAGCGGGACCACCAGGCCTGTTCTGCATTCATCGAATCCGCCTCGAAGGTCCAGTTCCCGCCGCGGACCGATGGTTCAGCCCCGTTCCAGTGCATGGAAGGCATCAGTTTATCCCATCCGCCCCGGGATGGCCCGCGCCGAGGCGCTCCAGACAGGGAGACGGCCGGGCAGGCCCGGCCGTCTCCTGGCGCGTGACCCGGAAAGCCCGGATCAGTTCTGCAGTTCGACAGTCACCACGGCGCCGCCCATCTGGGGCAGGGTCGACACGGTCTTCACCACCTTGCGGCTGGCGGCATCCACCCACATGAGGGTGAGACCGGCATCGCCCTGGGCGGAGGCGATCTCCACCTTCCAGGCCTTGAAGCTGCCGGCGGGCACCTTCACCTCTTCCAGGGCCACGACCTTGGCCTGCTTGAGCTGGACCTTCTGCTTCTGCAGGTCGAGGTTGCGGAAGAGGACCGTGTAGCCCTGGGCCAGCGGCAGGCAGGCGAGCGCATCCTGGGAACCCGAGCCGTCGGCGTAGGCGCCGCCGCCCAGCTCGACGCTGAAGGGCTTGGGGTCGCCGCCCATGGCCATGGTGCCGTTGGCCTTGGTGCCGGCGTAGGCGATCTCTACCGTGACGGGGCCCTGCTTCACCTGGCGCTTCAGGGGCACCAGCGTGCTCTCGGCCATGGTGGTGGTGTCCACCGCCTCGCCCATGGGCAGCTTCGCGGCGTCGATGATCACCCAGGCGCCACCCTCATGCTTCACCGTCCGGATCATGGAGATGGCGAGGCTCTGGGTGCCCATCACGATGGTGCCCCCGTAGGTGTAGGTGCCCGCCGTGGGCTGGGCCACGGGCGCGGGCACGGTCACCGCGGCCAGATCCACCTTCTTGGCGAGCACCACGGACTTGGGATCCACGGTGATCTCCGGCAGGCGCTTCATGACGTCGGGCGTGCCGCCCTCCTGGTGCCGGCCCTTCAGGTGCTTGGCGAAGAAGGCTTCGGCGGCGGCCATCATCGCCATGTTGTTCACGGGGCGCGCGAAGCCGTGGCCCTCGTCAGGGGCGCAGATGTACTCCACCGGGAAGCCCCGGTCGCGCAGGGCGACGACGATCTGCTCGCTCTCGGCCTTCTTCACCCGGGGATCGTTGGCGCCCTGCACCACGAGGAGCGGCGTCTTGATCTTGGCCACGGAATTCAGGGGAGACTGCCGTTCCAGCTGCTTCTTGCCTTCGGGCGTGTTGGGGTCGCCCATGCGTTCGTGGAAGATGATGCGGCCGGCCTCCCAGTACGGGGGAATGGTTTCGAGCAGGGTGAGCAGGTTGGAGGGACCCACGATGGACACCGCCGCGGCGTAGACATCAGGCGTGAAGGCCACACCGGCCAACGTGGCGTAGCCGCCGTAGGAACCGCCCATGATGCCCACGCGCTTGGGATCGGCGATGCCCTGGGACACCAGGTGCTTCACGCCCCAGGTGATGTCGTCCTGCATGAGGTCGCCCCACTGCTTGTTGCCCGCGTTGAGGAACTTCTTCCCGTAGCCGGTGGAGCCGCGGAAATTGGGCGACAGCACCGCGTAGCCGCGGTTGGCCAGGAACTGCGCGAAGCTGCTGAAGCCCCAGCGGTCGCGGGCCCAGGGGCCGCCGTGGGGGAAGACGATCAGGGGCAGGTTCTTCGCCGCCACGCCCTTGGGCAGGGTCAGGTAGGCCGGAATCTCCAGGCCGTCGCTGGACTTGTAGCGGATGGGCCGCATCGACACCAGCGGCTCGCGGGGCAGGTTCTCGCGGGAGACGTACTCAAGGGTGAGCTTCTTGGTGCGGCGGTCGAAGAGGTAGCGGGCGCCCGGGTCCCGGTCGCTGTAGGTGGCCACCATCACCAGTTGCTCGTCGGCGGTCATGGAGGCCAGGGCGATCTCCTGGCCCGGCAGCTTCTTCTGGATCAGCTTGTAGTCGGCTTCCCACGCCTTGTTCTTCCAGTAGACGCGGGTGCGGTCATCCTCATAACTGGTGGCGAGCAGCTCGTCGGTGAGGTCGGAGAAGGTGGCGTTGCCGAAATCCACACGGTTCATGGGGTCGGACTCCAGCTTCTCCTCCTTGCCCGTGGCGGGATCGAACAGCACCAGCTCCGTCAGGTCACGGTTACCCTTGTTGGTTTCGAGGTAGACGCGCTTGCCGTCCTTGTGGAAGTTCACAGGGCCGGCGGATTCGAACACCGTGCACTCGTAGACCTTGGTGAAGCCCGTTGGATCCACCCGGAGGATCTCGGTATCCCCCTTCTCGGTGGTGCGTACCGCGAGCCGAAGGTTGGCGTGCTTGTCGAACACCCAGCCGGCGATGCGCTCGGTGTTCTTGCGGATCAGCGTCCGCTCGCCGGTGGAGATCTTCACCTTGTAGACGTCGTGCCACGCGGCGTCACGGTCGTTGAGGCCCACGAAGATCACGTCGGGCTCGGCCTTCGGCACGGCGTAGATCATGGCCCGGGCGCCCTTGGCGGCCGTCAGGTTGCGGGCCTCGGGGGCATCCTTCCCCTCGGCGGGCTTCGCGGCGGGATCCACGGCGTAGACGTTGTAGTTCTCGTCGCCGTCCTTGTCCTGCACGAAGAGGATCTGCTTGCTGTCCCGACTCCAGAAGAAGCCGGGGATGGGCCGCTTGGGGTCCGCCGTGATCAATCGGCCCTTGCTGTAGGGCTCGCCGACCTTCTTCACCCAGACATTTCGAGTGTCCTTGTAGGGCTTGAGGAAGGCGATCCACTGGCCGTCCGGCGACAGCTGCGCCGCGGCGATTTCCGGATTCCCGAAGAACTTGTCCCGGTCCACGAGGGGGACAGGCTGGCTCTTCTTGGAGGGGGCGGCGGCCGGAGCCTTGGCGCCTTCGGCGGCCATGGGCAGCGCCAGGGCCAGGGCCAAGCCCGGCCCGAGGAGGCAGGACAAGAACACATGTCGTTTCATGCGCAGTGCTCCTTTGAGAGGTGGATAGAAAAAGAAGATACGCCCAAATGCGACCAAGAGGTTATCCACTACCGCCCGGCGGAGGCTCCGGGGGGGCGAACGGCGGGAATTCCAGGGTGACGGCCAGGGGATCTGCCCCATTCCGCCCCGCCATGGCACAGTCGAGCGGGAGGCCATCCATGAAGGCGGTCATTCAACGGGTGACGCGGGCCGCCGTCCGCAGCGGCGACCTCGAGGCGGCCATCGGCCCCGGCCTGCTGGTGCTGGTGGGCCTGGAGGTCGGCGACACCGAGGCGGACTGCGCCTGGGCGGCCGCCAAGATCGCCTCGCTCCGCGTCTTCGAGGACGCCGACGGGAAGATGAACCTCGGCCTGGAGGAGGTGGGGGGCGAGATCCTCGCGGTGAGCCAGTTCACCCTGGCGGGAAGCATCGCCAAGGGCCGCCGGCCCTCCTTCGATCGGGCCATGAACCCCGCCGAGGCCCGGGTCCTCTTCCGCGCCTTCCTCGACCTGATGAAGGCCCAGACCCCCCGGGTGAAGTCGGGTTTCTTCCAGGAGCACATGGCGGTCGAGCTGGTGAACGATGGGCCAGTGACCCTCATCCTCGAGCGTTGAAGATCCCGCCGCTCAGTGTCCCAGTCCCGCCTCGAAGGCACGCAGGGTCACGAGGAACACTTCAGGCGCGTCCCACATCACCCAGTGCCGCGCCGGCGGGAAGTAGACCGCCCGGAAGGCCGGCAGCCCCTGGAAGCCGAATTGCGCCAGCGTGGCTGCCTCCTTCGCGGGATCGGCCTCCCGGGGCCCCGCGGCCATCTGCAGCACGGGAAGCTCGAGCTGGGCGCGGCGCCCGGAAAGCGGGTCCGCCATCAAGGCCCGCAGGTAGGCCTGGAGGACCGCTGGCGGTACGCGCCGGGCATCGACCACCAGGCGCTTGAGCTGATCAGGCCCCGCGGTCATGGGCTTGAAGAAAGCCTCCAGGGCCGGGCCGGGATCCTTGCCCAGGGCCGTCACGGTGCCTTCCAGGTAGGCCGGGGGAATGGCGCTCAGGAAGCTGTCCACCAGCACCAGGCCCCTAAACGCCCCGGGATCCTCCAGCACTGTCCGGGCGGCGATGGGGCCGCCCATGGAATGGCCGACCACCAGGCACGGCGCGAGGCCCTCCTTGCGGACCAGCGCCGCCAGGTCCCTGGCCAGAACGCCGAAATCCGCGCGTCCATCGATCACGGCCGGGCCGGGGCTGCCGCCGCTGCCCGGCAGGTCCACGCTCAGCACCGTGTGATCCCGCGCCAACTCCGCGGCGGCGCCGGACCAGACCTCCTTGTTGCCGCCGAAGCCATGGATCAGCAGGATGCCCGGCCCCTTGCCGGCCTTGAGAAAGGCCGGCGGGGCCGCCTGGAGGCAGAGGGAGAGGGCGCAGAGGAATGCGGCGCGGCAGGGCATCGGGAGTCCTTTCGTCAGATCTTCGGAGCCTCGAGCCCGAATTCGGCCCAGCCTTCCTTGGTGGGTCCATAGAGGCTCGGGAGGTGCAGGCCCGCCTGCCGCATGAGCACCGTCATCTGGCCGCGGTGGTGGGTCTGGTGGCTGACCAGCACGTAGAGGGCGAAGGCGCCGGTCCAGGTCTCGCCGTAGAGGGTGAAGTTGCGGCCCAGTTCGGTGTTGCTCCAGCTGCCGATGTGATCGAGGAGGGAATCGCTCACGGCCCGGTACGCC
>Ga0316605_10001787_pt1 | contig 12353 bp, 13 predicted proteins | sample OWC_soil_day20_n_FD_207666 | JGI IMG/M metagenome (GOLD analysis project Ga0316605, IMG submission 207666) | Wetland soil microbial communities from Old Woman Creek delta, Ohio, United States - OWC_soil_day20_noCT | ecosystem: Environmental > Terrestrial > Soil > Wetlands | place: USA: Ohio... | reverse complement strand
GGATAGATAACGGGGTGATGTTTTGCCCTGATCATGGTATCAGCGGATTAGAATATACAACAAGACAAAAAATACAAACTGGCTCAGGAATAGCAGGGCAGCCATCGGATTTTTGGTGTCGATCTTAAAAATCTTTATCAGGCTGACAAATATAAATGCTGTCAGATACCAGACTACATAATTTTTCAGGGGAACAACCGAATTCTGCCAGCTCCACATGTCCATTTTCGGTGCTAACTGCTCCAGGATCAGGTCGTAAATCACCATAAGCAAGGGGGCCAAAACGATTGTGAGTCCTGACCTTAGTTTCAGATTTTGGAGGATGGATATAGCTGTATAAGTCAGAAAAAGCCAGTTTAACCCTATCAGAAGAGGGGCGCCGAACAGTTTGATACCCAATCCATTTCCGTATTTGTAACTGCCAAATATCAGTCCCGTGTTGACACCGGCAACTTCAATCAGGTAACCCAGAAGAAATATCACGACAAATATCAGAACTGATTTTCCGGTATATTCTGTATGGTAAACAGCAAGCAGATAGATACTCAGGAGTAGTGCAAACGGGGTTATCTGAATGAATATTTCCTTCGAAAAAGGAAAAATAAAGCCCAGCAATCCAACTATGTAAAAAATGAGGATAAACTTCCTCACTTCAGGTAAAGCTAATTTGTTTTTTGGATATAAATTCATCGGTGACAATCTATTTTCAATAATTTACACTGATAAGCAGATAAGTAATATTTGTGTTCCGGTTATAAAGTTTTTACTTCAGATATACCTGAAAGTTTTTTTGGTTATCGTATTTTATGCAGACTGTATTTCGTCCAATACCCGATGAATGATTTTCAGGAACCAGACTGTATAGTTTTGAGGATTTACTTCCACATCGTTTCGGAGCTTATCAGTATCAATGTACATGTAATCGGATACTTCAGCCGGATTGGGATGGGGTAGTGAATCGGCAAAACCTATAAACACATGATCAAATTCGTGTTCGGTCAGTTCGTTGTCCAGCTTTTCGCGGTAGGTGAAATCAAATATCTTTGTCACATCCGTTACGGCCAGTCCCATTTCTTCCCGTAATCGCCTTTTTACGGCATCCGTATTGCTTTCGTCCGGTTTTGGATGAGTACACACGGTATTGGTCCATAATTCGGGCGAATGATACTTGTCGGGTGCTCTTTTCTGTAAAAGTAATTGCTTTTGTGAGTTGAAAATAAATACCGATACAGCCCTGTGAAGCAAGGCTTCCCGGTGAGCTTCCATTTTTTCCATCAACCCGGTTTCGTTGTCGTTCGGGTCTACTAAGATTACGAATTCTGCCATCTATATGAGTTTAGCTTTGTACATGAAACCAACCTTAATTATTATCAGATATTTCCTGAGATTAGATATTCTTACCCTTTGAGAAAGAATTTTTTCGGGGGTTGATTTTTGTATTTTATTGAATAAAGAATGATAATAATGAAAAGCTAATGCAACTGCAAGTTTTGATTTGTCGGGCAAGCGTTTGATGCCTGTGTATGCCTCTTCAAAGTCATGCTGAATGGATCGTTCAATGAGCGATTTTATTTCTCCGCAAAATTTCTTTCCTGCAATCTCCGGAAAATAATTTCTTCCCAGTTCCACGGTATCCTCTTTCAGGTCGCGCATGAAATTTACTTTCTGAAAAGCTGACCCCAGTTTTTGTGCGGAATGCTCCAACTCGTCGTACAAGTTTTGATTGCCGTTGCAGAACACCTTCAGACACATAAGTCCTACCACATCAGCTGATCCGTAAATGTATTCCTCCAGTTCAGATGCAGCGTTGTAATCTGTTTTTGTCAGGTCATATCTCATGCTTTGGATAAAAGCTGTGATATGCTCCCTGTTGATGTTATATCTTTTTACAGTATCAGCAAACGAGGTTAGTATCAAATTGCAGCTGATATTATTTTCCAGGGCATAATCCAGATCGTCGTTAAGTTTGTTGAGCAGGTACGACTTGTCATAGCCATGTAAACTGTCCACGATTTCGTCAGCAAGTCTTACAAATCCATAAACAGCATATATAGCTTTTCTTTTTTCTTTTTCAAGCACGGATGTGGCCAGAGAAAATGAAGTACTGTACCTTTTAGTGATCAGTTCAGATACTTTATAACTGTTTTCGATGTAAAAAGCGACACTCATAGGCAATATTCTTTTGTCATTGTGTAACTCTATATGAAAAATACCATGGTAAATGTAAGGTATTATTTGGAAAATTAAAATAAATGACGAAAATTTTATTTCAGGTACATCTTCAGATAATTCCGAAAATTGATAAGGATTTGCGCCGGTTTACGATTCTTTCTGTCACTGCAGGTCTGCCAATAAACTGTTATTAGTTTGCATGAACTTTTTTTCTCCACAGATTTAATCTTGGAATCTAAACTAAATGTTAGCCATAATACCCCGTTTTCTGTCCGTCATTCTGTTTTAAATCTGTTAATAAACGATATTTCAGACTGACCAGATGCAGAGTCCATGACGACAGTGTGTTTTTTTGTTAATTCATATGCATTCGTTTAAGTTGGTGTTCCAATGCCGGGAAATATCTTTAACACGGCACAGAAGAAAATCAATGACAAAAGAAAATAACCACACGAAACATAAAATTCATAATTTAATTGCTGAGACTTTAAAATTAATATATTGTAACAGGAAGCAGACTTTTCTAACAAACAAATTCAATGCCTTAATAGTTTTTGACTTTTGCTGATCGTATTCTCTTCAATAACTACGGCATGTCAGAACAGAGTTATTTTTTGCATTTATTCTGATATTATAGAAAACACATACAAAATACACAGATATATATCCAATATCAAAATAATTGTATATATTTGCTTCTGGATTATTAATAAATTCAAAATTCAAAAAGGACATATCATAACTGAAATTATAAATTTTTCAAACAAAACAATTCTCAGGTCAATATGAATGCGGGCTGACCTTTCCCGGCATGAAATTCCTGTCTGTTCTATTGTTTCTAACCTACTTGTCGTACTCCGGCAAGCTAAAATTTATATTCATGAAACGATTTCCATTCCTGTTTACATGTGTGGTTCTTTTTTCCGGTCTTTATGCTCAAAACCCGACCGGGAAAGTTAATACCAAATATCTCCGGCCTTCCATAACCATGTTGTTCTCTCAGCCTAAAGATGCCGACGAAGAAGTGGTTATCTCCAAATTCCGTAATCTGGAAGTCAACAGTAAATTCGACAATCACAGAATTGACTATCCGGATATGAAACCCATCGAACCCCTGAATCTTCAGAAAAACGCCTTGATTGAAAAATATGTTCGTGGCGCTTCCAATCCTGTCATCGCCAAATGGTGGGGACGCGATGCCAACGGCAGTTTCAACTATTCACTCGTGGCCGAAAGGGGCTCATACACTGCGACAGATGCCGATGCGATTATCTCGAGAGGCTCAAATACCAGTCGTATCGAAATGATTGGCGAACAACTCATCGATAAGTCTTACATTCTCCTCTACGAAATTACCGACCTCTATTCGATGGAAGAATATTACGACCGGCAGGATGCCCTCAACAGAAAACTGAAAAATTATACTCCGGTGAAACGTACCGATGAAGGGTATAATTGCGACTACAAGGTGTATGCCTATAAAATAAATTTCAACGATTCCGTTGCCAGTGAATTTTATTCCCGGTACTGGGTCGATCCCAAGAATCCCGACAAACAAAAGGTGGCTGCATGGGCTGACGCGACTTTTCCTGTAAAACTCATCGCGTTAACGGGTGGATCGGTACGATCGGCACAGTCGAAAGAAAAAAGTCTGAATACTAAGAAAAAAACAATGCGCGAATTGCTCGAAGATATACCGGCCAATATTCAGAATAATGCTGTTTTTGAACTGGGAAGAAGAATTGAAGACTTCAAACTGAAAGTTACTGTTTTCAAAGCATATCCTGTGAGCGCCAAACTTGGCACAAAGGAAGATTTGTACATTGATCAGCGGTTCTACGTTTATGAAATTGAACAGGATAAAAGTGGCAATCAGAAGACTAACCGGAAAGGAGTGGTTAGAGTGAAAACTATCAACGATAATAAGCAGGTTGCTACCGGTTCATCTTTACCTTCGGTATTCCAGCAAGTCGATGGAGGAAGAATTTATCAGGGTATGTTTATGGAAAGCAAGGAAGATTACGGATTAATTCTGAATATCGGGAAAAACGGTTCCTCCAACAATGCCATGGAAGGCTTTAATATCGGCGCCGATTTTCGTATTTCGCGTTTCCTGAAAAAACCGGGGTGGCATCTGGGTATTGACGCATCCCTGCGCTCAATGAAAGATGTATATGCCGGAGACATCGGTACTTCAACCCGCTATCTGATCAGTTCCAGTGAATTATGCTCGGGCAGTACCTATGCTATCGCTGTCAATTTATCCAAAGAATCTTATTTTACCCGAAAGGGTAATGTATATCTGAGGCCACAATTTGGAGTGGGATTACAGAGTTATTCGTTTAAAGAAGTTGGTGGTTATGAAATTGCATCCGACAATAAGGATTATTCCTGGTCGTCCCTGTATGTTCCGATCGGTATTGGTATCGGCTGGAATATTACTCCGATGTTCAGCCTCGAAATGAAACCCGGCGTATTTGCAAGGTTTGCGGCTTCGACTGATAATAAGGAAAAACTTATTCAGTCTGCTGCTCCGGTGATCGACAATTGGGGATTTGGTTCAATCGGAAAAATGAATGTTGGCACCACAAATACCATCTGTTTACGTATCAGATTCTAATTAACCGTTAATTATATACCATTAAAAAATATTGATTATGAAGAAAACAGCAAAAGTGCTCAGCCTCTTTCTCATATTGTTCACATGTTTTGGTGTGACAGTTGCGGGACAGAACAAAAAAGCCGATAAAGATACCCGCAACTGGGTGTACGAAATAGAACCGGTTGGTGTAGGCACACAGGGTTCCTACCTGATAAAGGTGTGGTCTTACTCCAAAAAACCTATAGTAGCCATCGAACAGGCAAAAAAGAATGCCGTTCACGGAATTATCTTCAAGGGCTTCACAGGTATTCAGGGTGTTCCGGGTCAGCGGCCACTCACCAATAATCCCAATCTGGAAGTGGAACAGGCCGAATTCTTTAAAAACTTTTTTGCTGAAGGCGGCAAATACATGAAGTTTGTGAATATCACCAACGATGGCTCTGTAGCTGCTGAAGACCGGCTGAAAATCGGTAAGGAATTTAAAATCGGAGTAGTGGTTTCAGTAAATGTGGCCGGATTGCGCAAGGACCTTGAAGATGCCGGAATACTCAGAGGATTAAACAGCGGTTTTTAATATCAACTAACAGCCAACTGACTATGAAAAAGTTATTTCTGATAATCAGTTTAATACTTTCTGCCGGATTCTGGATGATTGATGCATTTGGACAACGTAATTCGAACATCGGCTATTATACCATCGAACCTGAATGTCTGGGAACCGAGCTTGACGGCTCGGTGACACTCAGAGCCTGGGGAACAGGCAGAAACCGGTTTGATGCTGTCGATCAGGCAAAGAAGAATGCAGTCCGCGATGTGATTTTCAAAGGCATCCGGAAGGGAAGCTCCGAGTGCAATCCGCGTCCCCTGGTGCCCGAAGTAAACGCAGAAATGAAATACGAAGATTTCTTCAACCGTTTTTTCTCCGATAAGAATGGCGATTACAAAAAATTCTGCTCCGGTAAGGACGAACGGCTGGATAATAAAATCTTCCGGCGGGGCATGGGCGACTCCAAAATGGTTACATACAGTGTTATCGTACGTGTGCTGAGGGCAGAACTGAAGGAATACCTGGCCGGAGGTTTCAGTCCGCGAAGCGAACGGGCTGAAATTAATCTTCCATCGGTAGGCATTGTCAAAGAGGAACGGATAAACTGGAATTATGAAATCGAACCGGTGAGCGTGGGTTCTCAGGGAACCTATCTGATAAAAGTATGGTCTTATTCCAAAAATCCCGAAGTAGCCATCGAGCAGGCAAAGAAAAATGCCGTTCACGGAGTTATTTTCAAAGGTTTCGGTGGCATCAGCGGCGTACCGGGACAGCATCCGCTTGCCGATAGTCCTAATCTGGAACTTGAACAGGCTGAATTTTTCCGCAACTTTTTTGCAAACGGTGGTAAGTACATGAAATTTGTCAATATCACCAACGACGGCTCAGTAGCTGCCGAAGACCGCCTGAAAGTGGGAAAGGAGTATAAAATAGGAGTGGTGGTATCGGTCAATGTGGCGGGACTGCGCAAAGATCTCGAAGATGCAGGTATCATCCGTTCGCTGGGTAGTGGTACTTAACAATTTAAATTTCTGAACCTATGAAAAACCTAAAACTATTACCGAGCCTGATTTTTATGGTCGCGTTTTTAGGCATTAACGATGTTGATGCACAGCGCAACTCCAACATCGGCCATTATTCCATCGAAACTGAATGTCTGGGAGTGGAAATGGACGGCTCTGTCACACTTCGTGCCTGGGGCACTGGTCGAAATCGCTTCGATGCTGTGGATCAGGCAAAAAAAAATGCTGTTCGCGATGTGCTGTTCAAATCCAGCCGGAAGGGTAGCTCCGATTGCAATCCGCATCCGCTGGTTCCCGAGGTAAATGCTGAAATGAAGTACGAGGACTACTTCAACCGTTTCTTTTCCGATAAACGGGGCAGCTATAAAAAATTCTGTTCCGGAAAAGATGAACGGCTGAGCAATAAAATTTTCCGGCGGGGCATGGGCGACTCAAAAATGGTTACCTACAGCGTAATTGTAAGGGTGCTCCGCTCCGAACTCAAGGAACAGCTCCGCGAAGATGGAATCATAAAATATTAACTCTATAATTTTTATATCATATGAAAGAACTGAAAAATATAATCATTGTCTTTTTTGCCCTGATGGTAAGTCTGTCAGCATTTTCGCAGGCTAAAAAACCTACCATCATGGTGGTGCCGAGCGATAACTGGTGTGTGAAAAACAACTTCATGACCGTGTATGATAATATGGGTACGCGGATGAAAATTCCAGATTATCGCGCTGCCCTTCAGGAAAGTACCGAACTGCTGAATGTAATCAGTAAAATTAATGAAATGATGACTGAACGCGGTTTCCCGTTGAAAAATCTGGAATCAGTGATGAAAACACTACAAAGTCAGTCGGCAGAAGACGCCATGCTAACGAGCAAAACCGGTGCCGATGCCAACGAAAGTCCGATTGATAAACTGAAAAAAGTAGCTAAAGCCGATATCATCATGCAGCTGACCTGGTCGGTCAACCAGACTGGTCCGAAACGTTCGATCACATTCAACCTCCAGGGACTGGATGCCTATACCGACAAACAAATTGCCGGTGCATCGGGTACGGGGCAACCGTCTTTCTCGGCCGAATTGCCCGTGCTGCTCGAAGAAGCTGTACTGGCACACATCGACAACTTCAACGCGCAACTGCAGAAACATTTTGATGACTTGTTTGCCAACGGACGCGAAGTGAGTTTGCGTGTGATGACCTTCAGCTCGTTCAACGGTGATCTCGAAAGCGAATACGATGGTAAGGAACTTTCGGAAATCATCGAAACCTGGGTGTCGGATAATTCGGTCAAAGGACGTTTCAGTCTGACGGATGCCACCGAAAATACCATGTTGTTTGAGCAGGTACGCATTCCCCTCTATGATGCATCCAACAGAGCCGTTGATACCCGGGGCTGGGCACGCGATTTGCAGAAAATGCTTGCCGACCGGTACCGTATCACAGCTAAACTGATGACTCGCGGACTGGGTCAGGCACAACTCGTAATTGGTGAAAAATAATACATACAATCTGTCTTTACACTAAAAAAAATAAAATATGAAACATCTGAAATTAATGCTTGTAATCATGCTGTTGGGATGTATTTTCAATAGTTTGCAAGCCCAGTATATGTCCGACACCGAGAGGCTTCCGATAACTGTATGGATTCCCGACGATGTGGAAGATATTCCACCTGCTGTGGTAAATGTGCTGCAAAACAAACTCATACAGATTGCAACGCAGAATGGTATCACAGGTTCAACCGATATTATGCGTTTCATTTTTACGGCGAATATCAATGTCATTACTAAAGATATCACCCCCACGGCACCTGCCATGCATGCTTACACCATGAATGTGAATATGTATATCGGCGATGGAGTGGACGGAAAAGCTTTCTCAAGTTATTCCGCCACTGTGAAAGGAGTGGGAGAGAACGAAACAAAAGCCTATCTGTCCGGTTTGAAAAATATTAAAACGAATAATCCGGAATATCAGCGGTTTATTCAAGAGGGAAAATCCAAGATAATCGCTTATTACAACTCGCAGTGTGATTTTATCATTAAAAATGCCCGGACACTGGCTAATATGAACCGCTTTGATGAAGCTATCTGGAATCTCTCATCCATACCGGATGTATGCCCCGATTGCTGGAACAAGGCACAGGCAGCGCTCGGACCCATCTTCCGCCAGAAAATTGATTTTGACTGCAAGGAGAAAATAAACCTTGCCAATAATATCTGGAATGCCGGTCAGAGCTGGAATGCAGCCAACGATGCGGGCGCGGTGCTGTCAACCATTGATCCGAATTCCTCGTGCGTGGGTGAAATTAAAGTGATTGCCAACAAGATTGAAAAACGTATTCGGGAAGTGGACAGCCGCGAGTGGAAATTTATTTATGATTACAATATCGGTCTTACCCGCGACTGGATCAAAGCATACCGCGATGTGGGAGTTGCCTGGGGAAACGGACAGCCGAGGACAGTCATTTATAACAACTTCAGAAGAACCTATTTTGTAAGACGAAGGTAAATTCTGATTATCAATATTAATAAAAATCCCTTTCCGGATAGGAGAGGGATTTTTTATTGTTCAGGTTTGGACCTCATACATAAAATGTATAGTTGAAGGTCTGAGCAGTATTACGATTTCTGAAATTCAGTTCAATATACCCCGAAAGTTTTATAACAGGTGTTTTTCGGCGCAGTATGACGAACGAACCAGCGGTGCGCTTTCGACGATCCGGAAACCTTTTATTAACCCGGTTTTTTTATATTCGGCAAATTTATCGGGATGAATGTATTCGCTCACAGCTATATTTTTACGCGAGGGCTGCATGTATTGTCCGATGGTGAGCACCGAACATCCGGTAGCCAGGGCATCATCCATCAGTTCGAGCACTTCTTCCTCCGTTTCACCAAGTCCCAGCATGATGCCAGTTTTGGCTGTAGCTCCGCTGTTTGCAATGTGTTTCAGTACACTCAGACTGGTTTCGTATTTTGCTTTGGTACGTATCTGTGTAGTAAGTCGTTTTACGGTTTCCAGGTTGTGTGAAATGATTTCGGGCTTTTCTGCAATCACCCGGTCAATCAGCTCTGTGTCGCCATCGAAGTCGGGTATCAGTACTTCCAGTGTTAGTTGCGGATTAACGGTTTTGATCACCCGAATAGTTTTAGCCCAGTGTGCAGCTCCCTTGTCGGGCAGGTCGTCGCGGTCCACGGAAGTTATTACGGCATGTTTCAGCTTCATCAGCCGGATTGATTCGGCTACTTTGCGGGGTTCTTCGGGATCAACAGGAAGAGGTTTTCCGGTCAGTGTGTTGCAGAAACGGCATGCGCGGGTGCATATTTCCCCCAGTATCATAAAGGTAGCTGTTCCCCGATTCCAGCATTCGCACATGTTGGGGCATCGTCCGCTGGTGCAGATGGTGTGCAGGTTATTTTCTTTTACAATTTTATTTACCAGAGTGAAATTTTCGGTGCTTTGCAGGTTGGTTTTCAGCCATGCCGGTTTTCGGAGGTATGTCATTTTTTATCTGTATGCTAAAGAATATAAGGGATGGACTGCTGATTTTACCCGGTTGTCGGGTCTTATACAGTCACGTAAATCAACAGTGCAAATTTAGGAAAAAACAAACCGTCCGGCAAATGTTTAACAGAATGGTTTCAGTTAAGACGGATCTTTAGGCTGACGGTTTTCTGGAAAATGAATAGCGTTTTCGTAATCTGTTGTCTGAATTTCATCTGCGTCAGTGAACTAATTAACAATACGGATAAATTAATTTCTTTTTTTCAGACTAAGGAAAAACTGAAATTCAAACAAGATAAGGAAAGTGTACAGTTAAGTTTACCTAAAGTACCTGACGAAACAGATTACGTGGTGGAACTGACCTGCAAATAAAACCAGCAGAAACTTAAAAAGCTGTCCGTTGAGCAGCCTTTTTAATTTTTTCAGAATTAAATTTCTTTTATCCCCTTGAATATGAACTCGATAATATCGGTGTTGCTCTTCTCAAGCTCAGTGCCAAGATTTTGACGAATATAGGGTACTTCAAGTCCTTTTAAAGCATAAAGAATGATGATCGATATTGTATCTACATCCATTTTTTTGAATTCTTTTTTCTCAACACCCTCTTTCAGAATGTTTTTAATCAGTCCCAGTTCTATTATGTCAATACGGCGACGAGAACGCTCTACGGCGTAAATATCCCTGAAAAAATCAGCCCGAAGGGTACCGTTGCGGGTAACTGAATTTTTTACAGTGTAAAGATGAGTGATGATGAGTTCCTTCAGTTTGAGGTAAGGACTGAGGTTCTTTTGGGATACGTTGGTGAGCTTTTCTATGATAATATCTATCTCGTTGTCAATGACGGCTTTGTACACTTCATCCTTGCTTTTGAAATAGGTATATAGTGTACGTCTTCCTTTATGAGAAGCTTCCGCGATATCATTCATCGTCAGATTTTTCTTTCCATACGAAGCAAATAACTCCCGGGCTGCATCAATCAGTTGTTTTTTTGTTTTTGAAATCCGTTCAGTCATTTTATGTTTCTTTAATGGGGTCTAAATTAGTGTATTAATCTCATTTGTTTTAAATTCGCAGTCAGTTTTTAAAAATTATTAATAATTTTCAGTCACCGCCTTTTCTTTTTGCCAGACGAAGTACCATAGCCGTACAGACCATACTATCAGAATGGCGAGTACAAACCGCGGAATAATCATCCAGAGTACAGGAACACCGATGGCTGCAAACAACAGGGTATCTTCGAGGGTGGAGTGATTGACAGCGATGTGAAAGTTCAGAAAATTAGCATCCGGTTTACTTAGTTCGCCGTTTTCCACAGCATCAATCATTACTGCCGATCCATAAGTAAGTCCCAGTATGTGAGCAACAAACCAAAGAAAAGAAGTGGAGCGTGGCAGTCCCATGGCGCTCATTAGTGGAGCCAGTGTCCGGGAAATTACGTCAAGCCACCTGAACTCTTTCAGGATATTCTGAAGCATCATCAGACCGGTGATGATAAGTACGACTTTCAGGATAAGCCAGAACGAACTGATGGCCCATCCCTGAAGCATTTGCAGGAACGTGTCGTAACTGGCAGCATCGGCTGTAACGGATGAAGTCCCCATGTGTGACGGAAGCAGCAGGTTCAGAAAATAGGCAGCGACAAAGGATGAACCGACACGCAGTAAAAACATCACGGCGTAGTTCGATCCTGTTTTGCTCTGAACTGCAGTTTCCACAATCATGTTGTGAGTTATCAGACACATTACTGCCAGTATGGTTATTTCGCGGGGACTGAGCGGCAGGGTGGTAAGTATGGCAATGGGAGCATACAGTGACATGAAGATACTTGTGATGAATACGATAGCAGCTTCGCCTGGTAATCCGATCAATGAAAAGACCGGAGTCAAATATCCGGCAATCAGGTCGATGACACCCAGATATTGAAGTAAGCTCACTCCGAGACTGATGGGAATGATTATTTTAAGAAGCCAGATGACTGTTTTCTTTGCTTTTGGCAATGATGACAGCACCGACTGTTTTAATCTTTCAATTGTTGTTGGCATGGAAGGTTTTGATTATATTTAAAAAAAGAAAGGTTGTCTCCCGACAACCCAATCTTCTATTAACCTTAAATCTAATACCATGAAAAACACGATGCAAAGATATAATGTTTTTATGTTGTAAAACATGTTTCGAAGAAAAATATTGTCTATATTAACTATAATTAACTTAAAAACCAGATAAATACAGATACGTTTATCTTTATAGACCCGGTTGTTTAAAATATCTGGTCAAACGAACGAACAAATGTATGTTTTTTTTTTGGAAAAGCTATTTTAATTAATGAATTATGAATGATAAATGATGATTTGAAAATGTGCCAATTTGAAAATTTGAAAATTCGTTATTGAGTTATTGAGTGAATGATGAACGATATTCGTGATATTAGTAGTTTAATTTGAATTTCTAAAATTATAATATTCTATCAGATTATCGCCTCTACGATGCTTGAACACATTTTTATAAACTAC
>Ga0316605_10001785_pt1 | contig 12354 bp, 12 predicted proteins | sample OWC_soil_day20_n_FD_207666 | JGI IMG/M metagenome (GOLD analysis project Ga0316605, IMG submission 207666) | Wetland soil microbial communities from Old Woman Creek delta, Ohio, United States - OWC_soil_day20_noCT | ecosystem: Environmental > Terrestrial > Soil > Wetlands | place: USA: Ohio... | reverse complement strand
ACTTCTGAATCGCTTCCACCATGTTCACGGATCCGTGCACGTGAAGGTCGTGAAAGACCTTGTTCCCGAGGCGGAAGGAGCCGCCACAGGTGACGCGCCAGGCCGCGGTCACAACATGATTCTCGAGTGCGGCCAGCGCGAGGATCATCTTGAATGTCGACCCCGGAGGGAAGCGGGAGAGCGTCGCCCGGTTGTAGAGCGGGTGCGTGGGATCGCCGTTCAACGAGCGCCAGAGTTCCGGGGAGATCACTCCGCTGAACAGGTCCAGGTCATAGTCCGGCTTGCTGACCATCGCGATGATGCCGCCGTCTGCCGGATCGATCGCCACGACCGATCCGGAACGACCCGCCATCAGCGACTCGGCGAGGGCCTGCACGCCGAAGTCCATGCTCAAATGCAGATCGCTCCCGGCCATGGAGGGAATGTCATTCTTCCCGTTGTCGAAGCTGCCGATGACCTGTCCCCGCACGTTCACCGTGCTGAATTCCGCGCCTTTGCGTCCGCGAAGGACCTTCTCGTACTGCGCCTCGAGCCCGGAGGAGCCGATGACGTCGCCCTGCGCGTACTCATCCGACATCGTCCGCAGTTGATTCTCGGAGATTTCCTTGGCATAGCCAAGGATGTGGGAGGCATTGGCCTTGGTGGTATACGATCTCTTGTACTCGATCTGATAATCGACCCCCGGCAACTTGTCCCTGTTCTCTTCGATCGCGGAGAGCGTTCTGAAGTCAATGTCGCGCTTGATCTTTACCGGGGCAAAGCGGGAGTAGGCCTCTCCTTTTTTGAGACGGTCCCTGATGAATCCGGGTTCCAGAGCAAGCAGCGTCGAGAGATACTCGATGTTGCGCTTGTCGAACTCGAAGGGCATGATTGTGACCGTGAAGGCGGGGCGGTTATCGACCACCAGCCTGCCGGTCCGGTCGTACATGTACCCGCGCACTGGTTCCTTCGGGATCGTCCGGATGCTGTTCTCTTCCGATTTCTTACCGTATTCTTCACGGTAGATAAGCTGGAGCTGGTAGAGACGGCCGATGAACAGCATGAACACCAGGCCGATCACGATGTACAGCAACCGCCGCTTTGGATATATCTGTATGTCGTCTTGCAGAGTCATGAGAGCTGCGAGGATCTACGGGAGACCACGAACATGGGAAGAAGTGCGAGTGCGGCGGTATAGACGGTGGTCGGGAAACCGTACAGCACCACGGCGTCAAGCCACCCTACTTCGGTTCCCTGCAAAAAGATGATGAAATATAACACATTGTGGACGATCGATGCAACGGCGACCACCAGGACGAACTGGTATCCGCCAAGCATCTGCACGATCTTGTTCTCGTTGTAGAAATAGCCTGCCGCGAAACCGGCGACGGTTTTGCAGAGAGCCGCCAGGCCCAGCATGCCGTCCTTCCCGCTGATCAGGTCGAAGAGGAGCCCGAGGAAAAACCCCGCCACGGTTGCGGTGCTCTGTCCCTCCCGGAGTGCCAGCGAGACGATCCAGATCAACAGGAGGTCGGGGGCGATGCTTTCGATCGCCAGATAGCGCGCGAGGGTCGTCTGCAGGAGGACGATCAGGACGGAGATCAGGATATAACCGGCGGATTGCCGCATAGTCACGGTTGCAGATGCTGTTCGAGGTCAACGCGGCTCGAGTCCGCGATATGGGTGATGACAAACACTTCTTCAAGTCTGGTGAAATCGACGGCCGGCATGACCTCGACCTCTTCGAAGAGCGTGCCAGGGTTTTCATGCGTGCTGCTGACGGTGCCGATCACAAGTCCGGGAGGGAACACACTGCTGTAGTCGGAGGTGATCACGTGGTCACCCTCTTTCACATCCATGGTTTTCACCACGTTCTGGAGCGAGAGCGACGGGCCGCCGTCCCAACGGATGATACCGTCGACGCGGCTACGTTGGACTTTGGCGCTCACCCGGAGCTCCCGGTTGAGCAGGATCTGCCCGATGGAATATCGATCGCTTGTGGCGATGATCTTGCCGACAAGCCCGCTCTCGGAGACGATCGGCATGTTGGGCGCGACGCTGTCCTGCTCTCCTACGTCCAGGGTGATCGTATTTCGCAGCAACTGGAGGTTCTTGCCGACGACGTTCGCGCTGACATATGTATACACTCCCCGTTCCTTCAGGGCGAGAAGCTGGCGCAGCCGGATATTCTCCAGGCGTCCTTCCCGCAAGCGGCTCACTTCATCGGCCAGCGTCAGGTTGAGCTCCCGCAGGACCTTGTTCTCCCGCCGCAGGTCAAAGTAGTTGGGGATGAAGCTCAACGCATCCTGCAGGAAACCCACCGAGGCCACGGCAACCGACCGGATCGCGCGGATCTGTTGGTTCTCGTTGAACGTCAGGAGTGCGATTGATGCCACAAGGAACAACGCAAGCAGGAAGTACTCTTTGAAAAGCTGAACGATTTCGAAGAGGCGTTTGTACATGGGTCCGGAGCTCTCAGTATCGTCTGCTCTTCAGCAGAACCTTGGAATAACGGCCGAGATTTTCGAGGATCTTCCCTGTTCCCCGCACGACGGCAGTGAGCGGATCCTCCGAGACATGCACCGGCAGATTGGATTCCAGGCGCAGGCGTTCGTCGAGCCCTTTCAACAACGCACCGCCGCCGCTGAGCATGATCCCGCGATCCAGGATATCGGCCGAGAGTTCCGGGGGAGTGCGCTCCAGCGTCAGCTTGACGGCTTCCACGATCTGCGAGACCGCTTCGCTCAGCGATTCCCGGATCTCCACCGAGCTGGCCTCGGTGGTCTTCGGGATGCCGTTGACCAGGTCGCGTCCTTTCACGCGGATGGTGATCTCCTCCTTCAACGGCATGGCGGAACCGACCTCACATTTGATCGCTTCGGCCGTCCGCTCTCCAATCAGGATGTTGTGGTTCTTCTTGAAGTACTGCACGATCGAATTGTTCATCTCGTCGCCGGCAATCCGGATCGACTCCTCATTGACGATGCCGGACAGAGCGATGACGGCGATTTCGGTGGTGCCGCCGCCGATGTCCACGATCATGTTGCCGACCGGCGCTTCCACATCCAGCCCCACCCCGATGGCAGCGGCCATCGGCTCGGCGATCAGATGCACTTCCTTGGCGCCTGCGTGCTCCGCCGAATCCCGCACGGCTCGCTTTTCGACCTCCGTCACGCCGCTCGGGACGCAAATGACAATGCGCCGGCTGGGCATCCAGTTCGCGTGGATCTTCTTGATGAACTCGCGGAGCATCCCTTCCGCGATCTCGAAATCGGCAATGACACCGTCCTTCATCGGACGGATGGTCCGGATGTCCCGGTGCGTCCTACCCAGCATCTCCTGGGCTTCCTTGCCGATGGCAACGATCTTCTTGGTGTTCCGGTCGAACGCCACGATGGACGGTTCATTCAGCACAATGCCCTTCCCCTTCATGTAGATCAGGGTGTTCGCGGTACCGAGGTCAATTGCGAGGTCTGCGGAAAAGACGGAGAATATGCCCATTGGAATATGAAGATTTTATGAGGTTGCCAATTAGTGTCTAAAATGCCGCGTTCCGGTGCATACCATGGTGATCCCCCGAGCGTCGGCGGCGGCGATCACCTCGGCGTCGCGGACTGAGCCCCCCGGCTGGATCACCGCGGTGGAGCCTGCGTCCACGGCTGCCAGCATCCCGTCCGGAAACGGGAAAAAGGCATCGGATGCTGCCGCAGAACCTGCAAGTTCCATGCCAGCTTCCTGCGCCTTCAAGACCGCGATGCGAGATGAATCCACGCGCGACATCTGACCTGCCCCGATTCCGAGCGTCCTGTCTCCCCGGGCGTATACGATGGCGTTGGATTTCACATGCTTGGCGACCCGCCAGGCAAAACGCATGGCGGCGATCTCTTCTGCTGTCGGAGGTCGTTTCGTCACCACGTTGAATTGCTCTTCCTCCTGTCGCTTCGCATCGGCATCCTGCACGAGCAAACCTCCCGGTACCGCCCTCAGCTGCAACCCGGCATAGGGCCGGAAGCGGGGGGTGAGGCGCATCAGCCGTCGGTCCTTCTTCTTCCGGAGGAACTCGAGCACGGGTTCCGGGTATTCCGGAGCGATGATCACCTCCGTGAACACGTCGTTGATCCGCTGGGCGGCTTCCATGTCCAGCGGCCTGTTCACCGCTACGATGCCGCCGAATGACGAGGCCTTGTCGGTGGCGAAGGCTTTTGCGTACGCATTGGCCAGGGTGCTGGCCGATCCGACGCCGCACGGGTTCGTGTGCTTGATGATGGCAACAGTGGGTTCGTCGAACTCGGTGATGAGCGATGCCGCCGCACTGATGTCCAGGATATTATTGTATGAGAGTTCTTTGCCGTGCAGTTTTTCGAACGATTCCCCGAACGTCCCGTACAGTGCAGCCCGCTGATGTGGATTCTCACCATAGCGGAGGTCCATCTCTTTTTTCATCACCAGGCGGAGCAGCGGAGGAAACTCCTCCTGCACTCCGCCGGCCCGCTCGAGGTAATCGGCGATCGCCGCGTCATACGACGACGTATGGCGGAAGACCTCGCGCGCGAGCGCAAAGCATGTCGCTTCCGACAGCGAGCCGCCACACTCTCGCATCTCGTTGATGATCTCGGTGTACCGGTCCGGGTTCACGATCACGGCGCGGTAGTGGAAATTCTTTGCCGCCGAGCGGAGCATGGTCGGCCCGCCGATGTCGATCTGCTCCACGGCTTCGCCGAGTTCGACCCCCGGGCGCGCAACGGTTTGTTCGAACGGATAGAGGTTCACCACGACCATCTCGATCGGTTCGATGGCATGCGTGCGGAGTTGCGCCCTGTGCTGCTCATTGTCGTCGACGGCAAGGAGGCCGCCATGGATTTTCGGGTGAAGTGTCTTCACCCGGCCGTCGAGGATCTCGGGAAAACCGGTAATGTCCGACACGGCACGCGCTTCGATGCCGCCTTCGCGCAACGCCGCGTGCGTGCCGCCAGTGGAAATGATCTCGACGTTCATGGCACGAAGGGCTGCGGCGAACTCCAATAATCCGCGCTTGTCAGATACGCTGATCAGAGCTCGATGAATAAAGGGCAATGCTTCTCCGGGAATTGAAAGGTTATGCCTTCTCGACTACTGCATCTTGATGTGCCAGGCGGCGGATTGCTTCGGGGTAAATTTCATGCTCGATTTCAAGGACCCTGGCAGCGAGCGTCTCGGGAGTGTCATCGGGAGCCACCAAGACGGTCTTCTGCAGCACAACTGATCCATGGTCGTACTCTTCGTCGACAAAATGCACCGTGGCGCCGGAAAGCCGTTCGCCCGAGGCGATGACCGCCTCATGAACGCGGATTCCGTACATCCCGGGCCCTCCGAATCTGGGAAGAAGGGCCGGATGAATATTGATGATGCGGCGACGATATGCTTCCACGACGCGCGGATGAACGCGCTTCATGTAACCCGCAAGAACAATGAAATTCACCCTGTGCGCACTCAACAAGGAAAGGAGTGCGTCCACAAACTCATCTTCCGTGGTGAACTGCCTATGACTCAGATGAACCGCTGGGAGGGAGTTGTTGCGCGCTATCTCCAGAATCCCCGCGCCTGAATTGTTGCTAATCACAACACGAATTTCGGCACCGGTGATTCGACCCTGTTGAATTGCCGTGAGAATCGCCTGAAAATTCGAACCCCGGCCAGATCCTAAAACGGCAATGTTCAACATATCACCCGACATCGTAGTAAGACCGCAGAACGAGAATTAAGTTACAATTAATCTGGCTAATATTCAACATCGGTAAAAACTGCCACAAAAGGCACAAAAATCACATGGCAAAATGGGAAGTGGAAACAATTGCGAATAAGCAAGACACCACTACAAGTGATCCTATCAAGACAATTTGGCATGAACTTCGTCATTCCACCGCCGCTTCCATGAGCTCGATCGCCCTCTTCTCCGGGTCTATCCTCACTTTTACTCCAAGTGGCAATGTCATTTTCTGTTTCACATGTCCGAACGGCACGTTGAAGATCACCGGTTTCTTGAATGCGTGCGCGAACTCCGTCAGCACCTCCTCAAGTGTAAGGGAGGGACGTGAAGGATCGCGAGGGACACAATCCACGCACTGACCGATCATGATCCCGCGGCATCTCGCGAGAACGGACGCATTCCGAAGATGCGTAAGCATTCGGTCGACACGATACGGCTCTTCCCCCACCTCTTCAAGAAAGAGGGCCGAATGCTCCAGCGCGGGTTGAAACGGGGTGGCCAGGAGGGAAACAAGGATCGAGAGATTCCCTCCAACAAGATGCCCGGTGAACAACCCAGGGCGGAGGATCCTGGCTTCCATCGGTTCAGGGAACGCGACTGCGCCCACCTTCCGGCTCGACGTGACCAGCAGCCAGAACAATTCTTCGGTGAAAGGATCCATCGGCTCCGCCATGTCCGTGGCGAGCATCGGCGCATGGAATGTCACCAGCCCGCACTTCGCCAGGAAGGCGAGCTGCAGCGCGGTGATGTCGCTGAAACCGACCAGGATCTTGGGGTTCTGTTTGATCAGACGGTAGTCAAGCAATTGCAGGAGCCGGGGCGTTCCGTAGCCGCCGCGTGCACAGATGATCATCCTCACCCTCTGATCGCGAAACATGGCATGGAGATCGGCAGCGCGCTCTTCGTCAGTTCCGCCGAGATAGCCGTGGCTTTTCCCCACATTCGCACCGACCAGCACTTCATAGCCCAGACGCTCAAGGTACGATACGCCGCGCTCGATGCGTGACGGGTCAAGCACCTGACTCGCCGGGGTGACGATCCCGATCAGGTCGCGTTTCTTGAGCCTGGGAGGCTTGAGAGGATCCATGGAGGGAACATACGAGAAAATCAAGATTAGTCCAACAGAAAAGAGGAGAAAAATCGTGGATTCAAGCCGTATTTGCCAGCAATTGCGAAACGAACTTCCCGCGATGACCGGATCTCCGCGGATCCCACTCGGCCGTTTCCTCATTCCCCCGATATTTGTACATTGTAACTTCCTCACCACTTCCTAAAGGAGCCTCTTCATGCTATTTATTCTTTTTCTCGTTGCCACATTGGTATCGGTGCTGGTCTGGCGATCAGCCCGGACCAAAGTGTATCAGCAGAACCCTACCTACAAAGGACTTTCCGGCCTGGCCGGGATTGCGATGATTGTGTTCGGTGTCCTCGCGCTCCTGCAGTGCTTCACGGTGGTTCCCGCCGGACATGTGGGCGTCGTGGATTTCTTTGGGACGGTTTCGGACAACACGCTCAAGGCAGGCATCAACCCGGTGAACCCCCTCGCCAGGGTGGAGAGGTTCTCCGTCCAAACAGCCGAGCACAAAGAAGTGATGCAAGTGTTGTCAAGGGAAGGACTCACGATCGGCCTGGAGATCAGCGCGCTGTACCGGCTTGATGCAGACTCGGCCGCAAGCGTCTACAAGAAGATCGCGGGGGGAGACTACCTTGAGGTGATTCTTGTGCCGCAGTTCCGCTCCATCAGCCGCGCGGTCACGGCGAGTTTCCAGGCAAGCGCCCTCTACTCCAGCGAGCGTGAGCGGCTCGGTGTGGCAATCCAGGAGGAACTTGCGAAGATCGTTGGCACGAGAGGAATCATCATCGAGGCCACGCCGCTGCGGAACGTCGGTCTGCCGACCCAGTTGACCGAAGCCATCGAGCAAAAGCAGCGGGCGGATCAGGAAAGCCAGCGGATGGAATTCATTCTGACCAAAGAGAAACAGGAAGCTGACCGCAAACGGATCGAAGCAAAAGGCATCGCCGACTTCCAGACCATCGTTGCCGCAGGCATCAGCGATCAGCTGCTGCGGTGGAAGGGAGTCGAAGCGACGGAGAAACTGGCGAACTCACCGAATACGAAGGTCATTATCATCGGGTCAGGGAAAGACGGATTGCCGGTGATACTGGATACGAAGTGACGAAGAGCTAGATCATCTCGGGACGACAGGCGCGGCTGTGGTGCCTGTCCTCCTGAGATGCTTTTCCTCGGGAGCCGACAAGCGCCTACCTCCGTGAGCGGCATCGACTCACAGCGTCCCGGCCTCAAGTACGGTGTATCCTTTCTTGCGGAGGTAGCCCGCCAGGATGTTTCGCTGGGCCTGTTCGTCATCCACCAGCAGTATGGTCATGCCTCCGCTCATGGTCAGACCGTTGTGCCTGCCCGATTGGAGAGGTCTGAGGAGACAATCCGGTACGAATGCGTGATCTTCACGCTGTCACGTAGCATCGCGGTGACGGAGCAGTACTTGGTCATGGACAGCTCGATCGCCCGCTCGACGTCAGCACAATTGACCCCATCGCCGTAGAACACGTACTCGACGTGAATGTCCGTGAACACCTGCGGGTGCTCTTCGCGGACATTTCCTTTGAGGTGCACCTCATATCCCTTCAGCGGCACCCTTTTTTTCCTCAAGATGGGGATGACGTCGCTCGACGTGCAGCCACCGAGGGCAAACAACAAAAGCTCCTTCGGCCGGGGAGCCCCGTTGCTCCCCTCGAAGGTTTCCGGCCCATCCATGAGGACCCAGTGATTGGAATCTGATTTTGCAGCGAACGTAATTCCCTGAACCTGCTTGATGATGGCGGTTTTCGTGGGCATGTGCCATTGTTCCTTTAAGTTGTCGATGTTTTGGCCGCGAATATGATGCTCTGAGGAGGCACTTCGAGTCACGGGGAGCTAATACCCATCCTCCCCCACAGGCTTCGTGACCTTTCCTTTGAACGCAATATGCAGGTAAGTCACATACGCCAGCGCCAGCAGGATTCCAATGATCCACCAGATGAGCCCCACGCCCAGCGCATACGGCTTGGCGGCGGAGTTGTAGATTGTCAAACTGTATGCCGGGTCGGTCGAAGCGGGGAGGAGAGTCGGATACACACCGAAAGCGGTGGCAGCAAGCATCCCCACAATGAAGGCCGAAGAACTGAGGAACGCCAGGAAATCCTTGCCCTGGATGTTGAAATAGATCATGCCGACGATCCCGAGTAGTCCCAGCAGCGGGAAGAGAAACCCCAGGGGAAGACTGAAGAAGTTGTCCCAGATCCCGGGCCTGATCACCGAGACGGCGATCCCCGCCGCGACGGACGTGAGCAATACACCCATCCACGCACGACGCGCGGCGTGTCGGGCACGCGCCTGAATTTCCCCTTCCGTCTTCATTGCTACCCAATTCGCACCATGAGCTGTCAATGTGCTCAGGCTCACAAGTCCCATGAGCACCGTGAACCAGTCAAGTATGCCAGATTCGGGCACGACAGTAAACGTTGTCCAGAGTGGCTCGAAGAAGAAACCATCCTTCTGCAGCGGCACGCCGCGCACGACATTGCCCAGAGCCGCACCGAAGAAGACGGCCAGCAGGAGGCTCCCCAGCGTGAACGAGCTGTCCCAGAATGTCTTCCACATGGGATGGTCGATCTGATGGCGTAGTTCAATGCCAAGGCCCCGAAGCATCAGGAGCCAGAGCACAATGATCAGCGGGAGATAAAAACCGCTGAAGCTTGAAGCGTAGAGGGTGGGAAAAGCGAAGAACAGCGTTCCTCCTGCGGCGATCAACCAGACCTCATTGCCGTCCCAAACCGGTCCGATCGTCTTGAGCATAGTCCTCCGTTCGATGTCGGTTCTGCCGGCATAAAGATGAATGATGCCGGTGCCGAGGTCATAGCCGTCCAGCACGACGTACATGACGAGCATATACGCGACTGCCCAGAACCAGAGAGTTTCCATATACACTCCATCTCATGTGGAACGGCGCTAATGCGCTTCGGCCTCCGGCCCTTGATTAATGCGCCGGATGACAAGTAAGAGGAAGAGCACGCCGATGATGAAATACATGCCAAGAAATCCCAGAAGCGTGAAAAGGGAATTCCCGGCCGAGACCATGGGGGACGTCCCGTGCGCAGTTCGCATCAGGCCGTAAACCAGCCATGGCTGCCTGCCAAGCTCGGCGGTCATCCAGCCGGCAGTGTTGGCAATGTACGGGAACGGGAAGCTCAGCATCAGGACCCAGAGATACGGGCGAACGACATAGAGCCGCCCCTTGCGGAAGAGGAGCAATCCCGCAACGAGCACGGCGAGAAAGATCGTCCCGAGTCCCACCATGATGTGATAACTATAATAGAGCAACGGGATATTGTCCGGCCAGTCCTCCCGGGGAAATGCGTCGAGGCCTTTCACCTCGGCCTCCCACCGGTAGTAGGTCAGGAAGCTGAGCAGGTAGGGAATGTGGATGGGATTGTCGATCGTCAGCTTCTCCATATCCGGCTGTCCGATCAACACCAGTTCCGCGCCCTGTTTGGTCTTGAACAGCCCTTCCATTGCCGCGAGGGTGACCGGTTGTTTTTCCGCGACGTTCTTTCCCTGCTTGTCTCCCGAGGGCAGCACAAAGACGATCATGGCAATAGCTCCTGCAATGAGCCCGACGCGCACGAAGAGTTTTCCGTATTCGATGCTTCGCCCGGCGAGCAGATAGTACGACCCTACTGCGGCCATGACGAATGCAGCGGTCACAACCGACGCCGTCATTGTGTGGAGGTATTGCCATCCGAGCCAGGGGTTCAGCAGGAGTCCCCAGAAGCTGGAGAGATGCACTGAGCCGTCGTCGGCCATCGTATAGGCAACGGGGCTCTGCATCCAGGCATTCGTGGCCACGATGAAGTAGCCGGATACCCATGCACCCAGAAAGACAAGGAGTCCGGAGATGAAATGCTTCGTTTGTCCGAGCCTCTTTTCGCCGAAGAGGAAAAGTCCCAGGAAGCTCGACTCGAGGAAGAAGGCGAAGACGCCCTCCATGGCCAGGGTTTGCCCGATCACGCCGCCGGCAAATGTGGAGAAGCGCGCCCAGTTGGTCCCGAACTGAAATTCCATGGGAATGCCAGTGACGACGCCGATGAAAAAGTTGATGGCAAAGATCTTCGCCCAGAACTTGGCAGCCCTGTTGTACTGCTCGTTCTTTTTCCATATGGCGATGCCTTTGAGCACGACCAACAGGAGCGCCAGGCCCATCGTCAGCTGCGGGAAAAGGTAATGAAAGGAAATTGTGAAGGCGAACTGTAACCGGTCGAAAAGAAAGGCTGGGTCCATGATCATGCACCGGCAGGCTTGTGGTGGTTGTAATAACAAAGAGCGTTCAGAGCGGTGGAATCATGCCGGGAGAGGATGATGCTACGGGCAAGACAAATGGAGAGGAGAACCATTCCGGAAAGAAGGTAGCCACAAAATGCCCAGAAGCCACAAAGAAGGAGAGGTACGTCTTTCCTCTCTTCTTGCATCACGGCATTGTGTGCCTCTTGCGACTATCTCTCAGCCTTGCTCCTGGGTACCTGTATGCTCCGCAATCAAGCGCACCAGATCTCCGGCGTTCTGGCTTCTCCTGTAGACCTCGCAGTCGTGGCACATGCCACACATCGTTTGCCAGGTTTTTCCGGTGACCGTCCAGCAAGGAGCCTCGCGGGAAGAGTACGCGTTGCAGGTAGCCCGGGAAGATTCGGGGCACTCGTTGATCGTCCAGCACGGGATCAGGGAGAGAAGACGCTTGAGATGCGCAATGGTGACCTTGTCGCGAGACATGGTCTGCCGATAGCACCGGATCCGCTCGAGGTCATTTTCGGTGTAAGCACGATGCCCGGAGGCCCTCCGGGAGGGGATGACCAGCCCTTCGCGCTCGTACATCCTCAGGGTAGGAACTGAAATACAGAGGATGTCCGCGGCTTCGCTGATACTGTAGACTCTCGGACGTTCTGCCGGGGACATAGCGGGAAATTCCTCCATTATTCGCTTTTTATATATCATTTTGCGTGCCATCATTTTTTTGGCGTTTTTGGCACTTTCGGGCCGTTCCTCAACTGAGAATTCTCGAATTTGACAAAAATGAAATGAGTACTGAACGATAGACAGGGCAAAAAGTGTTGACTAATGCATCGATTTGTCCTGGAGGCCAATGCAGACTCTCACTCTTTCCATCCCTGGGTTCTCATATGAAGATCTCCACAAACCTGAACGGCTTGCCGCCCTGACCCGGCTTTTCTATGACACGGTTCGCTCGGCTGATCCGGCACTCATGGAGAGATTCGATGGCTACCGCGAGACGAAGGGAGTGGGAATGCTTGACGTGGCTATCTCGGCTCTCCTCGTGGATATGGCCCCATATCTTAGCCGGTTTGTAGCCAGCCTTTTCGGTGTGGAGGCCGAATGCAAGGAATTGATGCTGAGGGCAGCGAGGGAACGGATCATCTTCGTGTTCAAGAAGGAATTCGTCGTTCGAAGGATCGTCAGGAAATTCCCAGCAGAGACTGTTTCCGCCCTGAACGAGCCGCGGCTCGATGAAGAGATGAACGCCCTCCTTGAAAGCTTCCCAGGAGTGCCGCAGGATGAT
>Ga0316605_10001781_pt1 | contig 12382 bp, 12 predicted proteins | sample OWC_soil_day20_n_FD_207666 | JGI IMG/M metagenome (GOLD analysis project Ga0316605, IMG submission 207666) | Wetland soil microbial communities from Old Woman Creek delta, Ohio, United States - OWC_soil_day20_noCT | ecosystem: Environmental > Terrestrial > Soil > Wetlands | place: USA: Ohio... | reverse complement strand
GTCACTGCACGGTCAGCGGCAGGGCCCGTGCTAGGGCTTGATTTCCGACTTGCTGATTGACTTGTCACTCGCGTCCATCGGGACCGTCTGCGCATAGCCGCCGTCGATGGCTTCCTTGCGCAGATGCACCTGTGTCTCTTCGCGGTAGTTCTTGGCATAGGTAGGGCCGATAAAGTTCGCCCCGGCCTGCTGGTCAGGCGACCCCGGCGGCACCGGCAGGCACTTCTGTGCGTAGCCCCAGTCGTAGACGCAGTCTTCCAGCTTCGCGTAATGGTCGCGAAAGAAGGATGGCGGCGGCTTGGGCGGTGACGGCATCACCGGCGGCGGTACGGTCTTTCCGGCGGGCGCGACCGTCGGCTGCTCGCTCCTGCTGCATCCGATACTCACGACAGCGAACAGCAGCAGCGCGGGCAGTGAGCCCAAAAGCGCGAAGGGCGAGGTCATGCGTGAAGCCTCATGCGGTCTTGCCATCGCCCTATTCTCTACCGAAGTTCGTGCGCCGCGATCCTAGCCGTCGTAGGCCGTGAGTACGACTTCGGCTCCGGCCTCGCGCAATGCGATGAGTGCCTGATACTCCGGTGACGCATGCCACCGTTGCAGCGACTCCAGGTCAGGGAACTCCGCGATGACGATGCGCTCGCCGTGACCCTGACCGGCCAGCTCGGCCGCCTTCGCGCCCCGCATCAGCACCCGGCCGCCGTGAGGGCCGAAGGTCGCCCCGACGTGCTCGACGTACCGCTGCCAGGCGTCGGGCGCGGTGACGCGAATGGTGCCGACGAGGAAGGCCGGCATCGCGTTAATGCAGGCCCGCCAGGTAATGGCCGAGATTGACGATATCGTCGTCGGTGAGCGTCTTGGAGACGCTGGCCATGTTGCCGGCATCGTTCGTCCGCTTCGCGGGCTTGAAGTCACGCATCTGCTTGACGACGTACACGAACTGCTGGCCGGCCACCCGCGGGATCTCGTTCTCGCCGATGAAGCCGACCAGGTGACACATCGCGCATAGTGTTTCGTCGGTGTTCGACTTACCACGCGCCTCCCGGGCGGGATCCGCCTTGAACCCGAGTGGCTTCGGCTTCTGCGCCGAAAAGTGGGCCGCGAGATCGAACATGTTCTGACGTGCGATTACGCCCCGCGGCGATCCTCGCGGATCATCTGCGCACCCTTTTCCGCGATCATCAGTGCCGGCGAGTTGGTGTTGCCGGACGTGATCGTCGGCATGATCGACGCGTCGACGATGCGCAGCTGGCCGAGGCCGCGCACGCGGAGGCGCGAATCGACCACGGCCGTCGGGTCGTCCGCGCGTCCCATCTTGCAGGTGCTGACCGGATGGAAGATCGTGGTTCCGATGTTGCCGGCGGCGTGGACGATTTCGTCGTCGGTCTGGAACGCGGGTCCGGGCAGGAATTCTTCCGGCTGGAAACGCGCCAGCGCAGGCTGGGCGGCGATGCGGCGGGTGAGCCGCAGCGCATCCACCGCCACCTTGCGGTCCTCGTCCGCGCTCAGGTAGCGCGGATTGATCGCGGGCGCGGCGCGCGGGTCCGGGCTCTTTATGCGAACGTACCCGCGCGAAGCCGGCCGCAGGTTGCAGATGCTCGAGGTGAACGCGTTGAACGGATGCAGCGGGTCGCCGAACTTGTCGAGCGACAGCGGCTGGGTGTGGATCTCGACGTTGGGCGTGCGGTACTGCGGCGACGAGCGCGTGAAGCCGCCCAGCTGGCTTGGTGCCATCGTCAGCGGGCCGGAGCGGAACAGCGCGTACTCCAGCCCCATGGCCGCCTTGCCGAACAGGCTGTGCACACGCTGGTTCAGCGTGACGACGTTCTGTACCTTGAAAGCCATCCGCAGCTGCAGATGGTCCTGCAGGTTCTCGCCGACCCCGGGCATGTCATGCAGCAGCGGAATGCCATGCTCCTGCAGCAGCGCACCCGGGCCGACGCCCGACAACTGCATGATCTGTGGTGAGCCGATGCTGCCGGCCGCGAGGATGGTCTCGATGCGCGCGCTGATGCGGCTTTCGCCGCCGCTGCGCATGAGTTCGACGCCGGTGCAGCGTCGTCCGTCGAACGTCAGGCGCCGCACCTGCGCTTCCGTCATCACGGTGAGGTTCGACCGGTTCAACACGGGCTTCAGGAACGCACGCGAGGTGTTCAGCCGCACGCCGCGCGTCTGGTTGACGAGGAAGTAACCGCAGCCTTCGTTATCGCCGCGGTTGAAATCCTCGATCTTGGGAATGCCCGCCTCGACCATGGCCTCGCGGTACGCGTCCAGGATGTCCCAGCGCAGCCGTTGCGGCTCGACGCGCCACTCGCCGCCGGCGCCGTGTGCTTCATCGGCGCCGCGGAAGTAGTCCTCGCTCTTGCGGAAGATCGGCAGCACCGAATTCCAGCCCCACGACGTGTCGCCGGTCTGGCGCGCCCACTCGTCGTAGTCGGCGGCCTGGCCGCGCATGTAGATCATCGCGTTGATCGACGAGCAGCCGCCGAGCACCTTGCCGCGCGCGTAGATGATCGAGCGGCCATTGAGCCCGGGATCGGGCTCGGTCTTGTAGCACCAGTCGGTGCGTGGATTGTTGATGCAGAAAAGGTAGCCAACCGGAATCTTGATCCAGATCCAGTCATCCTTGCCGCCAGCCTCGATCAGCAGGACAGTGACGTCCGGGTCGGCGGACAGCCGGTTCGCCAGGAGGCAGCCGGCGGTGCCGGCCCCGACGATCACATAGTCATATGCGTCCGCAGGCATTGCAAAACGCTCCCTCTCGGCATGAGTCCGATACCAGCGTCACTTCTGAACCCCGTACATGGCCTCGGGCAGCCAGGTCACGAGCTGCGGGTAGAAGAACGTCAGCCCCACCGCGAACAGTTGGATGATCACGAACGGGATGATCCCGCGGTAGATGTGCTGTGTCGTGATCTCCGGCGGCGCGACGCCCTTCACGTAGAACAACGAGAAGCCGACCGGGGGCGTGAGGAAGGAGGTCTGCAGGCAGACCGCGAACAGCACGACGAACCAGTTCAGGTCGAAGCCCGCGGCCTTCACGACCGGTGCGACCAACGGCAGGATGATCAGCGTGATCTCCAGCCAGTCGAGGAAGAATCCGGCCAGGAAGGCGATGAACAGGATGAAGAGGACCAGTCCTTCCTTGCCGAAGGGCAGCCCGGTCAGCAGGTGGCTGACGAATTCGTCACCGCCCAGTGCGCGCAGTATGAGCGCGAAGGCATTGGCACCGACGAACAGCCCGAAGATGAAGGCGGTCGTCAGCATCGTCTCGCGAGAGACCTTGCGCACGGTGTCCCACGAGAGCTTCCTGTTGATGGCGGCCAGAATCGTCGCTCCGGCCGCGCCGAGGGCCGACGCCTCGGTCGGCGTGGCGACGCCGAAGAAGATGGAGCCGAGCACGGCGAGGATCAGCGCCGCCGGGGGAACGACGGCGAGCACGCTTTCCGCGATATCTCGCGCCGTCAACGCTGCCACCTTCGGAGGTGCGGGCGCCATGTGCGGCTTCAACTGCGCGATGACGATCACGTACACGATGTACATCAGGCCCATCATCACGCCGGGCACCACCGCACCCATGAACAGATCACCGACCGACAACGACAACTGGTCGGCCATGATGACGAGCATGATGCTGGGCGGAATCAGGATGCCGAGCGTGCCGGCGCCGGCCACGACGCCGGAGGCCAGTTCCTTCGAGTAGCCGCGTTCCATCATGATCGGGAACGCGAGCGTCGCCAGCAGCACGACCGAGGCGCCGACGATGCCGGTCGAGGCGGCGAGCAGCAGGCCGATCAGCACCACGGTGATCGCCAGGCCCCCGCGCATGCGGCCGAACACCTTGACGAAGTTCGTCATCAGTTTTTCGGCAACGCCCGAACGGTCGAGCATCAGGCCCATGAAGACGAAATTGGGCAAGGCCACGAGCACCCAGTTCGACATCACCGCCCATATCCGGTCGACGATGATCGTCAGGCTGCCGTAGTTCTTCAGCAGGAAGGTGTCGACCTCGAATTCGTGGAACACAACTCCAACCGCCGTAAACCACACGGCGAGGCCGGCCATGATCCAGGCGATCGGATAGCCGGTGAAGAGCAGCGCGATGAAGAGCAGAAACATCGCGGTGACCATCAGTTCATACGCTTCCATGTTCGTCCTCAGCGTTGGCCGTTGGAACTCAGGGCCTTGGGAAAACCGAACAGCAGCGTCGTGCACCGCGTCAGGCGCGAAAACGCCGTCAGCGCCAGCAATGCGAAGGCAATGGTGATGAACGACTTCAGGACCCAGCGATAGGGCAGGCCGCCGGGCGCGGCGGAGACTTCGTGGAAGTCGTACGCGGATTTGGCGTACGCCACGCCTTCATAGGCGACGATCACCGCGAACGGCAGTAGGAACAATGCCAGACCGATCAGCTCGATCCAGCCCCGTGTGCGTAGTGGCCACTTTTCCGCAAGCACGTCGACGCGCACGTGGCGGTCGACGTCAGCGCAGTACGACAGACCGATCATGAAACCCACGGCATAGATATGCCACTGGAGCTCCTCGAACATGATCGATCCTTGCCCGAACCCGTAGCGCAGGATCACCTGCAGCACGGTCACGATGACAAGGACCGGCCACAGCCACGACGCCAGGTCACCGGCCGTGACGATGATCCTGTCGATCGCGTTGGATAAGCGGTTGCGCGGGAGGACCAGGGGTCCTCCCGGCACGCCGGCCCGGGCTTCTACATGTTCCTCCGGCCGCTCCATCGTGATGCCTTATTTCCAGTTGCGCGGCAGGTAACCGAGTTCCTTCCACAGCTTGTGCTGCTTCTGGAACGCCTTCTGCGAGTCGTAGACCTTCTTGAACATCGGGTCCTTGGCGGACTCCTCGGCCATCACCTCGTCCGTTGCCTTCTGGAACGCGCGCAGCACCGAGTCCGGCAACGTGACCGCCTTCACGCCTTCCTTCTGGAACTTCTCGATGACCGGCGCCTGGGTGGCCTCGGCCTTGGCGATCGCCATCGTCACGCCGGCCGTGCACGCGCCTTCGATCATCGCCTTGGTATCAGGCTTCAGCGCGTTCCACGCCTTGGTGTTCACATACAGGAACTGCGACGTCGACGGCTGGTGCCAGCCCGGCAGGTGATAGAACTTCGCCACCTTGTAGAAGCCAAGCTGCTCGTCCACGGTCGGCAGCGAGAACTCGGTGCCATCGAGCACACCCTTTTCAAGCGCCTGGAAGAGTTCGCCGGCTGGCAGCAGGGTTACGGACATCCCGGCCTTCTGCGCCACCTTGCCGCCCAGCCCCGCAGCGCGGAACTTCAGCCCCTTCAACTGCTCGACGCTCTTGATCTCGAACTTGAACCAGCCGGCCGCTTCCGGCGCGATGGTGCCGCAGAAGATCGGGTATACGTTGTGCGGCGCATAGAGTTCCTTCAGCATCTTTTCGCCGCCGCCGAAGTAGAACCACGCGATGTACTCGTCGGGCTCCAGGCCGAACGGCGTGGCGCCGAACAGCGCCGAGGCCGGCAACTTGCCGATCTCGTAGCCCATCCAGGAATAGCCCGCTTCCACCTTGCCAGTGCTGACGTTGTCGAACACGGCCAGCGGCGGAATCAACTTGCCGGGCTCCTGCACGGACAGCTTAATTGCGCCATCGCTCATCTTGTCGAGCAGGTTCGCCACCCACGGCATGGTGTCGCCCAGCGCGGTCAGGTTCGAGCCAAATGCCATCGGCACGGCCCAGCGAATTTTGTCGACCGCCAGCGCAGTGCCGCTGGCCAGCGTTCCGCACGCGAATGCGACGGATACAGCGGCCGAAACAAGAGTCTTCCTGCTGATCTTCATTGACTGTCTCCTAGTGATGACATGGTCGTGCAGAGCGCGCTCTTGGCGGCGCGTAGGGCCTGGCGGCCTTCCGGAACGGATACCGGCCCGATTCCTCGGGGCGGTGAAAACCCGGACTATGCGGTACTCGGCGCAGGATCGGAAGGGCTTCCGACGCCGTTGCGCGTGGCCGACGCAAAGTTGTTTGATTCCAGTCATACGGAGGCTGGGCTCAGACTTTGTCGTGGTCCGACGTTTTGCGCCCGGCGGCCGCTCCATCCTTTTCGACCCATGGCTTGGCGGGACGGTACGTTGGAACAAGTCCAGCGGCTCGGGAACACCAGGCGCAGGAACCTGGGCCTGACCGAAACGCGTCTATCGGGACTCAAGCCAGGATGAAAGCGGCTGCCAAGGCCCAAACGAGGATGCCGAAAGCCACACCGATGGCGATTCCTGAAGTGGGCGCCAAGTCGGATTCGTGACGCGGGCCGTGTCTGAATCGTCGGCGCGAAGCCGTCCCCGACCTCGCACCGCACAACCTGGCGAGGAGGGCTGCGAGTCGCTGTCGGCGGAAATGACGTTCGGTACCCATGCACAGTTACCGTTGCATCAACGATGCCAGCGACATTCATCTGAACGTTCGAGTTAGCAGACGCTCGGAGCCCGCCTTCCATGTGCATTGGCGGCTTGATACGTGTCAACGGGGCCGGAAAAGCCGAACCAATGGAGAAATTCGGCCTCGTCCTACGCTAGCCGGGGGTTAAACCCCTGTCGGCGCACTTGACACCCATTCCAATGGGTGCGGGCCCCGCCGGTGACGGATGGGTCGCCTGTTATCTGGGTGCTCGAAGTTCTATGTCGCCAATGGACGTTCGAGCAGCGTCTCGATGATCGACACCGGAGCAAAGAAGGAGATCAGACAAATCGAGGTCGGTTACACGCCCTGGGGCGTCCTGACACCGGGCGGGTCCTGAAGCCGGAGCCTGCTTCGTCACTGACTTCAGCAACGGCGCAGCCAGCCGAAACCGGAGCGCTCACATTGCGAGTACCTTGCGCGCAACCAAGTAAAGCGTCCCACAGAATGCGAGGGGCGGGGTCAGCCGGGTCAGCAGCCGCGGCGTCTGTTCCTCGTGAGCCAGACCCAGTCGGCCCAGAATTCGCTCCCAGATGAAGGTGTGATAACCCTCGGCGACCGGGTAGAAGCCTGCGCGCTTCAGCAACTGCCTCGCTTCTCGCTTGCTGTACAGGCGTCGGTGAAAGTCCCGCTTCAGGATCACGCGGCGGCGCCACTCCTGCAGCGAGAGCCAGTTCGGCAGGTGCGTGATCACCACGACGCCATCCGGCTTGAGCACGCGATGCAGCTCCTTGAGCGCCTCGTAGTCCATCGCCGTGTGCTCCAGCACTCCCGAACCGATCACGGCGTCGAAGAAGTTGTCCGGGTAGGGCAGCGACCCGGCGCCGACGAGCTGCGTATGGGCCACACGCGCATAGTCATGAAAGACCGCATACCGGCTGGATTCGACGAAGTCACAGCTATGAAAGTCGAATCGGTTCCCGAACCAGGCCCGGAGCATGCAGCTGTCCGGCGCATGGTTGCAGCCCCAGTCCAGCACCGCCCCGGACTGCGGAAGGTAGGGCCGGTACAGGTGAAAGGTCCGGATCTGTCCGTCGATCCACCCTGGGTGCCCATGTTCCAGCAGATAGGCATTGCCGGGATCGAGCGCCAGCGCCGCCCGGTAAAGCTCTTCCATCAACCGCCGCAGCGCCCGGTCATCTGCGGCGGGCGCGAGTTCAACCGTACGAGTCGCCTCTAGCACTGCCCCCCCATAATCTTCGCGCCGCCCGCCCGGTCTATCGGCAAGTTGAACCGCGCCCATGCGCCGGTTCGAACGCGCCGCGATATTCCGGCGGCAAAGCCGTCCGGAATATCAGGTGTTGGACACCTTGATCGTCGGCATCTTCAGCGACATGTCCTTGGCCTTCTCGGCGATGCGCACCGCCACCTTGCGGGCGATCTCCTTGTAGGTCTGCGTGATCGCGCTGTCCGGCTCGGCCACGACCGTCGGCCGGCCCGAATCGGCCTGCTCGCGGATGCGGATGTCAAGTGGCAGGCTACCTAGGTAGTCGACACCGTACTGTTCAGCCATCTTCCTGCCACCATCGGCGCCGAAGATGTGCTCGGCGTGGCCGCATTGCGAGCACACATGTACTGCCATATTTTCGACGATGCCGAGGATCGGGATGCTGACCTTCTCGAACATCTTGAGGCCCTTCCTGGCGTCAATCAGCGCAATGTCCTGAGGCGTTGTCACGATGACCGCGCCGGTGACCGGCACCTGCTGCGCCAGCGTCAGCTGGATGTCACCGGTGCCCGGGGGCATGTCGACGACGAGATAGTCCAGGTTCTTCCAGTTGGTCTGCCCCAGAAGTTGTTGCAGTGCCTGCGTCACCATCGGGCCGCGCCAGACCATCGGCTGGTCGGCGTCGATCATCAGTCCGATAGAACTCACCTGAAGACCGTAGTTCTCTTTGGGTTCCATCGTCTGACCGTCGACGGATACGGGCTGGCCCGAGACTCCCAGCATGGTCGGCTGACTGGGGCCGTAGATATCGGCGTCGAGCATGCCCACCACGGCGCCCTCGGCAGCCAGGGCCAGTGCCAGGTTTGCCGCAACGGTGCTCTTCCCGACTCCGCCCTTGCCCGAGGCAACGGCAATGATGTTCTTGACATTCGGCATCACCTTGAGGCCACGCTGCACTGCGTGCGCAACGATCTTCATCGTCACGTTGGCGCTGACATTGGCAGCGCCCGCTTCCTTCAGCGCCTCGATGACCCGGCGACGCGTGGGCTCAATCTGGCTGGCCGCCGGGTAGCCCAGCTCGACGTCGACGCTGACGTCGTTCCCATCCACACGGACGTTGCGCGCGGAACGCGTGCTGACGAGGTCCTTGCCGGTGTTCGGATCGATGATCCTCTTCAGCGCCTCATTGGCGGATTCGACGGTGATGCTCATGGGATTCAATTCGCACGACGGGAAATGAGAGTCATTCTTACACGAATCGAGCGCTCGCTCGAACCGCCCAAATCTCTACGCGGCATTTACGCCGGCGCACCTAGAGTTCGATCACCTCGATCCGGGAGTAACCCTGATGGACGTCGTGTTTGTTGCCGCGCTCGTCGGCCTGTTCGCCCTCACCCTGGGCCTGCTGGCGGTCTGTGACCGACTGCTCGAGCCACGAAAGGACCACTGATGAGCCTTCTTAACTGGTTCGGCCTCGCGCTCGTCGTCGCGGTCGCGGCTTATCTCGTCTGGGCGCTGCTGCGCGCGGAGGACCTCTGATATGAGCGGCATCGGATTGCTTCAGATCGTCATCTACTTTGCCGTGCTGACCGCGCTCGCGGTTCCGCTCGGCGGATTCACGGCCCGCGTGTACACGGGCGAGCGGACATTCCTGTCGCCGGTGCTCGGGCCGGTCGAGCGGCTGATCTATCGCGCCACCGGCGTCAGGGTCGACGACGACATGCACTGGAAGCGCTACGCGCTGGCGGCGCTCGTATTCAACCTGCTGGGCGCGCTCGCCGTCTACGCACTGCAACGGCTGCAGGGCATGCTGCCGCTCAACCCGATGGACCTCGGCGCGGTTTCGCCCGATTCGTCGTTCAACACCGCCGTGAGCTTTGCCACGAACACCAACTGGCAGGGCTACGGCGGCGAGTCGACGATGAGCTACCTGACGCAGATGCTGGGGCTCAACGTGCAGAACTTCCTGTCGGCCGCGACCGGCATGGCGGTGCTCGTCGCGTTCATCCGCGGCTTTGTCCGCAAACAGTCGGCCGGAATCGGCAACTTCTGGGTCGACCTGACCCGCTCGACGCTGTACGTGCTGCTGCCGCTGTCGTTCGTGGTCGCGCTGGTGCTGGTCTCGCAGGGCGTGGTGCAGAACTTCGGCAAAGCCGTAGAGGTTCCGCTGCTGCAATCGGTCGAGGTGACGACTCCGGCCAAGGACGGAAAGCCGGAGAAAATAGAGACGATCACGACCCAGGCGCTGCCTCAGGGACCGGCCGCCTCGCAGGTCGCGATCAAACAGCTCGGCACCAACGGCGGCGGCTTCTTCAACGTCAACTCGGCGCATCCGTATGAGAACGCGACGCCGTTGTCGAACTTCGTCGAGGTGCTGTCAATTCTGTTGATCTCGGCGGGCCTCTGCTTCACCTTCGGCCGCCTGGTGAACGATGCTCGCCAGGGCTGGGCGATCTACGCGGCGATGAGCGTTGTCTTTCTGACGCTGGGGCTCGGCGCGATCGCCGCCGAGGAGACACCGAATCCGCGCCTTTCTGCGCTCGGCGTCGAAACAAGTGTGGGCAACCTCGAAGGCAAGGAAGTGCGTTTCGGCCCCGCGACGTCCGCGCTGTGGGCGACTGCAACGACCGCGGCCTCGAACGGCTCGGTGAACTCGATGCACGACTCGTACACGCCGCTCGGCGGTCTGGTGCCGATGTGGCTGATGCAGCTAGGCGAAGTGATCTACGGCGGCGTCGGTTCGGGTCTGTACGGGATGCTGGTGTTCGCGATCATCGCGGTGTTCATCGCCGGGCTGATGGTGGGCCGCACGCCCGAGTACCTCGGCAAGAAGATCCAGGCCTACGAGATGAAGATGGCGTCGCTGGTCATCCTGATTCCGCCGTTCGTGGTGCTGGTCGGCACCGCGCTGGCGGTGGTGATCGAACCCGGCGTATCCAGCATGTCGAACCCGGGCGTGCACGGCTTTTCGCAGGTGCTGTATGCATTCAGTTCGGCCGGCAACAACAACGGCAGCGCATTCGCGGGTCTCTCGGCCAATACGCCCTTTTACAACTCCGCGCTGGGTGTGGCGATGTGGCTCTCGCGCTACTGGCTGATCGTGCCGGTGCTGGCGATCGCCGGCAGCCTGGCCGCCAAGAAATTCATACCGGCCTCAAGCGGAACGCTGCCGACGCATACGCCCCTGTTCGTCGGACTGCTGATCGGGACCGTGCTGCTGGTCGGCGCGCTGACCTTCGTGCCTGCGTTGGCGCTGGGGCCGATCGTCGAGCACCTGATGCTGTTCGCGGTGAAATAGGCAAGGAACTCGAATGAGCACGCATAAACACAAGATCAACACCTTCGATCCGGCACTGCTGGGCGGTGCCGTGGTCGAGTCGCTGAAGCGTCTGACGCCGATGGCGCAGTGGCGCAATCCGGTGATGTTCGTCACGTGGCTGGGCGCGCTGCTTACCGCGGTGCTCGCGGTCGTCGAACGCGACGCCTTCACCGGCGTGATTTCACTGTGGCTCTGGTTCACGGTGCTGTTCGCGAACTTTGCGGAAGCAATGGCCGAAGGCCGCGGCAAGGCGCAGGCCGCCAGCCTGCGCGGCGCCAAGAAGGACACTCCGGCGATCCGGCTCGAGGGCGAGCGCCGCGACTCGAGGCAATTCGCGGTGTCGTCGAGCGAACTGCGCAAGGGCGATGTGGCGCTGGTCGAAGCCGGCCACGTGATTCCCGGAGATGGCGAGGTGATCGAAGGTGTCGCTTCGGTCGACGAATCGGCGATCACCGGCGAGTCCGCTCCGGTCGTGCGCGCGTCGGGTGGCGACCGCTCTGCCGTAACCGGTGGCACGCGCGTACTGTCCGACTGGCTGGTCGTGCGGATCAGCGCCAATCCGGGCGACAGCTTCCTCGACCGGATGATCGCGATGGTCGAAGGCGCGAAACGGCAGCGCACGCCGAACGAGATCGCGCTGGCAATCCTGCTGGCAGCCCTCACGCTTGTTTTCCTGGTCGCGGTCGCGACGCTGCTGCCGTTCTCGTCGTACGCGGTGGCGAGCTCGAAGCAGGGCGAAGTGGTCACGGTTGTGGTGCTGGTCGCGCTGCTGGTTTGCCTGATCCCGACGACGATTGGCGGCCTGCTGTCGGCAATCGGCATTGCGGGGATGGATCGCATGATCCAGGCCAACGTCGTCGCGACATCAGGCCGCGCGATCGAGGCGGCCGGAGACGTTGACGTTCTCCTGCTCGACAAGACCGGCACGATCACGCTCGGCAACCGCCAGGCCGCGAAGCTCTATCCCGCGCCGGGAGTCACCGAGAAGGAGCTGGCAGACGCCGCCCAGCTCGCCTCACTTGCCGATGAAACACCGGAGGGCCGCTCGATCGTTGTGCTGGCGAAAAACTTCGGCATCCGGGCACGCGACCTGACCGAGCTGAATGCAACCTTCGTGCCGTTCACCGCGCAGACGCGCATGAGCGGCATGGACATCGGCGAACGGCGCATTCGCAAGGGCGCGCCCGACGCGATCGACGCCTGGCTGAAGCAGCACGGCAAGCCAATGGATCGCCAGATCCGCGGCTTTGTCGACCAGATCGCGACCAAGGGTGCGACGCCGTTGGTCGTGGCCGAAGGCGACCGCACGCTGGGCGTCGTCGAACTGCGCGACATCATCAAGGGCGGCATCAAGGAACGCTTCGCGCAGCTGCGCCGCATGGGGATTAGGACCGTGATGATCACCGGCGACAACCGTCTGACTGCGGCGGCGATCGCGGCCGAGGCTGGTGTCG
>Ga0316605_10001780_pt1 | contig 12383 bp, 9 predicted proteins | sample OWC_soil_day20_n_FD_207666 | JGI IMG/M metagenome (GOLD analysis project Ga0316605, IMG submission 207666) | Wetland soil microbial communities from Old Woman Creek delta, Ohio, United States - OWC_soil_day20_noCT | ecosystem: Environmental > Terrestrial > Soil > Wetlands | place: USA: Ohio... | reverse complement strand
CTCGGATATGGAAAGAGGCCGGCCCCGGACCAAGGTGGTGCTGAGCGGCAACTGGCTGACCGAAGACCTGTCGGTGCTGGTGCGCGCTTCCTACTTCGGCTCGACCGAGCACAACACGCCCTTTGGCCGGCAGCGGCACAGCCCCGAATGGCTGCTGGATCTGGGGGTCGAGTATGCCTTGAGCGATAGCGTCCGCGTGGCTGTCGGCGGCAACAATATCCTCGACAACTATCCGGATCGATCGGTTGCGGGGAACTCCTATTTCGGCAACTTTCCATACGACATCGTTGCCCCGATTGGCATGAACGGGGCGTTCTACTACCTGCGAGTCACCTATGGGTTCTGAGCTCGCTGCCAAGGCTGGCCGGGTCATTGCGGGCGTCCTGCTGTTGATCGGCAGCCTCGGCGCGGAGGCCTTCGTCGTTCAGGATCGAATCGGCCAGGAGACCCATTTCACCCGCCTTTCCATGAAGGAGGGTTTGTCCCAGACGACGGTCTTGGCCATCGTTCAGGATCATCGTGGTTTCATGTGGTTCGGAACCCACGACGGAATCAATCGTTACGACGGCTATGACTTCGTGACCTATCGCGGCGACCCCCGGCAATCCAACGGCGGCAAGGGCTACTTGTTGACGGCGCTGCTCGCGGAGCCGTCCGGTATCCTCTGGATCGGCACGGAAGCGGGGGGGCTGGCCCGATTCGACCCGGACAATTACACCTATACCCACTATCGGCATGATCCGGATGCTCCCAACGGTCTGAAAAGCAATACCGTCGGGAGCATCTGGCGTGACGAGGACGGGCGCTTGTGGCTGGGGACGACAGGGGGCTGGCTGAGTCGTTTCGATCCCGACAACAAGACGTTTCGCAATTACCGCCTCCCGGAAGTCCAGCAGGCCTCCCGGTTCAGGGAGTTGATCCAGGCCGTGGTTCGAGACCGGGAAGGATTCATCTGGCTGGGCAACAGGGGCAATGGGCTGGCGAGATTCGACGAGCGTACGGAGCGGTTCTCCGTTTTTATGCATGATCCGGGAAACTCTCGCAGTATCGGCCCCGGCACCGTCACCGACATCCTTGAAGACAAGGTAGGCAGGCTGTGGATTTGCCTCAACGGAGGTGGTCTCAATCTGCTCGATCGGGCCAGCGGAACCTTCACCCGCTTTGTGCATGACCCGGGCAACCCCGGCAGTATCAGCGATAACAGTTGTAACCGGATTTTTCAGGACGATGCCGGAAGATTCTGGGTTGGGACAGACAAAGGGCTGAACGTATTCGATCCGGCGACCGGAAGATTCGCCAGATACCATGAAGACCCGACCAATCCTTATGCGCTGTCGGATGACTATGTTCGGAGCATCTACCAGGATCGTGGGGGTACGCTTTGGTTCGGCACCCACGGCGGCGGGGTCAACAAGATGGATCCCGGGGCCTTCAAGTTCAGACACTACCGACACCGGCCGAGCAATCCGAACTCGCTGAGCACCAGCTACGTCTATGCGATATTCGAGGACAGGGAGGGCATCCTGTGGGTTGGTGGCGACGACGGCGTATTGAACCGGATCGACCGGGCCACCGAGAAAGTGACGCGCTACCGTCCCGACCCGAACAATCCCCGTGCTCTCGGCAAGAGCTACTCCGTCAGCGTGATTCACGAGGATCGCGCTGGCGCCTTCTGGATCGGGACATACTCCGGAGGCTTGCACCGCCTTGATCGGGAGACGGGAGTCTTCGAGCGGTATCGCCACAACCCAGGCGATCCTCGCAGTCTATCCAACGATTTCGTCACCGCCATTGAGGAAGACGATCAGGGGGAGATGTGGGTCGGCACGGAAAAAGGCCTCAACCGCTTTGATCGCCGTACCGGCCGCTTCGAACGCATCGACCCGGACGGCAGCAAAGCGGGCGGCTCCATCCCGGTCATGGTCAGGGGCATCCACAAGGATCGCGCGGGTGTGCTGTGGCTGACCAGCATCGAGGAAGGGCTGACGCGCTACGACCCGAGGACGGGAGATATCCGAAACTATCGCCACAAGCCCGACGACGTCACCAGTATCGCCAGCGACGTGACGTACATGGTCCATGAAGACCAGGTGGGTGCCCTGTGGATCGCCACTGGCTCGGGATTGGACAGGCTGGATCCGGGTAGCGGGCGGTTCAAGCATTACACCGTCAAGAATGGGCTGCCGAACAATGTGGTGTATGCCATCGCGGAAGACCGGCGCGGCGCGCTGTGGCTCTCTTCCAATCGGGGGCTCACGCGATTCGATCCCCGCACGGAGGTTGTCCGCAACTACACCTCAAGCGACGGTCTACAGGGCGAAGAGTTCAACCAGTGTGCGGTTTTTCAGAGCAAAGGTGGGGAGATTTTCTTCGGCGGCATCAACGGGGTGACTGCGTTCCGCCCGGACAGGATTCGGGACAACCCCCACGTGCCTCCCGTGGTGCTGACCGACTTGCAACTGTTTACCCAGTCCGTCGCCTTCGGCGAGGGCTCGGTCTTGCAGAAGCCGATCTGGGCGACCGAGCATGTGAGCCTCAATCCCGACCAGAATTTCGTCTCCATCGGGTTCTCGGCCCTGAGTTATGCCGCGCCGGAGAACAACCGATACCGCTTCCGGCTCGAAGGGCTGGACAAGGACTGGTACGAGGTGGATGCGACCCGTCGTCTGGCCACCTACACCAGCCTGCCGGCGGGCGAGTATGTGTTTCGCGTGCAGGGATCGAACGCCGACGGGGTGTGGAACGAAGCCGGCGCGTCGCTTTCGCTGACCGTCATCCCCCCGTGGTGGCAGACCACGCTGTTCCGCGTAATGGTCGTGGTGCTGGGTGCCGGCCTCATCGCGATGGTGTTCGTCGTGCAACGCAGAAGGGCGCTTCGCCGTCAGCACTTGCTGGAAGAATTGGTTGCTGAACGCACCCGCGAGTTGAGCGCCGCCAAGGAGAGCGCCGAATCGGCCAATCGCGCCAAGAGCGCCTTTCTCGCCAATATGTCTCATGAATTGAGAACGCCGCTGAATGCCATTCTCGGCTACGCGCAGATACTCGGCCGCAAGGCGTTGGAAGACGCCCAGGTCACGACGGGTCTGAGGACCATTCAGCAGGCCGGCGAGTATCTGCTGAGCCTGATCAACAACATTCTCGACCTGGCGAAAAACGACGCCGGAAAGATCGAGTTGGAGTGCTCCGCCGTAAACCTCAAGGCTCTTTTGAGGCAGGTGTGCGACCTGATGCGGGTGAAGGCTGAAGAGAAGGGGGTTGTGTTCGCGGAGGTCATTTCAGACGCCCTGCCGCCCGCCGTCTACACGGACGAGGCCCGGTTGCGTCAGATTTTGCTCAACCTGTTGAGCAACGCCATCAAATTCACCCGACAGGGCTCCGTTACGCTTCGTGCTGGGGTCGTCGACGCCAACGATACCATCACCACCCTGCGCTTCGAAGTATCGGATACGGGTATCGGCATCCCGCAGGACAAGGTGGCGTCAATTTTCGAGCCATTCGAGCAGGTCGAGGGGGGCGCGCAACGACAGGGCGGTACCGGCCTTGGGCTGGCTATTTCCGCGCAACTGGTACGCAAGTTCGGCGGCGAGCTCCTTGTCGAAAGCGAAGTCGGCAAGGGAAGCCGCTTCTGGTTCGATATCTCCAGCGAGGGTGCGTTGAGTCAGGAATTCGTCGAGCGTGACGGGAATTGGGGATTGCCGGTGGGTTACGCAGGGGCGACCAGGCGGGTGCTGGTGGTTGACGACGTGTCGACCAACCGCGAATTTCTCGGCGCATTGCTCATCCCGCTCGGTTTCGACGTCATCGAGGCGGAGGATGGGCGGGAGACTCTCTCCAAAGTGATCGAGAGCAAGCCGGATATCATCTTGATGGACGTCGTCATGCCGGTGATGGATGGACTGTGTGCTTGCCGGGAACTTCGGCGAATGGACGCTGCAAGGCACATACCCATCGTCTTGCTATCGGCCAGTTCGTCGGGTGCGAACGAGGCCGGGGCATTGGAAGCGGGTGCCGACGTGTTTCTCTCCAAGCCGCTTGAGGTCGAAAAGCTGATTAAGTTGATGGGGGCGCTGCTGAATCTGCGCTGGCGGTTTCCGGAGCAACGGGGCGGCGAGGGCGAAATGCCGGTGGCGGCTGCCGCACCAATGGTGTTGCCATCCATCAATCAACTGGAGCAATTGCTCAATGTCGCGAATATGGGCTACATGCGCGAAGTCAAAGTGCATGCGACCCTGATCCAGCAGCAGGACGAACGGTACGCGCCTTTTGCCGGGAAACTTCACACCCTGGCCGACGAATTCCGTTCCGCCGCCATCGTCGAGTTCGTGAAGGATGCCATCAACAGAAGGAAAGAACTTGACCACGGCCGTGCCGATGTCGCGAGGGATGACGTGTGAAGGGACGTCAGTAGAGCGAGTTCGCTGTTGTCCCGGGGGGGCTGGGCTGCATGAACTTCGACCAGATTCCGGAGTTTGTGGAACAGGTGGCTACGGTCGAGATGTTGGCTGCAAAAATCGGCCGGTTTTGCCGGTCGACCGCAGCAATATGAAAAAGCCTCCGTCAGGCAACTGACGGGGGCTTTTTATCGGGTATTACGCGGATGATCCTTCTGCCGCTCTGCTGCGGTCTGCCTTGTAAGAATCCGGCCGTGGGTGAGGTGTTAGAATGCCGGCCGGTCCTACCTTCCCGGTATTGTCACACTGATGATTTACGAAACCGTTGCCGCGGTCGATCTTGGCTCCAACAGCTTTCGCCTGCAGGTCGGGCGGGTGGTGGATGACCAGATTTATCCGCTCGATTCGCTGAAGGAGCCGGTGCGCCTGGCTTCGGGCTTGACCGCCGACAAGCGACTCGACGCGCATTCCCAGGCCCGGGCGCTGGATGCCTTGCGCCGTTTTGGCGAGCGTTTGGGCGGCCTGGATGGTGGCGCGGTGCGGGCGGTGGCGACCAATGCCTTGCGCGTGGCGAAGAATGCCTCGGAATTTCTGCCCTTGGCCGAGGAGGCGCTCGGCTTTCCCATCGAAATCATCGCCGGTCGCGAAGAGGCGCGCCTGATCTATATCGGCGCTTCGCATTCGCTGCCGATGGCGACCCACAAGCGATTGGTTGTCGATATTGGTGGCGGGTCGACCGAGTTCATCATCGGCAAGCGGCACGAGCCGCAGTTGATGGAATCGCTGTACATGGGGTGCGTCAGCTATACGCTACGCTTTTTCCCGGATCGCAAGATCGACCGCAAGCGCTTGCGCGAGGCGCAGGTGGCGGCGGCCAAGGAGATCGAGCTGATCGCCCACGATTACCAGCGTCTGGGTTGGAAAGAGGCGGTGGGTTCGTCGGGAACGGCGCGGGCGATTGCCGATGTGCTGGAACTGAACAGCCTCAATCCGAATGGCGAGAGCGGCATCACCCGCGAGGGCCTGGACAAGTTGTGCACCCTGCTGGTCAAGGCCGGCTCGGCCGAAGCGCTGGATTTGCCGGGGGTGAAGGGCGACCGTCTGCCGGTGTTGCCGGGCGGCATCGCCATCATGTCGGCGATTTTCGAGGAGTTGGGCATCGAGCGGATGACCTATGCCGACGGTGCCCTGCGCCTGGGGGTGCTCTACGACTTGCTGGGGCGCTTCCATCATCACGACATGCGCGATTCGACGGTGCAGCAGTTCCGTCGTCGTTACCAGGTCGAGGCCGATCAGGTGGAACGGGTCGAGGCTACGGCCTTGTCGGCGCTGACCCAGTTGGCCGAAGGCGTGCCGGCCGAGAGCGACGTCCAGTTCCTGTCGTGGGCGACGCGCCTGCACGAGATCGGTATTTCGGTGGCGCATAACGCTTATCACAAGCACGGCGCTTATATCCTGACCTATGCCGACATGCCCGGTTTCTCGAAGAAGGATCAGGCTCGCCTGGCCATGCTGGTTCTTGGCCACCGCGGCAAGCTGGAGAAGCTCAATGCCATCCCTGCGGTCGACAGCGCTTGGCGCCTGGTTTTTTGCCTGCGTTTGGCTGTCCTGCTGCATCGGACGCGTGACGATCGGGCATTGCCTGCCTGGCGGGTCAGACTGACGGCCAACGGCTTTCAGCTGGAATTGCCGGCCGACTGGCTGGCGGCCAATCCGTGGACGGCGGCGGCACTGGGCGAGGAAGCCAGCGTCTGGCGGCAGATTGGCCGCGATTACCTGGTCAAGTCGAAGACGTCGAGGGCCGCTCAGTGAACGGCCTCCCCAGCTTGCAGGTCGAGCCGGGGAGAGTCGTGCTGCGCGGTCATTGGACGCTGGCGACCTTGTTGCCCGCCTTGCCCGGGCTTCAGTCGGCGCTGGCGGAAGCGGGGCGGGATGGACAGCTGTTGTGGGATCTGTCGGCGGTCGACAAGCTGGACAGCGCCGCCGCCACCTTGCTCTGGCGGGCCTGGGGTGAACGTTGGCCAGATGGCCTGGAGGCGGCAGCCATCCATCGGCAAACGCTGGATCGGGTGGCCGCCTTGCCGGTCGAGGTGGCGCCCCCATCGGCGCGGCATCACTGGCTGGCGCTGATCGGTTATTTCGTGTTGCTCGCGCTCGATAACCTGCGCGGCATGATTGCGTTGTTCGGTCAATTGCTGCTCGATGTCGGCCATCTGTTGCGCCATCCGGCCGATCTGCCGCGCAAGGAATTTGCTGCCAACCTCTACAAGTCCGGGGTCATGGCCTTGCCGGTGACGGCCCTGGTCGGTTTCCTGATTGGTGTCACGCTTAGTTATCTGTCCGCACTTCAGCTGAAGAGCTTCGGGGCCGACCTGTTCATCGTCAATATCCTGGGTATCTCCATCGTGCGCGAACTCGGGCCGGTACTGGTTGCCGTGCTGGTGGCCGGGCGTTCCGGCTCGGCGATGACCGCGCAGATCGGCGTCATGCGGGTGACGGAGGAAATCGATGCGCTGTCGACGATGGGCATTTCGCGGACGGTGCGGGTGGTTTTGCCGAAGATTGCCGGGTTGACCGTAGCGATGCCGCTGCTGGTGGTGTGGACGTCGGCGGTCGCCCTGTTTGGCGGCATGGTCGCCGCCATGCTGCAACTCGATTTGTCCTTCGCCTATTTCATCGACAACCTGCCGCGCGCGGTGCCGGTGGCCAACCTGAACATCGGGCTCGCCAAGGGCGTGGTCTTCGGTTTTATCGTTGCCTTGGTTGCCTGCCATTTTGGTCTGCGCTGCAAGCCCAATACCGAGAGTCTGTCGGCCAATACCACCCGCTCGGTGGTGACGGCGATTACCACGGTCATCCTGATCGATGCCATTTTTGCCATCTTTACCCGGCAAATCGGGGTGCCCTAGCCGTGAGTCAGCCGCCGGTCGTCGAACTGAAGGGTATCCGGACGGTGCTGGCCGGCGTCGAGGTGCATCGCGATCTCGATCTGACGGTCGAGGCCGGGCAGATTCTCGGTTTGCTTGGTGGCTCCGGTAGCGGCAAGACTACCCTGTTGCGCGAGATGCTCGGGCTGCAACGACCGCAGGCGGGGAGTGTCTGCCTGTTCGGCTTCGATCTGAAGGAACCCGATGTGCTGGCCCAGCGCGCCATCCGCCGCCGGCTCGGCATGTTGTTCCAGCATGGCGCCCTGTTCTCGGCCTTGTCGGTTTTCGACAACATCGCTTTTCCGTTGCGCGAACTGAAATGTCTGGACGAGGATTTGATCCGGCGTCTGGTACACCTCAAACTGGCCATGGTCGAGCTGACAGCGGGGCACGGGCGCCTGATGCCGGCCGAGCTCTCCGGCGGCATGGTCAAACGGGTCGCCCTGGCCCGGGCGCTGGCTCTGGAGCCGGAGTTACTGCTGCTCGACGAGCCGACGGCCGGTCTCGATCCCGACCGCAGCCAGAATTTCGTCGAACTGGTCGGTGCCCTGCAAAAGGAACTCGGTCTGACCGTGGTCATGGTGACGCACGACCTGCATACCTTGTCCGGCCTGGCCAGTCATGTCGCGGTGCTGGCCGACGGGCATATCGTCGCCCACGGGCCGCGCGAGCAGGTCATGAGTGTCGATCATCCCTTCGTGACCGGTTTTTTTGCTGCCGACCGGCGAAAGCTGCTTTAATTGCACATCATGGAAAACAAGTCGCACGCCTTCGCTGCCGGTGTCTTTGCCCTTCTGCTCGGTCTTGCCGCCATGCTCGGCCTCTATTGGTTGGGCGGCGGCAGCGAGGACATGCGCGACTACGTGGTGGTCACCAAGCAGGATATCGGCGGACTCAATCCGCAGGCGCAGGTGCGCTATCGCGGCATTCGGGTCGGCAAGGTCAGCGACATTCGCATCGACCCCGAGGATGTCGGCAACATCCTGATTACTATTTCGATTCAGGACGACGTGCCGCTGACCAAGGGTACGGTGGCCAAGCTGACCTATCAGGGGGTGACTGGCTTGGCGCACATCATGTTGCTGGAGTCCGGCAAGGACAGGGAATTGCTGGTGGCCAATGGCAAGGAGCCGCCGCGGATCGCGATGATTCCTTCCCTGCTGGAGGAGCTTGGCGAGTCGGGGAGCAATACGCTGCGCCAGACCCGGGCCTTGCTGGCCAGCGCCAATGCCTTGCTCAACGACGACAACCGTGCGCGCCTGACGGCTACCCTGAAGAACATGGAGGAAGCCTCGTCGGCCATGAAGCCGGCGCTGGACAACCTCAACGGAACCCTGGTGCAGGTGCGCAAGCTGCTCGACGACAAGAATGTCGCCCACCTGACCCAGGCCGCCGGCGAAGTCGGCCCGTTGCTCGCCGATACGCGCTTGCTGGTCGGCAAGATGCAATCGGCGACCGACAAGCTCGATCTCGCCATCGGCGATGCCTCGGCCGACGGAACGGCCGCCTTGATGCCCCGCCTGAACGAACTGGCGCGCGATTTTTCTCTGACCTCGCGGCAGTTGAGCCGGGTCTTGCGCCTTCTCGAGGAGTCGCCACAAGGTCTCGTCTTCGGGGTGCCGGCCATCCCGCCGGGACCGGGCGAGCCCGGCTTTGCCGGCGCCGGGGAGAAATAGCATGCGTCGGCTCGTCGTCCTTGGTCTGCTGTTCAATCTGGCCGGTTGTTTGACCACCGGCAAGCGGGGGGGCGATACCCCCTTGTCTGTGCATGATTTCGGCTCGCCGGGCGAGCGCCTGGTGGCGGTACGGCCGGCACCGCTGGCCGTCGAGGTGCGTGCGCCGGCCTGGTTTGACGCCCTGGCGGTCAATTACCGCCTGGCCTACGGCGATCCCTCGCGTGTGCGCGAGTATGCGCGCTCGCGCTGGGCCGGGCCGCCGACGCAACTTATCCAGCAGCGGCTGGTTCGTCAGTTGGACCTGTTGCCGGCGGGACAGGGGCGTGCCGCTTGTGTCTTGCGCGTCGACCTCGGCGAATTCAGCCAGATTTTCGCGACGCCGGGTAGCAGCCGTGGCGTCTTGCAGGGACGTGCCCTGTGGCTGGATCGCGGCCGGGCTGTGCTGGCCGAACGCGATATCGATATTGCCGTTACCGCCGGAACGCCAGATGCCTTGGGAGGGGTTGCTGCCTTGAGCGCAGCGGTTGGGCAGCTGACTGCCACGTTGCATGCCTGGGAACTTGAACTGGCGCAAGCCGGGCGTCTGAAGGGCTGTACGCCCTAGCCGGCGACGATGCGTTCGGCGATGCGCTGCTTGAGGTCGCCCAGATTGTCGTCGAAATGGCTGTAATGCATCAGCGACAGTCCAAACACGCAGGCATAGAGCAGCAGGCTGCGGCTTTTTGCCTCGGCGTCCGACATGCCGGTGGCGACGAACAGCTTGCGCGTGCATTCGAGGCGGTAGAGATCGACCGCTTCGACGACGGCGGCAGCCAGCGCGTCGTGGCGCGCCCAGTCGCGCACCGCCAGTTCGATGGACATGCCTTTGCGGTTGCGGCTGGCACCGTACACCTCGATGGCATAGTGCAACTGGTCGCGTTCCTGGCCGGGGGCGACGGCGGTGGTTTTCTCGATGTCGCGGATGCGACCTTCCTTCCAGCGTTCGAGAACGGCGGCCAGCAGGGCTTGGCGGTCCTTGAAGTGCCAGTAAAAACTGCCCTTGGTGACGCCGCAGCGCTTGGCCAGAACTTCCACGCGCAGGCCGGCCATGCCCTCCTTGGCGAGGACGTCGATGGCCGTCTCCACCCAGCGTTCGGGGTCGAGTTGGGTGCGCGCGGTCGACGGGCTTTTACGCGCGGTTTTTGGCTGGGGCTTGACAGGTTTGTTTTCCATACGCTACCGTATGCTTTTCCATACGACACAGTATGGTCATTGTGCGGATTGACTGGCGCTCTGTCAAACGGAGCACCGGGATTGAAGAAAACTAATCGAGCAACAAGGAGAAGCCAGTGAAGATTCTCGTTCCCGTCAAACGGGTGGTTGATTACAACGTCAAGGTGCGCGTCAAGGCGGACGGCTCGGGCATCGATCTTGCGAACGTCAAGATGAGCATGAACCCGTTCGACGAAATCGCCGTCGAAGAGGCCGTGCGCCTGAAGGAAGCCGGCATTGCGACCGAGGTTGTGGCCGTTTCCTGCGGCGTCGGCGCCAGCCAGGAAACCCTGCGCACGGCAATGGCGATTGGTGCCGACCGCGGCATCCTGGTCGAAACCGATGTCGAGCTTCAGCCGCTGGCTGTTGCCAAACTGCTGAAAGCCTTGTGCGACAAGGAACAGCCGCAACTCGTCGTGTGTGGCAAGCAGGCCATTGACGACGACGCCAATCAGACCGGCCAGATGCTGGCGGCATTGCAAGGCTGGCCGCAAGCCACCTTCGCTTCCAAGGTGGTCATTGCCGACGGCAAGGCCACCGTTACCCGCGAGATCGACGGCGGCCTGGAAACCCTGGCTATCTCGTTGCCGGCCGTGGTCAGTACCGACCTGCGCCTGAACGAGCCGCGCTATGCGACCCTGCCGAACATCATGAAAGCCAAGAAGAAGCCGCTCGATACCTTCAAGCCGGCCGATCTCGGCGTCGATGTCGCGCCGCGCCTGACCACGCTGAAGGTTGCCGAACCGGCCAAGCGCTCGGCCGGGGTCAAGGTGGCCGACGTTGCCGAACTGGTGAATAAACTCAAGAACGAAGCCAAGGTGATCTGATCATGACCATTCTCGTTATCGCCGAACACGACAATCAAAGTCTGAAAGCTGCCACCCTCAATACCGTGACGGCTGCCCGCAAGATCGGTGGCGACATCCATGTGCTGGTGGCAGGCGCCAATTGCAGCGCCGCCGCGCAAGCTGCCGCCCGCTTGCAAGGCGTGGCCAAGGTCAAGGTGGCCGATGCCGCCCATTACGACAGCCAGACGGCCGAGAATCTGAGTGCCCTGGTCGTCGCCAACGCCGCCGGTTACAGCCATATCCTGGCGCCGGCGACCACCTTCGGCAAGAACGTCGCGCCGCGCGTCGCCGCCTTGCTCGACGTTGCTCAGATTTCCGAAATTACCGCCGTCGAATCCGCCGATACCTTCGTCCGGCCGATTTATGCCGGTAATGCACTGGCTACTGTAAAGAGTGCCGATGCAGTGAAGGTGATTACCGTGCGTAGCACCGCCTTCGATGCGGTCGACGACGGAAACGGCGCGGAAATCGAAAGCCTTGCCGCAGCGGCCGATACCGCCCAAAGCACGCTGGTTAGCCGCGAACTGACCAAGTCGGCGCGTCCGGAACTGGGGGCGGCCAAGATCATCGTTTCCGGTGGGCGTGGCCTGGGCAGCGGCGAAAATTACCACAAGCTGCTTGAGCCGCTGGCCGACAAGCTGAGCGCCGCGCTCGGCGCTTCTCGTGCCGCCGTGGATGCCGGTTTTGTGCCGAACGATTATCAAGTCGGTCAGACCGGCAAGATCGTTGCGCCCCAACTCTATATTGCGGTCGGTATCTCGGGAGCCATCCAGCATCTGGCCGGCATGAAGGAATCGAAGGTCATCGTCGCCATCAACAAGGACCCGGATGCGCCAATTTTCCAGGTGGCGGATTACGGCCTGGTCGGCGACCTGTTCGAGCTGGTGCCGCAACTGGAGGCGGCAGTCGGCTAAAATGGCCGGGTGAATCTACCGGATAACCTGTTGGGCGAAGCGTGGTATTGGGCGGCTTGGGTCGCCTGGTTGCCGCTCTTCGCCCGCAGTATTTGGCGGGCCCCTTGGTCGCGCCTGAAGGATTCCGATCTGCTCAACGTCTGGTTGGGCATGATCGTTTTGCTGACGCTGGTCTGGAGCCTGAAGGCCGGGGTAAAGCCGGGACTGTCGCTGCATCTCCTCGGGGCAACGGTATTTACCCTGTGTTTCGGGCCGCATCTGGCGTTTATCGGTTTGTCGCTGGCCTTGCTGGGGGTGACGCTGAATGGTGCGGCGGGCAGTGTTGCCTTTGCCGCCAATTCGCTGCTCTTGGCGGGGATGGGGGTGCTGTTCAGTC
>Ga0316605_10001779_pt1 | contig 12385 bp, 8 predicted proteins | sample OWC_soil_day20_n_FD_207666 | JGI IMG/M metagenome (GOLD analysis project Ga0316605, IMG submission 207666) | Wetland soil microbial communities from Old Woman Creek delta, Ohio, United States - OWC_soil_day20_noCT | ecosystem: Environmental > Terrestrial > Soil > Wetlands | place: USA: Ohio... | reverse complement strand
CGAGGCGGAGGCCCGCCTGGCGGACCTCCAGCGCGACACGAAGATGCTGAAGGAAGAGGTCGACGAGGAGGACATCGCCGAGGTCGTGAGCAAGTGGACCGGCGTTCCCGTCAGCCGCCTCATGGAGGGGGAGATCCAGAAGCTCGTGAGGATGGAAGAGCGCCTGCACCAGCGCGTCGTCGGGCAGGACGACGCCATCGCGTCGGTGGCGAACGCCATCCGCCGGGCCCGCGCGGGGCTGCAGGACCCCAACCGGCCGCTCGGCAGCTTCCTGTTCCTCGGGCCCACGGGCGTCGGGAAGACCGAGCTGGCGCGCGCCCTGGCGGAGTTCCTGTTCGACGACGAGCAGGCGATGGTGCGCATCGACATGTCGGAGTACCAGGAGAAGCACACCGTGTCGCGCATGATCGGCGCGCCGCCGGGCTACGTCGGGTACGACGAGGCGGGCCAGCTCACCGAGGCCATCCGCCGCCGGCCGTACGCGGTGGTGCTGTTCGATGAAGTCGAGAAGGCCCACGCGGACGTCCTGAACGTGCTGCTGCAGCTCCTGGACGACGGGCGGCTGACCGACGGCAAGGGGCGCACGGTGGACTTCAAGAACACCGTGGTCATCATGACGTCGAACCTGGGCAGCCAGTATCTCGCCGAGCACGGCGGCCGGCCCGGCGAGGCCGTTGCGGGCGAGGTCCGCGACCGGATCATGGACGCGCTGCGCGGCCACTTCCGGCCTGAGTTCCTCAACCGGGTGGACGAGATCATCTTCTTCCACTCGCTCGGCCGCGACCACCTGGCGCGCATCGTCGACATCCAGCTGCAGCGGCTCGTGAAGCGCCTCGAGGGGCGGAAGATCAGTCTGGAACTGACCGGCAAGGCGCGGAACCTGCTCGTCGAGGAAGGCTACGACCCGGTCTACGGCGCACGGCCGCTGAAGCGCACCATCCAGCGCAAGCTGCTCGATCCTTTGGCGATGGAGATGCTGCAGGGCGCGTTCGCCGACGGCGACACGATTCGCGTCGAGGCCGCGGGCGACGACCTGGCGTTCGCCAAGGGCGCCCCACCCGCCTCCGGCGCAGAGTAGCGCAAGGGCCGCCCGGCCTGCGAAGGCCGGGCGGCCGACGGCTAGAAGGAGTACTTGAAGCCGAGGATGATCTTCCTCGAATAGCTCGACACCGAGTTGTAGATGCGGCCGAAGGTCGAGCTGGTCACGGTCGCCGTCGGCAGCCCGAACGACGGCGTGTTGGTCAGGTTGAGCGCGTCGGCCCGGATCTCGGCCGACTGCGTGCTCCCCCACTTGATGCGCTTGACGAGCGACAGGCTCACGTTGAACCACTGAGGCCCGGTGAGCGAGTTCCTGCCGCTGCTGCCGAACTTCCCGGCAGCGGGTGTCGTGTACTTCCCGCGGGTCTCAGGGTCGATGAACCACACGAGGCCGCCCTCGTCGTGGATGTAGCCCATGTTGGACGTGCAGCTCGCGCAGTCGGCCGGCGTCTGCACGACGTTCGACAGCGTGTTGCTGCCCGAGTAGATCGTGAACGGCCGCCCGCTCTGCCAGGTGATCGCCGCCGCCGTCTCCCAGCCGCCGATGATTTGCTGCAAGAGCCCGCTCGCGTCTCCGCCGATCCACTTGCCCTGTCCGAACGGCAGCTCCATGACGAACGTGCCCTGGAACGAGTGCAGCCGGTCGAAGTCCGATCTCGCGTAATTGAGATCGCGGTTGTTGATGTCGAACGGCGTGCTCGACGCCGACTGCGCGTTGGCGGTCCCCACCACCGTGAAGGCCGGGTCGAACGAGCGCGTGTCTTTCGACCGCGCCAGCGTGTAGCCGATGAGCCAGGCCCAGCCGTCACGGAACCGGCGCTCGAGCTTCAGCTGGAGGGAGTTGTACCGGGAGTAGTCGTTCGAGTCGATGACATTCACCCCGCCCAGGAACTGCGGGTAGGGATAGAAGAAGTAGGGGCCGAGTCCGGCCAACGCCGAGAGCGACTGGCCGCCCTGCACCCGCGTCGCGAATGTGGAGGCCAGGCCGGCGACGGAGTTCAACGCCAGCGAGGAGGCGTACTGGCTGCGCACCCACTGCGATCCGGTCAAGCTGGCCGGCTTGGCCGAATGCGGTGCCAGCAACTGGTTCATGAGCGCGCTCTCGCCGCCCGCTTTGACCGTGTTGAAGGCTTCCAGGAAGCCGTTGTTGAAAATCTCGGCCTGGTTCACGTTGTAGGCGCCGAAGAGATGATCCGCCTTCCGGCCCACGTACGCGGCCTCGAAGACCGTCGCCTGGTTGAACAGCTCGCGCTGGTAGCTGATGGCCCACCCGTGCGTCATCGGCGACTGGAAGTCCGGGTCCACCACGCGCATGCTGGACGAGCCGGTGGCTGGCGGCTGCACGAAGTCCGTCGGCAGGACCGTCGGCTGAAGGTTCGGCAGGTTCCCCGTCAGCCGCCCGCCGGCCGTGCCGTAGGCCGTGTTGGCGATGCTCGCCGTGATGCCGGGGATGCTCTGGAAGATGGCCGACGAGAACACGAACGTGTTGATCCGGTCGTAGGCGAGCCGGTAGTTGCCGCGGATGACACTCCTGCCGTCTCCCTTCGGATCCCAGGCCGCCCCGATCGACGGTCCGAAGTTGTTGATGTCGTCGTCGTAGAGGGAGCCGGTCACCCACTTCAGCGTGCTGGACCCCGGGGCCCCGACGCGCACCAACTGGTCCGGGCGCCGGATCAGGTTGTCCGGGTTCGTGGGCGCCATCTTCAGTTCCCAGCGGAACCCGAGGTCGAGTGTGAGCTTGCGCCCGAGCCGCCAGGTGTCCTGGGCGAAGAAGTCCATCTCGTCGTAGTTCGCCGTGAAGTCGAAGAGTGACCCACCCGGGAGGTACGCGCTGCCCGACGCATCCGACGCGAAGCTCTGGTACAGCCCGCCCACCCGGCCGAGCAGGAAGTTGATGCTCGAGAGGAGCGGCCCCCGGTCGTAGGTGGTGTTGATGTCGGTCGGGATCTTGAACGTGGTCAGATCCACGCTGTTGATGCTCGTGCTGAAGTCGAGGTACGGCGACGCGTTGTAGGACCCGATGGATCCGCGCGTGTCGCGGTGGCTCTGGAGCCGCAGGTTCATCCCGAACTTCAGGCTGTGCGGGCCGGTGACCCAGGTCAGGTTGTCCACGAACTGCCACGTGTTCAGCGTTCGCTTGTTGCCGAAGTCGTAGGTGTCCGGCATCGTGACGGGGGTGCTCAGATACGTGTACGTCGTCGGGTCGGCCGTCGGGATCTGGAAGTCGAAGAAGAAGTGGTTCTGGCCGAACACGAACTCGTTGACGACATTGCCAGCCGGATTCCACCTCCAGCTCAGCGCGTAGTTCACCGGGGACCGGTAGGTGTTGACGATACAGCCGCCGCCGGGATACCTGGCCAGTCCCCCGTTGGCGCTGTCGCAATAGGTGTCCTGCTGCCCCCACGACACGCGGCCGAAGAAGTAGTGCCTGTTGCTGAAGGCGTAGTCGATCCGGATGGTGGAGTCGTACTGCTTCTCCTCTTCGGGAGTCTCGAACAGCAGGCCGGCGGTGTTCAACCCGTCACCCGTGGTGAAGACGTTGGCCGAGGGCAGCTTCGCCAGCTGCTGCTGGATTGACTGGTTGAGCCCCTGTGCCGCCGGGTCGTTGGCCGGAATGCTGTACGTGCCGATCGGAATGCCCGGCAGCACGTTCCCGTTGGCGTCCACCGTCGCCCCGGCGACCCCGTACGGCTGGTTGCGGCCGCCGATCACGTACCGCCAGAGGCCCTTCTTCGCCGTATCGGTGTACACCGTGCTGGTCGTCGAGACGGTCCGCTTCGCACGCAGCACCTGGAGGTTGCCGAAGAAGAACAGCTTGTTCTTCTGGATCGGCCCGCCGAGGCTGAACCCGTAGATGTCCTGGTTCTCCTTCCGCTTCGGCAGGCCCTGCACGTTGTATTCCCACTCGTTCGCATTGAGCTCCGGGCGTCGCAGAAAGTAGAAGCCGGTGCCGCGGTACTGGTTGGTGCCCGCCCTGGTGATCATCGCCACCTGGCCGCCGCTGTTCCGGCCGAACTCGGCGGTGGTGTTTCCGGTCAGGATCTTGAACTCGGACAGCGAGTCCGGGTTCGTGCGCAGCGGCGAGAAGTTCGACCCGCCCGCGCTCGTCTCGTTGGTGTCGATGCCATCGAGCGTGTAGTTCCAGGACCGGTCCCGGGCGCCGTTCACGTGCGTCCCGCCGCCGGTGTTCGCGCCGGACACGACGCCGGGCTGGATGAGCACCATGTCGAGGGGGTTACGCCCGCGTCCTCCGCCAGACACGAGCGGGAACGCCTCGATGGTCTTCTGGTCGATAACGCTGCCGATATTGCCCGAGTTGGTGGTCTGGACGACCTCCGTCCGGCCAGTCACCTGCACCGTTTCCGCGAGTTCGCCGGGATTCAGCTGCGCGTCCACGGTGGTCGGCTGGCCGATGACGACGCGGTTCTCCCGCGAGACGAGGCCCTTGAAACCCTGCAGCTCGAACTTCACCGAGTACGAGCCGCTCGGCAGCGCCTCGAAGACGTAGGTGCCGGCCCCCGACGTCACCGTGGTGTAGCTCACGCCCGTGGCCTCGTTGGTGAGCGTCACCGTGACGCCCGGAAGCACGCCGCCGGTCGAGTCGGTGACCTGCCCGACCAGCCGGGACGTCGTGCCCTGCGCGGCGGCCATGCCCGCCGCTGCCAGCGTTAGAAGCAGCGCCGCCGCACTCACGCGTACGCGCATGTCAAGCCCTCCGGTCTATGTGCATTGGGAATGGGGCCTCCCGGCCCGGATTCTGGCGAAAGGCTACGTCCATCCGCGGCCGCAGTCAATACTCCAGAGCGGGGGGCCAGGCTGAGGGCTGCTCGGCGGTCAGCGGAGCGCCGGCGGTGCGAAGACAGGCGTGGCCTCCCGGGAGCGCCACTCGCTCCGGCGGGAGGCCACGGGGGCCTCTCGGCAGTGCCGCGACGCTACGCCGGCCGGTCGGTCGAACCCGGCACCGCTTCCTCAGCGGCCGCGAAGCCGACGCGCGAGTGCGTGCCGTCGCAGAACGGCTTGCGCGTGGAGCCGCCGCAGCGGCAGAGCGCGAACGGCCGCTTCGCCAGCGGGTACTCCTTGCCGTTCCAGTCCACCACCGTCACGTCATCGCCCTCGACGAGGTAGGACCCGTTCTTCCGTACAGTGATCTTCGCCATCTGTCGTCACCTGCTTCGCTCGTCGCCGTCGGCAGCCGTCAGCCAGTGGCAAGTAGCCAGTAGCTAGTAGCTAGTAGCCAGCAAGTTGGACGCCGTGCGGCGTGTTACGTCTTCTACTGAATACTGACTGCTGGCTACTGACTACTATCCCATGCGTTGCATTGACGCCAGGAACTCCGCGTTCGACTTGGTCTTCCCCATCTTGTCGAGGAGCAGCTCCATCGCCTCGACCGGCGAGAGCGGGTTGAGCACCTTGCGCAGCACCCAGATGCGGTTCAGGTCGTCGCGCGGGATCAGCAGTTCTTCCTTGCGCGTGCCGCTCTTCTGGATGTCGATGGCCGGGAACACGCGCTTGTCCACCAGCTTGCGGTCGAGGTGGATCTCCATGTTGCCCGTGCCTTTGAACTCCTCGAAGATGACGTCGTCCATGCGCGAGCCGGTGTCGATGAGGGCGGTCGAGATGATCGTCAGCGAGCCGCCTTCCTCGATGTTGCGCGCGGCGCCGAAGAATCGCTTCGGCTTCTGCAGCGCGTTCGAGTCGAGGCCGCCCGACAGCACCTTGCCCGACGGGGGGATGACCGTGTTGTAGGCGCGGGCCAGGCGGGTGATCGAGTCGAGCAGGATGATCACGTCCTTCTTGTGCTCGACCAGGCGCTTCGCCTTTTCGATCACCATCTCGGCCACCTGCACGTGGCGCTGGGCCGGCTCGTCGAACGTCGACGAGATGACCTCGCCCTGCACCGAGCGCTGCATGTCGGTGACCTCTTCCGGGCGCTCGTCGATCAGCAGGACGATGAGGTAGGTCTCCGGGTGGTTCTGGGCCACCGACTGCGCGATGTTCTGCAGCAGCATCGTCTTGCCCGTCCGCGGCGGCGCCACGATGAGGCCGCGCTGGCCCTTGCCGATCGGCGTCATCAGGTCCATCACGCGGGCAGACAGGTTGTCGGCGGCCGTCTCGAGGTGGAACCCTTCCTGCGGGTACAGCGGCGTGAGGTTCTCGAAGAAGAGCTTGTCGCGCGCCTGATCGGGCGGCTCGAAGTTGACGGCCTCGACCTTGATCAGCGCGAAGTACCGCTCCCCTTCCTTCGGGGGCCGGATCTGGCCCGACACCGTGTCGCCGGTCTGCAGATCGAACTTCCTGATCTGCGACGGCGAGACGTAGATGTCGTCCGGGCCGGGCAGGTAATTGTAGTCCGGCGCCCTCAGGAAGCCGAACCCGTCGGGCAGCACCTCCAGCACGCCTTCGGAGAAGATGAAGCCGCTCTGCTCGGTCTGCGCCTTGAGGATCTGGAAGATGAGTTCCTGCTTCCGCATGCCGGTCGCCCCGGCCACGTTGAGGTCCTTGGCCACCTGGGTGAGCTTCTGGATGCTCATCTCCTTCAGCTCGGCGATGGCGAGGCCCTCGCTCACGCGTTTCTGGCCTTCGGCGGGCTGGGCCGGCTTCGCGGGTTCAGCCTGGGGCTGGGCGGGGGCCTGCGCGGCAGGCTGGGCCGGAGTGTCGGCGGCAACGGGTTCCACGGCGGCCTGGGTGGCCTGACCGTTGGACGTACGCTGGGACTGTGGCTGGCGCTTGTGGTTGTTCGGCATGGGTTTGACTCGGAACGCGTGACGGCCGGTTGAGACGAGCGTAACGACTCGCGCGGGGTGGAAGGGCCCCGCCGCCCGGAAAGACCTGGGGGGAACTGGCTCAACCAATATAGAGCAGGCCCGCGAATCCAGTCAACACGCCAGGTGACACGTTCCATTCCCGCTGCGGGCGACGGATATCGAACGTGCGACGGGCTTACAGCTCGTGAGGGTTCTCGCCGACGCCCACGATGCTGCAGGCGACCACGGTCTTGAGGCCCAGCGCGCGGGCGCGGTCGGCGAGCTCGGGGCTGTCCGCCCCTGGGTTCAGCCAGACTTCCGGGATGCCCTTCTTCGCGACCTCCTCGATGACTTTCAGGCCCACCGCCGGCGCGAGGTACATGGTCGCCATGTCGATCGGGCCGGGAACGTCCAGCACCGACTTGTAGGCCTTGAACCCCTCGACCGCCTCCTCCCTGGGGTGGATCGGCACCACCGTATAGCCCTGGCTGGCGAACGCCCTGACGGCCTTGTTCCCGAACTTCGAACGATCAGGCGACGCGCCGATGACAGCGACGACTCGACTCATGGTGTCTCCATCGGGCGCAACGCCGGCTCGCACGGCCATCCCGGCCGGGAACGCCCGCAGTCAGTCACAACCGCCAGTAGCCAGTAGCCAGTAGCCAGTAGCCAGTAGCCAGTAGCCAGTAGCCAGCAGCCGTTGGACACCGTGCGGCGTGTCTCGCCTTTCTACTGAATCCTGACTACTGGCTACTGACTACTTCTTCAGAGCTTCGGCCCCGCCTGCTCGACCTCCCGGGACTCGGCCGTGTCGAACTTCTTGAAGTTGTCGATGAACCGCGCCGCCAGCTGGCGGTAGCGCTGGAAGTACATGTCGCGGTTCGGCCACGAGGTCGCCGGGTCCAGCACCTGGTCGGGCACGCCGGGGCAGGCCTTCGGCACCTGGAACCCGAACACCGGGTCGGTCTGGAACTCGACGTCCTTCAACCTGCCCGTGAGCGCGGCGTTCAGCATCGCGCGCGTGTACCGGATGCTGATCCGTTTCCCGACGCCGTACTGGCCGCCGACCCACCCGGTGTTGACCAGCCAGCAGTCCGCGCCGTACCGCAGGACCTTCTCCTTCAGGAGCCGCGCGTAGAAGTCCGGCTGGTGCACCATGAACGGCGCGCCGAAGCACGTGCTGAAGGTAATCTCGGGCTCCTTGCCGAGGCCGACCTCGGTGCCGGCGATCTTCGACGTGTACCCCGAGATGAACTGGTACCGCGCCTGGTCGACCGACAGCTTCGCGATCGGCGGCATGACGCCCGACGCGTCGCACGTGAGGAAGATGACGTTCTTCGGATGCCCCGCGCGCTTGTCGGGGATGGCGTTGTGGATGAACTCGAGCGGGTACGACGCCCGGGTGTTCTCGGTGAGCGCCGGGTCGTCGAGATCGATGAGGCGGGTGACGGGGTCGAACACCACGTTCTCGAGGATGGTGCCGAAGCGGTGGGTCGTCGCGTAGATCTCGGGCTCGGCCGACTCGGAGAGCTGGATGACCTTCGCGTAGCACCCGCCCTCGAAGTTGAAGACGCCGTTGTCGCTCCAGCCGTGCTCGTCGTCGCCGATCAGGCCCCGGGACGGGTCGGCCGACAGCGTGGTCTTGCCCGTGCCCGAGAGCCCGAAGAACACGGCCACGTCGCCGTCGTGGCCGACGTTCGCGGACGAGTGCATCGGGAAGACGCCCCGCAGCGGCATCAGGTAGTTCATCACCGTGAAGACCGACTTCTTGATCTCCCCGGCGTACGCCGTGTTGCCGATGATGCAGATTCGCTGGTCGAAGTTCAGGGTGATGAAGGTGTTCGAGGCCGTCCCGTCGATCTGGGGGATCCCCTTGAAGGCGGGGCAGCAGATCACCGTGAAGTCGGGCACGTGCCGGCGGCACTCCTCGTTCGTCCTCAGCGGAATGAACATGTTCCGCGCGAAGAGGCTGTGCCAGGCGTGCTCGGTGACGATCCGCACCGGCATCCGGTACTCGGGGTCGGCGCCGATGTAGCAGTCCTGCACGAACACGTCGCGGCCCTGGAGGAAGCCCTGGAGCCGGGAGAACAGCTCGTTGAACTTGTCGGGCGCAAAGGGCCGGTTGTACTGCCCCCACCAGACGTGCTCCTCGGTGGAGGGCTCGCGCACCACGAACTTGTCGTTCGCCGAGCGCGCCGTGTGCTTCCCGGTGTTCATCACGATGGCGCCGTCGCGGGTGATCGTGCCCTCGCGGCGGAAGACGATCTCCTCGTACAGCGCCTCGGGCGGGAGGTTCCAGTAGACTCCGCCCAGGTTGAGAAGGCCGTGGTTGTCCAGCCCGTAGTCGCTCTTGAGCGCCGCGGCCTGCGGCTGCGCGGGCGTCTTGATGTCGAGCAGGTTGATCATAGCCAGTCCCTGATGAGGCGCTTGTCGCCGATGTAGATGTCGTTCGGAGAGGTCGGGTCGAGCGCCCACTTGATGCGCGCGATGCCCTCGGTGACGTCCTTGACGGTGCCGGCGAAGCTCAGCCGCAGGTGCCCCTCCATGCCGAACTCGCGCCCGGGCACGGTCACGACCAGGGCCTTCTTCAGGAGGAAGTTCGAGAGGTCGACGGAGTTGCTGCTGTAGGCCCGGAAGTCCGGCAGGCAGTAGAACGTCCCGTCGGGTTTGTACGTCTTGACGCCGTTGAACGACGACAGCTCGCGCATGGCGATGTCGCGGTTGTTCTGGATCGTCAGCCGCAGCGCCTCGACGACGCTCTGCAGGCCCAGCAGCGCCCCTTCCGCGCCGGCCTGCATCACCGGCGAGGCGCAGGAGGTCGTCTGCGCCTGCACGTTGTTGATGATCGTCACGATCTTCCGCGGGGCGACGCACCAGCCGATGCGGAACCCCGTCATGCCGTAGAGCTTGGCGATGCCGTTCACCACAATCAGCCGCGAATCCTCGATGTCCTTCGTCGTGAACCGGTAGCACGGCGGCGCCACCCGCCCGTCGAACACGAGCTTGTGGTAGATGTCGTCCATGATCAGGTAGATCTTCCTCCGCTCGCAGAAGGCGACGATCTGGGCGATGAACTCCTCCGTGTAGACGATCCCGCTCGGGTTGTTCGGGCTGTTGACGATGATCGCCTTGGTCGCGGAGCTCACGGCGCGCTCGATGTCCGCCATCCGCGGATGGAAGCTGCCGTCCTCGGGCGTCACGATCACCGGGACGCCGTACACCATCTTCACCATCTCCGGGTAGCTCACCCAGTACGGCGCGAGGATGACGACCTCGTCCTGCGGGTTCAGGATCGTGTAGAGGATGTTGAAGAGGGCCTGCTTCGCCCCCGAGGAGACAATCACGTTCTCCGGCGCCACCACCTTGTCATAGGCCTCCTCGGTGTAGCGGATGATCGCCTTCTTGAGCGACGGCAGGCCGTCGGACGGGCAGTACTTGACGTCCCCCTGGCTCAGCCTGGCCGCCGAGCTCAGGATGGCCTGGATGGGCGTCTTGTTCTTGGGCTCGCCGATGCCGAGGTGGATGACCGGCTCGCCGCGCTCCCGCAGCAGTCGCGCTTCTTCGTTCAGCCGCAGCGTCGGCGACTCGACGATGGCACTGGCTAGTTCACTGACGCTCATGGTGACTCCTGTTGGCGCGGTGGCGGCAGGAGCGGGCCGCGCCTGCCCGTGGGGACGGTCGGCCCCAATATAGCCTAGATCCTCGCCCGTTTCTCCCGCAGGTGCTCCTCCACCACCTCCGGGACCAGGCCGGCAATCGGCCCGCCGAGGGCGAAGACCTCCTTGATCAGCCGGGAGCTCACGTAGGTGTACTGCTCCGCCGGCATCATGAACACCGTCTCGATGTCGGGGCCGAGCCGGCGGTTCATCAGCGCCATCTGCAGCTCGAACTCGAAGTCCGACACCGCCCGCAGGCCGCGCACGATGACCGACGCCCGGCGCTGGCCGGCATAGTCCACCAGCAGGCCGTCGAACGCCTCGACGTCGACGTTGGCGTGCTCGCGGAACACCTCGCGCGCCATCGATTCCCGCTCGTCCAGCGTGAACAGCGGGTGCTTCTCGGCGTTCCGCAGGATCGCGACGATGATGCGGTCGAACAGCCGCGCCCCGCGCAGGATGATGTCGACGTGGCCGTTGGTCAGCGGATCGAACGACCCGGGGTAGACCGCCACGCGCTCGCGGGCCGTGCTCATGAAGCCTCCCTCGCCGCCGGCGCGTCCGCGGGCGCCTCGCGGTAGAACGTCACGGCGCTGTCGCCGGCCTTCACCTGCCGGACCGCCGTGAATCCCCCAACCCGGGCCGGCGCGTCGCGCCGCGTGGCGTGCTCGAGCACCAGCGCGCCGCCCGGCGCCGTGCGCCCGGCGGCCGCCTCGACCACCGAGGCCAGATCGGCAACATCATACGGGGGGTCCAGCAGGACGAGGTCGAACCGCCGATCGGCGGGCAGTTGGCGCAGCGCGCGCGTGAACTCGGCGCGGATCATAACATAGCCGTCCGCGATACGGCAGTGCGCGAGGTTGCGCGCGATGAGCCCGGCCGCCCGGCCGTCGAGCTCGACGAACACCACGCTCGCGGCGCCCCGGCTGAGCGCCTCGATGCCCAGCGCACCCGAGCCGGCGAACCCGTCCAGCACGCGCGCGCCCGCCAGGAATGGGGCCAGGATGGCGAAGATCGCTTCCTTCAGCCGGTCGGACGTCGGCCTGAGGCCTGGCCACGTCGGGGCCGCGAGGCGCCGCCCCTTGAACTCGCCGGCAATCACGCGCATCTGCGCTCCGCCCCGGGGCCCGCAGGGTCCCGGCTTCAGTGGATTCCGCGGCTAGCCGATCGATGCCAGGCCGAAGCGGTCGGTCCAGCTCCGGCGGGCCTCCGCCACCAGCGCACCCCCGGGCTCGCGGTCGAGCGCGGCGGCGGCGAAGCGGCGGGCCTGCTCCATGATCTCCCGATCGCGCACCAGATCGCCAGACCGCAGCGTCGGCATCCCGGATTGGCGGGTGCCGAAGAAGTCGCCGGGACCGCGCAGCTCGAGGTCGCGCTCGGCGACGACGAACCCGTCCGCGGTCTCCACGAGGGCGCGGAGCCGCGCCTCCCCGGCCTCGCCCGGCGGCTCCTGGTGCAGCAGGACGCAGACGGAGCGATGCGCGCCGCGGCCGACGCGGCCTCTCAACTGGTGCAGCTGGGCCAGCCCGAACCGCTCGGCGTGTTCGATCACCATGACCGTGGCGTTCGCCACGTCGATGCCCACCTCGATGACGGTGGTCGAGACGAGCACCTGCACCTCCCCGGCCGCGAACGCCCGCATCACGCGGTCCTTCTCCTCCGGGCGCAGCCGTCCGTGCAGCAGCGCGAGGCGGTACTCCGGGAAGACCTCCGCCGCCAGGTGGTCGGCCATCTCCGTCGCGGCGCGCACGTCGACTTTCGACGACTCCTCCACGAGCGGGTACACGATGTAGGCCTGGCGTCCCGCGTCGAGCTCCCGCCGCACCAGGGCGTGCGCCTCGTCCCTGCGCGACTGCGGGAGCGCCCGCGTCTCGATTGGCGTCCGCCCGGGGGGGAGCTCCCGGATGACGGACACGTCCAGGTCGCCGTAGAGCGTCAGGGCCAATG
>Ga0316605_10001778_pt1 | contig 12385 bp, 11 predicted proteins | sample OWC_soil_day20_n_FD_207666 | JGI IMG/M metagenome (GOLD analysis project Ga0316605, IMG submission 207666) | Wetland soil microbial communities from Old Woman Creek delta, Ohio, United States - OWC_soil_day20_noCT | ecosystem: Environmental > Terrestrial > Soil > Wetlands | place: USA: Ohio... | reverse complement strand
ACCGGCACGCAGAAGAGCATCGACAACCTCGGCGGCCGCGTCGAGAAGTTCCGCAACAAATTCGCCCACCTCAGCACCAAGAAGTGAGCGCACCTGCGCAGACGGCAAAGGCAGCTTCGGCTGCCTTTCCTGTTTCTGCAGCTACGGCTGCCTTTCTCGTTTTTTCAGCTGCGGCCACCTGTCCCGTCGGTGTCCGGGTCTGCGGCCCGGCATCGGCCTCGGGCATCATCGTGGCGTGAACAGCCCCACCCCGGCCCTCGTCACCCAGCGCGGGGCCCGCCGCCTGCCGCGCCTGCCGCTGCTGCTGCTGTGCGCGGCCTACGTGCTGCCGGGCATGTTCGGGCGCGATCCCTGGCGCAACGCCGACCTCACGGCCTTCGGCCAGATGATCGCCATCGCCGAGGGCCGCACCTCGTGGTGGACACCGATGCTCGGCGGCGTGCCGGCCGACACGGCCCTGCTGCCGCACTGGCTGGGCGCGGCGTTCATCGCGGCCATGTCCGGCGCCGTCGATCCGGCACTGGCGGCACGCGTGCCGTTTGCGCTGCTGCTCGTCTCGGTGCTGGCGCTGGTCTGGTATACGACCTTCCACCTCGCCCGCACCGACGCCGCGCAACCGGTGGCCTTCGCCTTCGGCGGCGAAGCCGAGCCGGTGGACTACGCCCGCGCCATCGCCGACGGCGCGCTGCTGGCCCTGATGGCCACCCTGGGCCTGCTGCAGCTGGGCCATGAGACGACGCCGGAGCTGGCGCAGCTGTCGGCGGTGAGCCTGTTCATGTACAGCCTGGCGGCAGCGCCGTTCAGGCACCGTCGCGCACGCGCCGCGGTGCTGATCGCCCTGCCGCTGCTGGCCGGCAGCGGCGCGCCGGGCATGGCCGCAGCCGTCGGTCTCGGCGGCGGCCTCATCTGCTGGAATTCGCGCTATCCACAGGTGCGGGCCTTCGTCCCCTGGGTGGCGGCGGCCACCGCGGCCGCCGCCTTGCTGGCGCTGGCCATCGGCGCCTGGCGCTGGCGCGCGCACGGCCTGTCGGTCGGCGACCTGCCGGGCATCGCCCGCCAGTGGCTGTGGTTCATGTGGCCCGCCTGGCCGCTCGTGCTGTGGACACTCTGGCGCTGGCGCCGGCACCTGTCGTACCGGCATCTGTCGGTGCCGCTGGTGCCGGTGATGGTGGCGCTGCTGTCCAATCTCGCAATGGCCGGCTCCGACCGGGCGCTGATGCTGGGCCTGCCGGGCATGGCGGTGCTGGCCGCCTTTGCACTGCCCACGCTGAAGCGCAGCACCTCGGCCGCCATCGACTGGCTGTCGATGTTCTTCTTCTCGGTCTGCGCGATCACGATCTGGGTCATCTACGCCGCCATGCAGACCGGCGTGCCAGCCAAGCCGGCGGCCAACGTGGCCAAGCTCGCACCGGGTTTCGAGCCCTCGTTCTCGGCACCGGCACTGGCCCTGGCCCTCGTCGGCACGCTGGCCTGGCTGTGGCTGGTGCGCTGGCGCACCGGCCGCCATCGCGAGGCGCTGTGGAAGAGCCTGGTGCTGCCGGCCAGCGGCGTGGCGCTGTGCTGGCTGCTGCTGATGACGCTCTGGCTGCCGGCGCTGGACTATGCACGCAGCCCGCGGCCCTGGGTTGCGCGCATCGCCGCGCTGGTGCCGGCGCACGCCTGCATCGCCGCGCCCGGATTGCCGCCGGCCGCGGTCGCGGCGCTGGAACATATGGGACGCTGGCAGGTCGACGCCAGGCCGGAAGCGCTGGCCGGAAGCTGTGCCTACGCCATGCGCGTGACGCGCCTGCCCACCCTGCCCGCGGCGCCGGCGGGCTGGGAGGAAGCCGGCCGGGCGCAACGTCCGACCGAGCGCGACGAGGTGACGCTGGTCTATCGCCGCGTGACGGGCCGCTGACGTCGCGACAGCCGCGGGCTTTTACGCCGGCACGGCGGGTTCGGCCACCACGCCGGCGCGACGGCGCACCCGTGACGCCGGCAGCACGAGCTTGAAGGTCGAGCCCTTGCCGGGCTCGCTGGCGATGTCGATCTCGCCGCCGTGGCGTTGCGCCACGTGCTTGACGATCGACAGGCCGAGACCGGTGCCGCCGGTCTCGCGCGAGCGGCTGCCGTCGACGCGGTAGAAGCGCTCGGTCAGGCGCGGGAGATGTTCGCGCGCGATGCCGACGCCGGTGTCGGTGACGACGATCGCGGCGCTGCCGTCGTCGCGCCAGCGCCATTGCACGTCGATGCGTCCGCCCTCGGGCGTATAGCGCACGGCGTTGTTGACGAGATTGCCCATCGCGCTGAGCAGTTCGGTGTCGCTGCCGGCGATCTCGGCGTCGTCGCCACCGCTGACCACGAGGGTGTGGCGCCCCGCCGAAAGCGCGATGGCGTCGGTCTGCGTGCGCTGCATCAGGTCGGACACCGACAGCCAGCGATCGACAGGCGGGCGCGGGCTGCCCTCCAGCTGCGCCAGCGTCAGCAGGTCGCCGACCAGCGTCTGCATGCGGTCGGTCTGCTGCATCATCACCGTCAGCACGCGCCGGCGTTCGACCTCGGTCAGCGGCAGCTGCGCCAGCGTCTCGACGAAACCTGCCAGCACCGTCAGCGGCGTGCGGATCTCGTGCGAGACATTGGCCACGAAGTCGCGCCGCATCGCGTCGGCGCGCTCGCGCTCGGTGATGTCCTGCGACAACACCAGCTTCATGCCGTCGCCGTAGGGGCGCACCAGCACCATCAGCGTGCCGCGCACCCCGGGCGACGTGAATACCACCGCCTCATCGAACTTTCCGCGCTGCATGTGCGCCACGAAAGCCGGCGCGCGCACGAGGTTGGTGACGCGCTGGCGGCAGTCTCGCTCGCGGTCGAGACCGAAGTGTTCGGCGGCCGTCGAGTTGCACCACTCGATCTGGTCGCCGGGGTCGAGCAGCAGCACGCCATTGGGCGAGGCCTCGATGGCCTGCAGGAACTCGCGCAGGCGATGCTTCTCCTCCCCGATGGCGTTGTCGCGCGCGCGCAGCCCGCGTTCGACGCGGTAGGCCAGCTCGCCCCACCATCCCGCCTCGCGCGGCGCGGGCCCGGTCTGCGGGCCACGCAGCCAGTCCAGCAGCGCCTGTCCGCGCGCGGTGTCCCAGGCCGCCAGGGCAGCCGAGGCGAGTGCGGCACAGACCATGGCCCCGGCAATGGGCGCGCCGAAGGCGCGGCCAACGATGGCGCCGACGCCTGCGCCCAGGACCACCACTACCGCGGCGGCCAGGGATCGCGCCAGCGTCCAGTTCATGGAGCCGCGGCGCTGCCGCTCACGCAGCCAGGCTGCCGATCGTCTGCGTCAGCCGGTAGCCGGCGCCACGCACGGTCTCGATCAGCGCCGAGCACTGCACCGGCGCCAGCGCCTCGCGCAGCCGCTTGATGTGCACGTCCACGGTGCGCTCCTCGATGAAGACGTGGTCGCCCCAGACACGGTCGAGCAGCTGCGCGCGACTGTGCACACGCTCTGGGTGCGTCATCAGGAAGTGCAGCAGCCTGAACTCGGTGGGGCCGAGCCTGACCTCGCGCAGTGCGCCGTCGATGCGCCGCGCGACACGCCGCGTCGCCGGGTCCAGCCTCAGGCCGGCCACTTCGACCGCGGTGTCCAGTGCCTCGGGCGCCTTGCGCCGCAGCACGGCCCGTATGCGTGCCATCAACTCCTGGGTGGAGAAGGGCTTGGTCAGGTAGTCGTCGGCACCTGCATCCAGCCCGGTGATCTTGTCCGCCTCTTCGCTGCGCGCCGTGAGCATGATCACCGGCAGCTCCCGCGTGCGCGCATCGGCGCGCCAGCGCCTGGCCAGCACGACGCCCGATTGCCCCGGCAGCATCCAGTCCAGCAGCACCAGATCGGGCAGCACACGATCCACCTCGGCCTGCGCCTGGTCGGCGTCGACGGCCACGGCGACCTCGAAGCCGGCATGGCGCAGGTTGATGGCGATCAGTTCGGCGATCGCCGATTCGTCCTCGACCACCAGCACCCGGCTCACGACGAGGTCCCGCTGCGGCTAGCGAACGACATTCTCGACATCCGCGACCGTGTGGTGCCGCACGTCGGTGCCCTTGACGACATAGATCGTGGCCTCGGCCAGGTTCTTCGCGTGGTCGCCGATGCGTTCGATGGCCTTGGCGACGAAGACGAGGTCGATGCTCGACGAGATCGTTCGCGGGTCCTCCATCATGTAGGTGATGAGCTTGCGCAGCAGGCCCTCGAACTCCTGGTCGATGGCGTCGTCGTGCTTGAGCACCTCGAGTGCACGTTCCGCATCGAGGCGTGCGAAGGCGTCCAGCGACTTTCGCAACTGGGCGATCGCGAGGTCGGCTTCGAACTGCAGGTCGCCGAAAGGCAGGCGCATCCGGCTCGAGATGCCGACATTGATGAGCCGCTGCACGGTGCGAGCGATGCGCGCGGCCTCGTCGCCCGCGCGCTCGAGGTTGCCGCTGGCCTTGGACACGGCGATCAGCAGCCGCAGGTCGCCGGCCGCCGGCTGGCGCCTCGCGATGATGCGCTGCAGTTCGAGGTCGATCTCGACCTCCATGTGGTTGACGCGCTCTTCCTGCTCCAGCACCTGCGCCGCCGTCTCGGCGCTGAAGTTCGTCAGGGCGTACATGGCCTGCACGGCCTGCGACTCGACGAGACCGCCCATCTCGAGCACGCGGGCGCTGATGCCGGCGAGTTCGGAGTCGAACTGGGTCGAGAGATGCTTCTCGGTCATGCTGAATCCTCCATCGGCGCTCAGCCGAACCGCCCGGTGATGTAGTCCTCGGTATCGCGCTTCTTGGGCTTCATGAAGATGTCCGAGGTGGCGCCGAATTCGATCAGGTCGCCCAGGTACATGTAGGCCGTGTAGTCCGAGCAGCGAGCCGCCTGCTGCATGTTGTGGGTGACGATCATCACCGTGTAGTCGGTCTTCAGCTCGGTGATCAGTTCCTCGATCTTGCCGGTGGAGATGGGGTCCAGCGCCGAGCAGGGTTCGTCGAGCAGCAGCACCTCGGGCTTGATGGCGATGCCGCGCGCGATGCACAGCCGCTGCTGCTGCCCCCCCGACAGCCCGGAGCCGCTCTGCCCGAGCTTGTCCTTGACCTCGTTCCACAGCGCGGCCTTCTTCAGCGCCCACTCCACACGCTCGTCCATCTCGACACGCGGCAGGGTCTCGAACAGCCGCACGCCGAAGGCGATATTGTCGTAGATCGACATCGGGAACGGCGTCGGCTTCTGGAACACCATGCCGACCTTGGCGCGGATCAGCGTGACGTCGGTCTTGGTCTGCAGGATGTCCTCGCCGTCGAGCGAGATCGAGCCCTCGGCGCGCTGCTCCGGGTAGAGCTCGAACATGCGGTTGAAGGTGCGCAGCAGCGTGCTCTTGCCGCATCCCGAGGGGCCGATGAAGGCCGTGACCTTGCGCTCGGGGATGTCGAGATTGATGCGCTTCAGGGCGTGGAAACCCCCGTAATAGAAATTGAGGTCGCGCACCGAGATCTTGACTTTCTCGGACGCGGGCAGGTAGACAGCTTGGTCCATCGTCGGCCTTGGGTTTCAATGCTTGTTGCGGAACAGCACGCGCGCCAGGATATTCAGCGCCAGCACGCCCAGCGTGATGAGAAAGACGCCGGCCCAGGCGAGCTTCTGCCAGTTCTCGTAGGGACTCATCGCGAACTTGAAGATCGTCACCGGCAGGCTGGCCATCGGCTCGCCCAGCCCCAGCGTGAAGAACTGGTTCGACAGCGCGGTGAACAGCAGCGGCGCGGTTTCGCCGGCGATGCGCGCCAGCGCCAGCAGCACGCCGGTGACGACGCCGGCCCGCGAGGCCTTGAGGGTCACCGAGGCGATCACCTTCCACTTCGGCGTGCCCAGGGCGTACGCGGCCTCGCGCAGCGAATTCGGGATCAGCCCGAGCATCGTTGCCGTGGTGCGCACGACGACGGGTATCACGATCAGCGCCAGCGCCAGCACGCCGGCGTAGCCCGAGAAGGTCTTGGTCGGCGCCACCACGGCGGCATAGATGAACAGGCCGATGACGATCGAAGGTGCCGAAAGCAGGATGTCGTTGATGAACTGCGTGACGTGGCCGAGCCAGGTCTGCTGCCCGTACTCGGCCATGTAGATGCCGGCCAGCACGCCGATCGGCGTGCCCAGCAGCGTGGCCAGCGAGACCATGATCAACGAGCCGACGATGGCATTGGCCAGGCCGCCGACCTCGGCCTGCGGCGGCGGCGTCGATTCCGTGAAGACCTGCAGCGCGAGGCCGCCGAAGCCCAGCCGCACGGTCTCGAAGAGGATCCACAGCAGCCAGAAGACGCCGAAGGCCATGGCGGCCAGCGCCAGCGTCAGCGCGACGGCATTGGCCACCTTGCGCCGGCGGTAGATCGCCATGCGGCGTGCGTCGAGGGCAGCGGCGGCGCTCACGAGCGGCTCCCTTCGCCGCGCTTCATGCGGGCCAGCAGCAGGCGCGAGAAGCTCAGCACCACGAAGGTGATGAGGAACAGGATCAGGCCGAGGTAGATCAGCGACGCCTGGTGCAGCCCTTCACCGGCCTCCGCGAATTCGTTGGCCAGCGCCGAGGTGATGCTGTTGGCCGCTTCGAACAGCGACAATGAATTCAGCTGGTTGAAATTGCCGATCACGAAGGTAACCGCCATCGTCTCGCCCAGGGCGCGCCCCAGGCCAAGCATGATGCCGCCGACGACACCGGTCTTGGTGTACGGCAGCACGATCTTCCAGACCACCTCCCAGGTGGTGGAGCCCAGGGCGTACGACGACTCCTTGAGCATCGGCGGCGTAACGTCGAAGACATCGCGCATCGTCGCGGCGATGAACGGGATCACCATGATCGCGAGGATGATGCCGGCCGACAGCAGGCCGATGCCCACCGGCGGCCCGGAAAACAGCGGCTCCAGCAGCGGCACGCCCTGGAAGGCGGACTGCAGCGGCGCCTGCACGTAGGTCGAGAGGATCGGGCTGAAGACCAGCAGCCCCCACATGCCGTAGACGATGGACGGCACCGCGGCCAGCAGCTCGATGGCCACGCCCAGCGGACGCTTCAGCCAGCGCGGCGACAGCTCGGTGAGGAACAGCGCGATGCCGAAGCTCACGGGCACCGCGATCATCAGCGCGATGATCGACGTCATCAGCGTGCCGTAGATCATCACCAGGCCGCCGAACTTCTCCTGCACCGGGTCCCAGTCCTTGGACCACAGGAAACCGAGCCCGAATTCCATGATCGCCGGCCACGCCCCGACGAACAGCGAGACGATGATGCCGGCCAGCAGGGCCAGGGTCAGCCAGGCCGCGCCATGCGCGAGTGCCGAAAAGAGGGCATCGGCCCAGGGCGCATTGTGCCGTCGGGCCGGTGGCTCGCCCCGCGGAGTGGCTCGCTCCATGTCGCCCCTGTTGTCTTTGATCGTGGCGGGCAATATAGCGGCCAAAGGTGCCTCCGCGCTTGCGTTGTGTCAGCGAAACGCCACGCTCACTTGAAGGCGATCATCTTGCCCGAGCCGTCCTTCAGCTGGCCGGCCCATTGGGCGCGGACCAGGTCCTTGACCGACGCCGGCAGCGGCACATAGTCCAGGTCGTCGGCCATCTTGTCGCCGTTGACGTAGACCCATTCGAAGAACTTCAGCGTATTGGCGGCGTTGACCGGCTTGTCCTGCACCTTGTGCATCAGGATGAAGGTGGCGCCGGTGATCGGCCAGCTGTCCTTGCCCGGCTGGTCGGTCAGCACCTGGTAGAAGGACTTCGTCCAGTCGGCGCCGGCCGCGGCGGCCTTGAATGCCGTGTCGGTCGGCGGCACGAAGCTGCCGGCCTTGTTGCGCATCGTCAGGTAAGACATCTTGTTCTGCTTGGCGTAGGCGTACTCGACGTAGCCGATCGAATTGGGCAGGCGCTGCACGAAGGCGGACACCCCTTCGTTGCCCTTGCCGCCGGCACCCACCGGCCAGTTCACGGCGGTACCCTCGCCGACCTTGGCCTTCCACTCGGCATTGACCTTGGACAGGTAGTTCGTGAACAGGAAGCTCGTGCCCGAGCCGTCGGCCCGGCGCACGACGGAGATCGCCGCGTCGGGCAGCGGCACGCCGGGGTTCAAGGCCGTCAGCGCGGCATCGTTCCACTTCGTGATCTTGCCGAGGTAGATGTCGCCCAGCACCTGGCCGTCGATCTTGATCTGGCCCGGCTGGATGCCGGCGATATTGACCACCGGAACGACACCGCCGATGACCGTGGGGAACTGGATCATGCCGTCCGTGGCCAGCTCGGCGTCGGTCAGCGGCATGTCGCTGGCGCCGAAGTCGACGGTCTTGGACTTGATCTGCTTGATGCCGCCGCCCGAGCCGATGGACTGGTAGTTGACGCGGGCGCCGGTGGCCTTGTTGTAGGCGTCGGCCCACTTGGCATAGATGGGCGCCGGGAAGGAGGCGCCGGCGCCGGTCATGTCCTGCGCCAGCACGGCACCTGACGCGATCGCGAGGCCCGCGCCGATGGAAGCGAGGCGGATGGATGCGAGGTTCATGGACAAGCCTTTCAAGATGGTTTGGGGATTGCCTCGCACTGTAGGAGGCCTTTGTGAAACGTCGATGACAAGTGTGACGGGTCGCGAACGGGGCACTGCGGCGCCCCGCAACCGTCACATTTCTGTCATGGAGCCTGGTGATGCTTGGTCTTTGCGGCGAGCGGAGGGCGCGCAAGCCGAAGACGCCCGCCCGCGCTACTGGCGTACCTGCGTTGCCCGGCCCGCCTTTGCGCAGGCGGGCCGGATTTGCCGCAGCTGCCGCGCTCGGCTCGGCCGCCTCGGCGGCACCGGGGCTGGCACGCTCCTGTCATGGGCGGGATGGATACTGCGATGCCGTGGCCACATATCGGTGGACCTTGCGAATGAACTGTGCCCCGGTCACTGGAGAACCAAGCATGGACTTGCTGCGGACTGCCGTCGTCGACATCACGACCCTGGTATCCACCTGCCACGCCTTGACATCGAGCCCGGACGACGACGAGCTGGCCATGAAGCCCAGGCTGCGCAAGCGCCTCTGCCGGGAGATCAGGCGCGGGACCGTCGCCTACATCGACACCTTGGCCAGAGCCAAACGAGGCGTGGTCGATCCAGCACTGCTTGCCGCATGCCGTGTGGCAGCGGAGCGGCACATGGTGCGGGCCGTTCGCCACCAGGACCTGCTCGGCCGCATCTTGTCCAGCCGGCCCGGGGCACTGACCGGCGTCGCCGCAGCACGGCAGGACCTCTGGCGGCTCGCGCACATGGCCATCTACCTGCGCCTCGGCATTGCGGCGCTGCGCGACTCGAGGGCCTGGGCCGACGCCCGGCGTGAACAGCTTGCGGCGTCGAGCCTGCGCCGACGCTTTCGCAGGGCCCTGGTGGCCTACGCCCGTGCAAGCCTCCGCGCCGACGGCGCCGAACAAGCTTCCATCGTCGCCGCACGCGAGGCGGCATGGGCGGAAATCGGCAAGCGCAGCGCTGCCGATGCGCAGCGACTTTCGGACTTCGAGGCGGGCGTGGATGCGACGCATGCCGTCATCCGGATGGGGGTGACCCGGCCCCTTCGAGATCTCGCCCTGGACTGGCGCAGCCAGCCGGAGCCGCAGTAGATCGTCGTGCCCGAGGTGTACTGAGCCTCGGGTGCCTCCGTCCCTGTCGGCCGGGCATCTGCCGGCGACCGCGGTGCCGGCCCTGCACGGATGTACGTCGTCTAGCATAGGGGATGCTCGCTCAGTACGGCTCGGACAAGTACGGCCTGATTTGCGGCTTCCTGTTCAGTCCCGGCGCGACGGGAGTGCCCGTCGACCTGCCCGGCGCGCTGCATTGGCTGCGGTCGATGCCCGCAGGCGAGCCGGGCTTCCTGTGGCTGCATTTCAACCTGGCCGACGCGGGCGCCGAAGCCTGGATCCGGCAGAACCTGGACGTCGTCCCCGAGTTCTTCGAGGCCTTGCACGCCGGTTCGCGTTCGACGCGCATCGAGGACGCCAACGACACCCTGGTGGCGGTCGTCAACGACGTGGCCTTCGAGTTTGCCTTCGATCCATCGGAGATCGAGACGCTGTGGGTCAACGTCGGCCCGCGCATCGCGATCAGCGCCAGGCTGCATCCGCTGCGCTCGATCGACCGCCTGCGTCAGGCGGTCAAGGACGGGTGTCGGTTCGAATCGTCGGTGGCCTTTCTCAACCGCCTGCTGCAGGACCAGGGCGATGTGCTCCTGCGCATCGTGCGCGAGGCGACCATGAAGGTGGACGCCATCGAGGATGGCCTTCTCGCCGGCCACCTCAAGCAGAAGCGGTCCGACCTCGGCAAATTGCGCCGCGTGCTGGTGCGCCTGCAACGCCTGCTCGCCCCCGACCCTGGGCCGCTCTTTCGCCTGCTGCGCCTGCCGCCGCCCTGGATTCCCGGGCAGGGGCTGGAAGACCTGCGCCAGGCCACCGAGGAGTTCACGCTGGTCATCCGCGACATGTCCGAACTGCAGGAGCGCATCAAGCTGCTGCAGGAAGAGATCGCGGCGCAGGTCGGCGAGCAGACCAACCGCAGCCTCTTCACGCTGACTGTGGTCACCGTGCTGGCGCTGCCGATCAATATCGTGGCCGGCCTGCTGGGCATGAACGTCGGCGGCATCCCGCTGGCCGAGGACCCAGGCGGGTTCTACGTCATCGTGGCCATCATCGTCAGCTTCACGGTGCTCGCAGGCTGGCTGGCCTTTCGCAGGAAGCGGGACTAGCGGTGGCCTGACGCAGCGTGAACAGCCCGTCGCGTCCTGGCTGTCACCTCGTCGTCACAAACGTCCCCTACATTTCTATCTTGCTGGAAGTGTTCGCAATTTGCTTCGGGGCAGACACGGGGTAGAGGGATATGAGGGTCGGCATCAACGGAATGGGCCGCATCGGCCGGCTGGCGCTTCGCGCCGCGATGGGCGCCGCCGAGCGTCCGACGGACGACCCGCGCGCAGCCAACCGGCTCGAAGTCGTGCACCTCAACGAGCTCAAGGCCGGCGCCGCCGAAACGGCCCACCTGCTGCAGTTCGACAGCGTGCAGGGCCGCTGGCGCGCCGATATCGCCGCCGAGGACGAGAGGGCCATTCGCATCGATGACCGCATACTCGGCTTCTCATCGCATGCCACGTCGGCCGAGATCCGCTGGGGTGACCTGGGCGTGGACCTGGTGCTCGAATGCACCGGCAAGTTCCTCACCCCCGAGACGCTGCAGGGCCACCTCAACCGCGGCGCCAGGCGCGTCATCGTCGCCGCGCCCGTGAAGGTGGCCCATGGCCCCGATTCGGTGCTGAATATCGTGGTCGGCGTCAACCACCAGCTCTACGACCCGGCGAAGGACCGCATCGTCACCGCCGCGTCCTGCACCACGAACTGCCTGGCACCGGTCGTGAAGGTGATTCACGAAGGCATCGGCATCCGCCACGGCCAGATCACCACGATCCACGACCCGACCAACACCAACCTGATGGTCGACGCCCCGCACAAGGACCTGCGCCGCGCGCGCAGCGCGATGCTGAGCCTGGCGCCGACGACCACCGGCAGCGCCACCGCCATCGCATTGATCTACCCGGAACTGAAGGGCAAGCTGAACGGCCACGCGGTCCGCGCCCCGGTGCTCAACGCGTCGCTGACCGACTGCGTCTTCGAGCTCAAGCGCGAGACCACGGCCGACGAAGCCAACCGCCTGTTCGCCCAGGCGGCCAAGGGCTCGCTCGCCGGCATCCTCGGCTACGAGGAGCGGCCCCTGGTCAGCGCGGACTACGCCCGCGACACGCGCAGCAGCATCGTCGACGCGCTGTCGACCATGGTGACCGATGGCACGCTGCTGAAGGTCTACGCCTGGTACGACAACGAGATGGGCTACGCCTGCCGCATGGTCGACCTCGCCTGCCACATGCAGCAGCGGGGCATCTGAGCGGATCGTCGGCGCCATGAACGCGGGCACCCGGAACTACGCGATCGTCACGGCGGCCTACTGGGGCTTCACCCTCAGCGACGGTGCGCTGCGCATGCTGGTGCTGCTGCACTTCTACCGCCTGGGCTACTCGCCGTTTGCGCTGGCCTTCCTGTTCCTGCTCTACGAGGCGATGGGCGTGGTCGCCAACCTGATCGGCGGCTGGCTCGCGACCCGTTATGGCATCAAGCGGATGCTGACCGTCGGACTCTTCACGGAGATCACCGGCTTCCTGCTGATGTCGGCGCTGTCTCCGACATGGTCGGTGGCGCTGTCGGTGGCCTGGGTGGTCGGCGCGCAAGGCCTCTGCGGCGTGGCCAAGGATCTGACCAAGACCGCCAGCAAGTCGGCCATCAAGGCGACCGCGGGCGACGCCTCGGGCCAGTTGTTCAAGTGGGTGGCCTTCTTCACCGGCAGCAAGAACGCCATGAAGGGCGCGG
>Ga0316605_10001777_pt1 | contig 12396 bp, 8 predicted proteins | sample OWC_soil_day20_n_FD_207666 | JGI IMG/M metagenome (GOLD analysis project Ga0316605, IMG submission 207666) | Wetland soil microbial communities from Old Woman Creek delta, Ohio, United States - OWC_soil_day20_noCT | ecosystem: Environmental > Terrestrial > Soil > Wetlands | place: USA: Ohio... | reverse complement strand
TCCGGCAGCCAGCGCATGTGCGAGCCGAAGCCCGGAAGACCGCCACCGTGGGCGACGACGTGCGGAAGGCCGCAGGTCTGCCACACGCGGAGCCCGAAGCCGTAGCCGCCGGCGTTGAGCTTGAGCGGCGCATCGACAGCATCCCGGGACACCACCGCGGGCGACGGCCGCCACGCCTGCTGCATTTCGCGGAGCGAAGACCGCCGCACCGGGCCCCTGTCGGGGTCGTCGCGCGCCGGCCACGCCGACGAGAGGAAGCCGACATAGGCGGCGAGGTCGCGCGTCGACGTCAGCATGCCGCCCATGGGACCGAACGCGCCATCGGGCAGCGCCGGCTCGTCGGCCAGTCCGTCCCCCTCGAGCCGGTAGCCGTGCGCCAGCCTGCCGGGCGGCACCTCGGCGGCCTCGAGGGTGCTCGAGCGCATGCCGAGCGGCTCCAGGATGTTCGCCTGCAGGTACTGGCGATACGGTACGCCAGAGACGTTCGCCACGATCCGGCCGAGGATGGCGAACCCGAAGTTCGAGTACTCGTACGCGGTGCCGGGCGCGGTCGAGAACGGGATGCCGCGCCTCATCATCGCGTTCATCTCCGCGTCCGTCGCCGCGAGCTGGCGATCGCCCCAGGGGTTGTCCTCGGGGAACCCTTCTGCGTGCGACAGCAGGTGCCGGATGGTGATGCGCGGCGAGTCGGCGGTCGGGTAGACGAGGCCGGCCAGCTCGGGGACGTAGCGCTCGGCCGGGTCGTCCAGCGAGAGCTTCCCGTCGTCGCGCAGCCGCATGATGCACAGCGCCGTGAAGCTCTTCGTCATCGACGCGATGCGGAACACCGTGTCGGCGTCCACCGGCGCCTTCGTCCGGACGTCGCGGTGGCCGACGGCGCCCGCGTGGGCCAGCCGGCCGTCGATGACGATGCCATAGGCGATCCCGGGAACGCGCGATCGCTCGGCGAACGCGCGGAACAGGCGGTCGATCTCGGGGAACGCCGATTCGAGCTTTGCCACGCGCTGCGGGTCGGTGAACACGGGCGGCGGGACGCGCTCGAGTGCCGGAGGCCCCTGGGACGACACGCCCGCCCCTCGGGCCATCGCCGCACACAGAACCGTCAACGCCGCAAGCCGCCTCCCGGTCATCACGTTCTCCCGCTGCTGGGGTCACAGTCGGGGTCAGACCCGGGTCCGACCCCCAGTCAGTCGCCGAGGAGGTTGGGCAGGCGCAGGAAGTCCTGGATGCGCGTGAGCAGCGACCGGTGCGTCTCGGCGGCGGCCGGCCGCCCGGCAGCCGCGTCGGCCTTCTGCCGGTCGAGATCGGCCTGGCGTTCTGCGACCACGGCGCTGATGCGGGTCACGACGTCGGGGTTCGCGAGCGCCACTTCGCGGAGCGACGCCGCCGTGAGCTCCACGGCCTCGCAGTCCTCCACGGCTTCGACCGTGGCGGACCTCGGCTGCCCGGTCAGCATCGACATCTCCCCGACGTAGCCTCCCGCGCCGATCAGCGCCACCTCGCGCCCCAATTCGTCGACGACCCTCACCCGGCCCCGGCCGATGACGAACATCGAGCCGCCGGCGTCGCCCTGGCGCACGATCTTCTCGCCCCGGCCGTAGATGCGCTCGCCGGCCCGCGCGGCCAGCTCCCGGCGCTGCTCGCCGGTCAGCGGCGCGAACAGGTCGACGGGCTCGAGGACCCTGCCGGCGCGATCGATGCGGTCCGCCGGCCGCTCGGGCACGGGCTCGACCTGGATCTCCGTCTGAATCGGGAACGGGATCTCGTACCCGTGGCGGCGGAGCGAGTAGTAGATTGCCGACCGCGCCTCGTCGCGGGCAATCGTGTCTCTGGAGTAGTCGTTCACCCAGAACCGGACGCGGTAGATCACGGCCGAGGCGCCGAAGTCGGCAATCACCGCGTCGGGCGGCGGCACGGTCAAAGCCAGCGGCACGTTGGCCATCGCCTCCACGAGCGCCGCTTTCACCTGGTTCGGCGGCACGCCGTAGCTCACGCCCACTTCGACTTCCAGCCGCGTCGGCACGGCGGGCTCGGAGTAGTTGACGATCGCCTCTTTCGAGACGAACGCGTTGGGCAGGACGACGAGGTTGCCCTGCTTGGTCCGGAGCTTCGTCGCCCTCCACGTCACTTCGCTGACGAGGCCCTCGAACCCGCCGACGCCCACCCAGTGTCCCACGCGGAACGGCTTCTCGATCTGGATCGCCAGGCCGGCGAACATGTTCCCGAGCGTGTCCTGCAGCGCGAACCCGATGACGACAGCGCCCACGGCCGACGTCGTCAGGAACTTCTCCTGCATCACGACGGTGGCCACGACCAGGAAGAGCCCGATGATGATCGTGTCCTGGACGATGTTCGGGAACCGCTCCGGCATCCGGTCGGCGCGCAGCGGGTTGATGGCGACGACGACGATCAGGTTGATGATCGCCAGGGCCATGCACAGCTGAATCACCGACAGCACCCGCGCCGCCATGTCGGGCGAGAGCGCGAACGTGCCGAGGGCGTACGACGCGAGGATGTAGACAAGTGCCAGGAAGAACGAGACCCGGAGTTTGCGCCGGACGAGACGGTTGACGCTCGCGGCCCGGACTCCCAGCGCCAGCACCAGGACGACGGCGCCGATGGCCACGCGCAGGGCGGTGTCGCTCACGGCTTGAGGTTCCCTTCCTTCCGGAAGGCGTCCAGCTCCGCCTGGCTCACCTTCACCGCCACGATCGCCTTGACGGGGCCGCCCACCGCGCCGCGCTCGGTGTCCACTCCGCGTGACGCGGCGGAGCCGGTCACTTCGGCCGACTTCTTCCCGGTGCCTCCCGGCTTGAGGAGCGTGCCGAGCCCGAATCCCTTCTTCTTCGGTTCCGCCGCCGGCTTCGAGGCGCCGCCGGCCAGCCCCGCCGAGCCCGCTTCGACGGTCGCGATCTCCGCGACGGGCTTCGCGGTGTAGGAGATGCGGCTCCTGTAGCGGTCGCCGAGCATCACCGAGGACGCGTATCGTCTCGCCGTGATTTCCCGGTCCAGGGTGGTGATCCGCTCCTTCGTCTCGGGGTGCGAGGCGAAGAGGCCCTGCCTGCCGGTCGAGGCCTTGTTGCGCGCCGACAGGCGCTCGAGGAAGTCGCCGAGCCCCGCGGGCGAGTAGCCCGCCGCGTCAGCCATCGCGAGGCCGTCGCGGTCGGACTCCATTTCCTCGCCGCGCCCGAAACCGGCCATCACCAGGTCCGAGGTGACGTCGACGAGCTGGTTCCACAGCTCGGCGTTCTTCGTGATGCTCTCCTCGGCGGTCATCTGGATCAGCTTGTTCTTCCTGATGGCCTCGATCGTGTGTTTCTCCGTGACGTGCGAGATCTCGTGGGCCAGCACGCCCGCGAGCTCCGCCTCGGTCGACATGAGGCCGAGGGCGCCCCGCGTGACGTGAATGAACCCGCCGGGGGCCGCGAACGCGTTCACGCCGTCGGTGTCGAGGACGATGAACCTGAATGGCAGGTTCGGCCGCGTGCTCTTCTTCACGAGGAGCGTGCCCACCAGCGTGACGTAGCGGTGGACGCCGGGATCCTGCACGACCCCGTAGCGCTCGCGCACGCGCTCGCTGACGCTGGCGCCCAGCCTGATCTCCTCGTCCTCGGTGACGACGAGCTCGCGGAGCTGGCCGGCCCGCTTCATGATCTCGGTGAGTTCCTTCGACTTCGGAATCCCGGGAATCTGCGGCGCGGCGGCGGCAGGCGCCGACAGGCCGGCGGCGATCGCGGCGCCGGCAATCCACGCGGCCATCGGTCGGATCGGCACGTCGCTACTCCCGGCGGTCCCGCCGCGCGAGCACCTCGAAGATGCTCACCGGCTCGGACCTGCCTTTCACGGTCACGTCACCCAACGGCTTCATATCATATCGCCCCTTCAGCCGGACCCTCGTGGCCTCGCTGATGATGAGCCGCGTGCCGTACTCCTTGTTCAGCGACTCGAGGCGCGATCCCAGGTTCACGGCGTCGCCGATCACCGTGTAGCTCATGACCGTGTCCGACCCGATGATGCCCGCCACCATGTCGCCGCTGTTCACGCCGATGCCGATCTCGAGGGCCGGCCGTCCCTCCCCGGCCCACCGCGCGTTCTGGTCCCCGAGGGCGTCGAGCATGCCGAGGGCCGCCCGCACCGCGTGGTCCGCGTGATCCGGATCGGCCAGCGGCGCGCCGAACAGCGCCATCACCATGTCGCCGACGAACTTGTCCACCGTCCCCTGGTGCGCGAACACGACCTCCACCATGCGCGAGAAGTAGGCGTTCAGCTGCGCCACGACCTCCTCGGGCTCGCCGCGCTCGGTGAACGTGGTGAACCCCCGGATGTCGGCGAAGAGCACCGACATGTCGCGCCGCGCGCCGCCCACCCGCGCCGCCTCAGGGTCGGCCACCAGCTGCGCGTAGACGTCCTTCGAGACGAAGCGGGAGAACGTGCGCTTGACCTGCCGCTTCTCGCGGCCCTCCACCACGTACTGGTAGGCCGTGCCGCCGAAGGCGGCGATCGCCGCCGCGAGCACCGGTTGCGCGAGGTCCATCCACACACCCTGCCCGAACAGCAGCCACGACGTCCAGCCGACCGCCAGCACGGCGAGAGCCGCGATGGCCAGCGCCGGCCACACGGCGATCGAGACGCCCGCGAGCCCGACCGCGAGCGCGCATCCCAGGAGCGCCGCCAGGTTCCACGCCGTTCTGGCTGGCCGCAGGTGCCGGCGGGAGAGCAGGTTGTCGATGACGTTGGCGTGCACCTGCATGCCGGGCATGCTGCCCTCGGCGAAGGGCACCGTGAAGAGGTCGTGCAGGCCGGCCGCGGTGGTCCCGACGACCACGATCTTGCCGCGGAACACCGCGGGGTCCACCAGCGGCGTCTCCCCGGCGAGGATCTGCTGCTCCGAGTAGAAGAGATCGAAGAAGCTGTAGTCCAGGTAGGTGGCCTTCCCGTCCTTCAGCACGGGGCCGGTGTAGCGGATGAGCATTCGCCGGGCGGCGGCCGGCGGTCCGTAGAAGCTCGGGATCCGTGCGGACACGAGCGGCGCCGAGGCAGGCCCGACGTTCAGCCTGTCGCCCTCGCGCCGGATCTGCTCGCGCGGCACGGGACCCGCGAGCATCACGGCGGCGACCGCCAGCGACGGAACGCCCACGCCGCCCACCCGTACGAACGGGGCCGCTCGGCGGACAGGGCCGTCCGGATCGTAAACCGCCAGGTTGTGACCGACGGCCGCCGCCGCGTCCGTCAGTTCGTCGTAGGGGAGGATGACGCCCGGCCTCTCCTCGAACGCCGGGTCAGCCGGGAACGGCTGGCCGATGCGCAACCGCTCGACGCCCGGGCCGCCCAGCTGGGCCACCTCGTCCGCCGTCACGTCCGCGGCGAATGCGACGTTGCCCGCCCGCGCCGCCGACGAGGCCAGCGCCCGGTCCGACTCGTCCCCGGTCCACTCCGTGCCGCCGATCCTGAACGAGCCCTGCTGGCGCTCGGTGAAGAGTACGTCGTAGACGATGACCTTCGCCGGCGCCCTGGCGAGGTAGTCCAGCAGGTATGCGTGCACCACTCGGGGCCAGGGCCAGCGGCCCACCTGCGGCTCGAGGCGCCGGATGCTGCCGTCGTCGATGCCGACGAGCACGATGTCGCGCCGCGCCGCTGCCGGGTCGGCCGTCATGCGCACGCGGTAGTCGTAGGTCTTGAGCTCGACGGTGTTGAAGAACGCGGTCCGGCCTGCGGCCCAGGCCAGCGCCGCCGACGCCGCGCCGAGCGCGCACCCTGTCAGGAGCCGACGTGGCCAACGCGTCATGCGGTCACCTGCTCTACGAACCCCCTTGCGCCGTCCACCGCCAGGCCGGAGAATGGCCCGGTGAGCCTGCCAAGTCTCGACGAACAGACCTTGCGCGCCGCGATCACGCCGGCGGCCGCCGTGGCCGCCATCCGCGAGGCGTTTCGCGCCGACGGCGAGGGGCGGACCGCCGTGCCCGCCGTCATCAACCTCCCCATCCCCGGCACCCGGGGTGAATTCCACGTCAAGACCGCGTGGGTCTCCGGCGTGCCGTTCATCGCGGTAAAGGTCGCATCCGGATTCTACGACAACCCGGCCCGCGGGCTGCCGACGGGGTCCGGCATGATGGCCCTGTTCGATGCCGCAACCGGGATGCCGGCGGGCCTGCTGTTCGACAACGGGTTCCTCACCGACATCCGCACGGGCGCGGCCGGCGCGGTCGCGGCCGACTGCCTCGCGAGGCGCGACGCGGAGACGGTCGGCATGATCGGCTCGGGCGTGCAGGCGCGCCACCAGGTGGCTTGTCTGCGCGAGGTTCGCGGCGTCCGTCGTCTCGTCGCTTGGAGCGTCGATCGGCCGGGCCTCGAGCAGTACTGCGCCGAGATGCGCGCCGGCTACGGCCTCGACGCCGTCGCCTGCACCTCGGCCGAGGACGTGTGCCGCGCGGCCGACATCCTCGTCACGGCCACGCCGTCGCACGAGCCGATGGTCCGGGCGGAGTGGCTGAAACCGGGCATGCACGTCAACGCCGTGGGCGCCGACGCGCCCGGCAAGCAGGAACTCGACGCCGCCTGTCTCTCCCGCGCCGACGTGGTCGTCGTCGACCGCTTGAGCCAGTGTGCGAGGTTCGGCGAACTGTCGCACGCTCTCGCCGCGGGTTTGATGCGCGAAGAAGACGTGCGAGGGCAGCTTGGCGAGGTGGTGGCGGGCACGAAGGCGGGCCGCAGCCGGGAGGACGAGATCACGATCTGCGATCTGACCGGGGTGGGGTTCCAGGACACGGCCATCGCCGCACTCGCCTGGGCCGGCGCGCGAGCTGGAGGCTGAGGATCGGCGGTTGCGGATCGGTGAGACGGAAACGGCCTCACAACGTGCGTGAGGCCGATCAGCAAGGGAAATGTATGATGCTTGGTACCGGTACGGGGATTCGAACCCCGGTCCCGTGGCTGAGAACCACGTGTCCTAACCCCTAGACGATACCGGCACTCACCGGTTAGGAACTTCCTATATTACCGAGCCGGGTCGTGCCCGGTCAAGGCCCTTCGCGCCCATGTCGTTCAAGGCTGTCGCCGTCGCCGCTCTCGTCCTGCTCCTGGCCGGCGCAGGCCTCGTGTACTACTACGCGGGCCAGGAGCCCGGTCCCCTGGTCAAGATCGAGAAGCCGGCGGCGATCGGCGGCGGGCCCGTCGCCGTCGACGTCACCGTCGACTCCCTGGGCACGACCCTGCGGCGCCTGGACGTCTCGCTGGAGCAGCAGGGACGGGCGTTCAGGCTGTTCTCCCTCGACGCGCCCGGCGACGCCAGCTTCGCGCAGGAGACCGCCGATCGCATCCGCATCACCCGCGAGAGCCCGCCGGGTGCCATCGCCGGGCTTCACGACGGCCCGGCCCGGCTGGTGGTGACGGCAGCGCGGGACGTGCTCTTCGGAGTCCGGCGAGCGGAGACGGTGGAGACGCGGGAGCTGGCCGTGCGCCTCGCCGCTCCGAAGCTCGCCATCGTGTCGCGGCACCACTACGTGAACCTCGGCGGAGCCGAGATGGTCGTCTACCGCGTGTCGCCGCCGGACGCGGCTTCAGGCGTGCAGGTGGGCGACAGGTACTATCCGGGCTACCCCGCCGCGGGGGCCGCCGGGTCGCCGGCCCAGGCCGCGGCTCCGGTTGATCCCGCGCTTCGCGTGACGTTCTTCGCCCTGCTGCACGACCAGGACCTCACCACCCCCATCCGGCTGGTCGCCAGAGATCCCGCGGGCAACACAGCCTCCGTGGAGTTTGCGTACCAGGCCAAGACGTCCGGCTTCGCCCGGCGCCGGCTGGCAGTGACCGACGCGCTGCTCAAGCGGATCGTGCCGCCGATCCTGGAAGCGACCCCCGCCCTGCGGCTTCCGGCAGACACGCCCGAGGAACGGCTCGAGGCGTTTCTCCGCATCAACGGGGACCTGCGCCGCGCCAACGACGCGCAGATCGAGGAATTGGCCCGGACGACGTCGCCGGAGAGGATGTGGCGCGGCGCGTTCACGCGCATGGGGCGCGCGAAATCAGAGGCCGTGTTCGCCGACCACCGCACGTACGTCTACGCCGGCCGCGACGTCGACCAGCAGGTGCACCTGGGCGCCGACCTGGCGTCCACGCGGGGCGCCGCCATCACGGCGTCGAACGCGGGCCGCGTGGTGTTCGCCGCCTTCCTGGGCATCTACGGCAACTGCGTCGTGCTCGACCACGGCATGGGCGTGCAGTCGATCTACGCGCATCTCTCGAGCGTGACCGTCGAAGTGGGCGACCGAATCAACCGTGGCGAGACGATCGGCCGCAGCGGATCGACGGGCCTGGCCGGCGGCGACCACCTGCACTTCACGGTCCTCGTCGGCGGCCGCCCGGTCAACCCCGTCGAGTGGTGGGATCCGCACTGGATCGCCGATCGCATCGATCGAAAGCTCGCCGAGGCGGGCATCGTGAAGGAGCGTCCGCGTGGCCGATGAGCGCCCGGCGGCGGGCGGGCAAGCCGGCGACTACGTCACGCTGGCCAAGCCGCGCCTCAACCTGCTCGTCGTGGCGACGACGCTCGCGGGCTACTACATGGCGTCGCCGCACGCCCGGGGCTGGCCGCTGCTGCTGCACACCCTGGTCGGCACGGCGCTCGTGGCGAGCGGCGCGTCGGCCTTCAACCAGCTCCTCGAGATCGAGTCCGACGGCCTGATGCGCCGCACGCGCGCGCGGCCCTTGCCGAGCGGCCGCATCCTGCCGGAACGCGCGAAGGCCTTCGCGGTGGCCCTGTCGATTCTCGGCCTCGTCGAGTTGGCGCTCGCCGTCAACCTGCTCGCGGCCGCGGTGGCGCTGGCCACACTGCTCACCTACACTGTCTTCTACACGCCGCTCAAGAAGCGGACGTCGCTCGCCACGGTGATTGGCGGGGTCCCGGGGGCGCTGCCGCCCATGATCGGCTGGGCCGCCGTCCGCGGCAATCTCTCGATCGAGGCCTGGATCCTCTTCGGCATCGTCTTCCTCTGGCAGATGCCGCACTTCCTGGCCATCGCGTGGATGTACCGCGAAGACTACAAGCGAGCGGGCTTTCCCCTCCTGCCCATCGTCGAGCCCGACGGAGCCTCGACGGGCCGGCAGGCCGTGCTCTACGCCGCGGCGCTGCTGCCCGTGAGCCTCGCGCCGACGGCGGCGGCCATGGCCGGCACGATGTACCTGGCGGGCGCGGCGGTGCTGGGGCTCGCCTTCCTCGCCCTGGCCGTGCAGTTCGCACGGCACCGCACGGCGGCCGATGCGCGGCGCCTGTTCTTCGGGTCCATCACGTACCTGCCCCTGCTGTGGATCCTGATGGTGGTCAACCGGGTGGCCTCATGAGCGTCTCCGATCTTCCTGCGCTGAATGCCACCCTGAATGGCGTGGCCGCCCTGTTCCTGTTCGCCGGGTACCGCTTCATCAAACGCCGTCAGATCGCGGCGCACCGCGCGTCGATGCTCGCCGCAGTCGCGGCGTCGGCGCTCTTCCTGGTTTCGTACGTCGTGTACCACGCGAATGCGGGCTCCCGGCCGTTCACCGGAACCGGTCCGGCGCGTGCCGTCTACTTCTTCGTGCTCCTCACGCATGTCGTCCTGGCGGCCGCCATCGTGCCGATGGTGGCGACGACGCTCTCGCGGGCGCTCGGGAAGCGATTCGACCGGCACGCCGCCATCGCGCGCCGGACGCTGCCGGTCTGGCTTTATGTGTCGGTGACGGGCGTGGTCATCTACGTGATGCTGTATCGGCTGTAACGATTCGGGATTGGGGATTCGGGACTCGGGATTCGGAACTCGGGACTCGGGATTCAGGAAGTGACGCGCACATGGGCTCCAGAGTGCACGGCGTGAGTGCCGTCCGATTCGCGGCCGCTGCCGGCCTCTCGGCGGGGCTGCTGCTGGCTGCGGCTTGTGGCGGAAGCGGCGCATCGACGTCGCCGGCGCCGATCCCGCCGACCACCCCGACGACGCCCACCCCGCCGGCCGCCCCGGTCGCGAACGCCTGCAGCGTGGTGTCGGGCTTCTCCGGCACGCCGCCGGGCATCGTCAATGGCGTGGCCTGCACCGATCAGCAAGCCGACCGCTCGAGCGTCGTGTGGCTGCACTTGCTGGGCGGCGACGGCCTGGCGGTCGGCTACTGCTCGGGCACCGTCATCGATGCGCAAGCGGTGCTGACGGCTGCGCACTGCCTCGAAAGCCCCACCAAACAGGTGGCCGCCTACATGGGTTCCGGCCGGCCGCCCATCACGACCAGGGCGTTTTACGCGAGCCCCGACTACACCGGCATCGGGCCGTCGTCACTCGACGTCGGCGTCGTCATCTTCGCCTCGTCACTGGAGCGGACGCCGATTCCCCTGTTCACCAGCCGCGCCCTTTCCGGCGGAGAGTCTGCCGTCGTGGCCGGCTGGGGCACCGATGGCGTCTCGACGGGCAGCGGGACCCTTCGCGCAGGGAACCTGAACGTCACGCGCGTGACACTGACGCAGATCGAGGCGGCGTTCAGCGATTCGTCCAGCGGCGTCTGTTACGGAGACTCCGGCGGCCCGCTGCTCGCGTCCTCGAGCGGCGTCTGGGCCGTGGCCGGCGTGACCTCGAAGGGTACGCCGGGATGCATGAGCGGCGCGAACAGTTGGGCGAACGTCTTCAACAGCAGCATCAAGAGCTTCATCCTCAAGCACGTGCCAGGCGCGGCGCAACGCTGACCCCTGCGCGCATCGGCAGACACCTGGCCTCTGGGCCGGTCGGCCTTGAAGGTGCGGCCTTCAGCGATAGCTCAGGTACGTCGACCGGCGCAGCCGCCAGGCTGATTCGCCCCGGCTCCACGCCGCGGCGATGGCCGCCGGGTCTTCCCCTGCGCGGATCCGATTGACCGTGTCGGCGCCGAACAGCCGGCCCACCCTGTCCAGGTCGAACGACGCGGGGAAGAGGCGGTAGAGGGCCGACGCCACCTCCGCGCCGACGCGCACCGGCCGCAGGCGATCGCGGTCGGTGACGATGACGAAGACGCCGTGGCAGAGTTCGTTGGCGAACCTGCTCGACGCCGGCGTGAAGCTGATCGGATAGAAGCGGACGCCGGGCAGGTTTCGCCGGTTCAGCTCGGCCGCCAGCCGCGGGCCGTCGATCCACGGCGCGCCGAATTGCTCGAACGGCGAGTCGGTGCCGCGCCCGACCGACACGTTCGACGCCTCAACGGCCCCGATGCCGGTGTAGAGGCTCGCCGCCACCATGTTCCGCATATTCGGCGACGGGTTGACCCAGGTCAGCCCGGTCTCGTCGAACCAGCTGTCCCGGTCCCAGTACTTCATCTCGACGACGGTGAGGTCGGCACCGATCTTCCGTTCGGCGTTGAACAACTTCGCCAGCTCGCCCAGCGTCATTCCGTGCCGGACCGGCATGGGGTGGTACGCCACGAAGCTCAACTCGCTCTGGTCCGCGAGCGGTCCCTCGATCGACACGCCGTTGACCGGATTCGGCCGGTCGAGCACGACGACGGCGATCTTGCGCTTCGCCGCCTCCTCCATCACGTATCCCATCGTCGTCATGTAGGTGTAGAAACGCGCGCCGACGTCCTGCAGGTCGACGACGAGGGTGTCGATGCCCTTGAGCATCTCGTCCGTCGGGCGGTTCGTCGCGCCGTAGAGCGAGTGGATCGGCAGCCCGGTCTTCTCGTCCTTCGACGAGTCCACCTTCTCGTCCAGGATGCCGCGGATGCCGTGCTCGGGGCTGAACAGCGCCACCAGGGTCACGTCCTTCAGCCCCGCGAGGAGATCGATGGTGGCCTCGCCGGTCCTGGCGCGCCCGGTGTGGTTCGTGACGAGGCCGACTCTCCGGCCCCTGAGGAGCTTGAAGCCATCCGCCCGGAGCACGTCGATCCCGTTGAGCGTGCGGCCGTCGGCCTGGTCCGCGCGGCGCGGCACGCTGCCCGCGGCGCCGAAGTCGGTGCCCGTCCAGCGCTGGGCCCGGAGGACGCTGTCGTCCGGCAACTGCCGGAGCGCCGAGGCGACGATCGTCGCCACGCGCGCCCGCACCGGCGTCGCGTCGCCCTTGCCGTCCGGGTGCACCCGGTTGGTCAGCAGAATGACGTAGGTCTTCGTGACCGGGTCCATCCACAGCGACGTGCCCGTCCATCCCGTGTGACCGAACGATCCGACCGGGAACAGTTCGCCGCGGTTCGACGAGTAGCTCGAGTCGAGGTCCCAGCCGAGCGCGCGCACGCTCGTCATGGCGGCGGGCGTGGCCGGCGAGGTCATCTTGAGCACGGTCAACGGCGAGAGGACGCGCGCGCCGCCCAGCGCGCCGCCGCCCAGCACCATGCGGCAGTAGCGCGAGAGGTCGGTGGCGGTGCTGAACAGCCCGGCGTGCCCGGCGACGCCTCCCATCCGGCGCGCCGTCGGGTCGTGGACGGTGC
>Ga0316605_10001776_pt1 | contig 12398 bp, 8 predicted proteins | sample OWC_soil_day20_n_FD_207666 | JGI IMG/M metagenome (GOLD analysis project Ga0316605, IMG submission 207666) | Wetland soil microbial communities from Old Woman Creek delta, Ohio, United States - OWC_soil_day20_noCT | ecosystem: Environmental > Terrestrial > Soil > Wetlands | place: USA: Ohio... | reverse complement strand
TATACCCAAATTTGAGGTTAGGTAAAATACAAGAACTATAATTGATAATACGGTTCCCTTCGCTCCCACAATAAATAATTTTGAACTTTGGTAAAATTAATAAAAATTCTGATAAAAAATCAAAGAAAAGCGAGATAGAGTAAGGGATAATGAAGAAATAATAAAAAGAAAAACCAGTTAGAAAACGGAATGAATCTGATTAATAGATAACTACTGCAAAATATAAAAAATTTGGTATTTCAAACGAAACGCATTTATTTTTTGTTTTGTAAAGCGGATGCCTTTTCGAGGTATGGCAGCGGCGATACAAGTTCGAAATCGGTGGAGATGTCCAGAAGCGGATTAAGCAGATTCATGTGTCCTGCGCCAAAAATTACTAGTATCCTGTCGTTGCTGGTGCGGGGGATTCTTTGGATATTGCGGATAATTCTCAGGTTCCGGTTGAACCAGCGGCCGGTTTCGAAGTCGACACCGGTAAAATCGCCTGGATTCTCTTCGTAAAGAAACCCGGCTTTCAGGTAAGACCCCAAACCCTCTCTGATACTTTGCGGGTTATTCAATTCAATAAGTTTATCGACCACACTTGATACTTTTTTGCTCAACAGCTCTTTCCCTTCAATTTTATTGAGTGAGTCTATGAAATTTCCAAAGCGCTCCAGACGTATGCTGTCTTTAAACATTGACTGAATGTTGTCATAAGGCCGCCCCCAGTCATTGACGCAATTAATTTTCGGCAGATTAAGGTTTTTACCAATCCTGTATGCAAGCTGATAGATTTCATCTTTTGCGGGGGCCAGTTTCCCAAACTTATAAAGAGAATAAAGAGAATCAACGGAGTGTTGTTTTGAAGGGTCAAGCTCAATTGCAATTATTGTAGGTCTGAACTCTTCTATTGCCCTCGCAATTGCTGCAATCTGCGACTGATATGGCTCGTCCAGTACGGATATCTGATCTTTTTCGGCAGTCTTTACAAGGTCGAGGTTATGATAGGAGAAATGAAAAACACCCAGAGTCATTATTTTTGTTTTCGGATGTGTCATTGTGGGCTGCCCGAATGAAGAAGCAGCGATAGTGAGAATAAATAATAATATAATCAGCCTTTTCATAATTTAAGTTTTTTTGGTTTGTTCTCTATTTGACGAATTTACAGCAGGAAATGTTGCAGTAATCCAATGTTTTTTTAAACTTTGATGGAAAGGATGCAACTTTTACGTTGTGTTCTCCGTCTAATAATTAATATACCCGACACCTAAATTAATATCAGAATACTTTTATGAAAAAACTTCTTTTACTTTTTGCTGCTGCATCACTTATTGGTGCGCAATCCTGCTCGTACTTTGGATTTGTCTCGGTTGACCCAACCGGACAATATATCGCCAAAAAAATTAACACAGCTGCTTTTGAAAATGTGTCTGTATCAAGCGGTTTCGAACTAATTATTACTCAGGACTCTTTAAAAGAACTAACTATTGAGACATACGAAAACATCCACAGCTATATTGTAGTTGAGGTTGTTGGCAATACTCTGGAAATTCATCCTGAAGAAGGAATTAGTTTTGCCGGTGATCCCAAGGTTAAGATTCATCTTTCCTGCAACTTTCTGGATGAACTATCTTCCAGTGGCGGAGGACGCATAAATCTTAATAACGGATGGACAGCGGACGAACTCAGGCTTTCGCTTAGCGGTGGCGGTAATGTCACTGGTAAGGTTATGCTTAAATCTCTTGAACTGGATATGTCCGGCGGGTCGGAGTCCGATATAGAGGGTGTAGCAGAATACTTGAGTATCAGCTCTTCTGGCGGCAGCGTTCATAAGCATTTCTCCCTTTTGTCCAAGAAATGCCGTGCCGATATGTCGGGCGGAGCATCTGCAGAGGTAAACGTGAGTGAAAAACTCATCGTTGACGCTTCAGGCGGAACACACATCCGCTACAAAGGCAATCCGGAAATATCATCCGAACTTTCAGGCGGATCAAGTATCGAGAAGGTCGAGTAAATTACTGATAATCAAAAATATCCTAAAAACACGCAGACATTAAGTCTGCGTGTTTTTAGGATGTAGCTCATTGTCAATGGATTTTGTTTATTTTTGTCCCCAGTATAAAAATCCTATCAAAATTATGGTATCAAAAGAAAACATGGACGGCCTGAGAGTTGAATTATCGGTGAAATCAAAAAATGGTCTTGATTTTACTATGTCGGCAAGTATTATATGGCTGGCGATAGCATTTATCTGGACTTTGAACGGTAGTTCGTACGATAAATCTATACTCACTTTTATTGTAGGGAGCCTCATGCTTCCGCTTGCGCTTTTGCTGTCGAAGGTTCTTAAAACAGTTTGGACAAATAAGGACAATCCTTTGCAACCATTGGGTCTATGGCTCAATTTTGCTCAGTTGCTGTATTTTCCTTTTCTCATTCTCACCCTTATAAAGATGCCGGATTACTTTGCAATGGTTTATGTAATAATTACCGGAGCACACTTTTTCCCGTACGCCTGGTTTTACAAGACAAATTTGTATGCAATTTTTGCCGGAATAATTTCGTTTGGTGCCCTCACTCTTGGACTGATACTGCCTGTGGAGAAGACATATTTAGTTCCGGTATTCATGAGCGCTTCGCTCGTAATCCTAACTATCCTGTTATATCTGGATAGTAAGAAAAAGTTCCACACATCGTTAAACAAGTAAAATGTTAAGGTTTCGCAGGCTTGCTTTTTCTGGCAGCCCAACACGTAAAATACCAAGTAGTTGCTAAAAGTGAAGAGACCGCATGTCTCTTCACTTTTAGTAACTTACTCAATATTAGGTTGTATTTCCGGCCGAATGGCTAAAGACCGCGGCGCAGCCGCTCCATCTATTTTTTGGGAACGTGTTCACGGAATCCGTTTGTTGAAGTGTATTATATTGTGTGTACAGGCAGAAATACCTTTAACAAATAAATATGAAAAACTTTAGAAAAAACTGGTTCCGTCACTTGTTACAATGGGGAACTTTGGCAGCAATCATCATTGTTCTCACGAAAGTGCTGGGAAATGAAAGTGCCGATCCAGAGGCTTATTGCCCTGTCGGCGGGATTCAAACTCTCGGATCTTACCTTGTGGCCGGTTCAATGGCTTGCAGTATGACCTTAACCCAAATTATGATGGGTGTTGTACTGGCAATAGGTGTAGTTTTGTTCAGTAAGCTTTTTTGCGGCTACTTGTGTCCTCTGGGATGGGGCAGCGAATATCTGGCTAAGCTCCGGAGCAAGACCAAGATAAAAGAGATTGTTATTAAGAACGATAGTTTAACCGACAAGATTTTGCGGGCGTTCAAGTATATTCTGCTTTTCATAACATTTTATTATACAATAAGCGGTTCAGAACTGTTTTGCAAGAATTTTGACCCGTATTATGCAGCTGCAACCGGATTTCAGGGCGAACTCACTCTTTGGATGGCGGTATTGTCAATTGCATTATTCATTTTTGGAAACTTCTTTATAAAGATGTTCTGGTGCAAATACATTTGCCCAATGGGAGCATTAAGCAATCTTTTCAAATACACTATAACATTCGCTGCGTTACTCATTATCTTTGCAATCATAAATTTTGCAGGGATTGCTTTGTCGTGGATATATCTTCTTGCGGCAGCATCAATCATTGGATATTTTTGGGAGATTATTTTCCCGGAACCAAAGATTTTTCCAGCTCTTAAGGTTCGCCGTTCTGAAGAAAAGTGTAACGATTGCGGCCTGTGTGCAAAGAAATGTCCTTATGGAATAGATGTAAACAAGGTCGAAAAAGTTAAACATGTAGACTGTACTCTTTGCGGAGAGTGTATCAGCTGCTGCAACAAAGAGGCTCTGACTTTTGGCGGGAAGAAGATTTTCCGTTGGGTGCCTGCAGTATCGGTAATTGTACTTTTTAGTATTGCTTTGTTTTTGGGAACATTGTGGGAGCTTCCTACAATTGATGAAAGATGGGGAGATGCGGCGCAACAGGGTGTGCTTGAAAAAGTGAGAGTAGAGGGTCTTCGTTCTGTTAAATGTTATGGCAGTTCAAAAGCTTTTTCGGCTCAGCTTCAGAAAATAAACGGTGTTTATGGTGTTGCGACATTTGTAAAACATCTGTATGTAGATATTTATTACAATCCTTCGGAAACTAATCCGGATAAGATTAAGGAGTTGATTTATGTTCCGGCAAAATTCAAGATTGCCACTCCTCCGGCAGGTGCTCAAATTAAAGTCGTTACAATTCGTACAGAAAATATGTACGACAAGATGGACCCGAATTACCTGGGCCTTCAGTTCAGAAACGATGGCAAGGGATACTACGGTTTGGAGTCGGAATACGCGTGTCCGCTCATCATCAGGCTCTATATGGATGTTAATGAACCTGTCGACGAAAAATATATCAGGTCGGTTGTAGAAATGAAGGAATTGAAAATGCTTGTTCACGGCGGTGGTACAAACATTGTAAAGGTTAATTTCAAATATATTTCTATGCAGGATGAGGTTGACACAATAGGGCGCAGGGAGTTTCTTGAGCGTCAGTTTAACTATTATAAGAAAGAATATAAGGCAAATGTGGAAAAGTGGGGAGGTAAGAACGAAGCAGTGTATGAACTGGTATATTCCGATTTGGATAAACCTCTCATCGTACGCGGTGTTCCGTATTTGTCCAGCCACCTTTCGCTCATCGACGGCTTCCTTGGCCTTGAAACAACCATAAACGACAACGAAGATTATTGCTTCCGCATCAGATACTCGAAAGATGTTCTTAACGAAGACAAAATATGGGAAGCTCTCAACAGAAAACAGTGGACAGTGAAAACAACCGAAGGTGAAATTCAGGTATCTGATCCTAAATTCGCTTTTACAAATAAAGGTATTACTAAATGAAATTAAAATTAAGCACTATTGCTGCATTGGTTATGGCTTTTTGCAGTACGACAGTAAGTTACGGTGGCTCAAAATTCAAAATTGCATCGCCGCCGGCCGGATCCACAATCAAAGTCATTACAATCCGCACAGAGAATATGACCGAAAGAATGGATTTGAATTATTTGGGTATGCAGTTCCGTAACGAATCGAAGGGATATTATGGATTGGAATCCGAGGATGCAACTCCGCTAATTGTGAGAATTTATATGGATGTAAAAGAGTCGGTAGACGAACAATATCTAAAGTCGGTTGTAGAGAAGAAAGAACTCCAAATGGGTGTTCACGGCGGCGGAAGTAAACTGGTTAATATCGATTTCAAGTTTGTCTCACTTGAAAAAAATACAGGAGAAACAATGACAAGCAGGGCTTTTCTTGAACGTTATTTCGACTTCATGAAAAAAGAGTTTAAACAGAATGTGGAAAAATGGGGAGGGAAGAATGAGGCCGTATACGAATTGGTATATCCGGGTCTTGACAAACCGCTTGTGTTGCGCAGCCTGCCTTTCTTTACCAGCTACCTATCAACTATTGATGGTTGCCTGGGAGTAGAAACAGCAATCAACGAGAAAGAGGAATATTGCTTCCGCATCAGGTATTCAAAAGATGTCCTTAGCAACGACAAAATGTGGGAAGTGCTTACAAGGGAAAAATGGACAATCAGAACAAACGAAGGAGACCTTAAGGAAACAGATCCAAGGCTTTCATTCACAGATAAAGGAATTACAAAATGAGACTTAAAATTAGCATTATTGCTGCATTAGTTATTGTTTTTTGCAGCACAACCTCTTTCGCTCAAAAATTTCCGACAAATGAGCCGCTGCCTGTAGACAGCAAGTACAAGATTGGAAAGTTGGAAAACGGACTTACATATTATATCCGTGAAGCCAAAAACCCAGCCGGAAGGGCAGAATTTTTTATAATCCACAATGTTGGTTCGCTTCAGGAAGAGGATAGCCAAAGGGGCCTTGCCCACTTTTTGGAGCACATGGCTTTTAACGGAACTAAAAACTTCCCTAAAAAGAAACTTCTTGAATATTTTGGAAGTATTGGAGTAAAATTCGGAGCCAATATTAATGCATACACTTCTATGGAGCGTACTGTATACAATATTTCTGCGGTTCCTTCTTTGCAGCGCAGTACAATTCTGGACTCCGCACTGCTTGCGCTTCACGACTGGTCGCACTACATTTCTTGCGAACCCACAGAGGTTGAGGCAGAGAGAGGCGTTGTGCGTGAAGAGTGGCGCAGGGGCGATGATGCAAGGTCAAGAATGATGAAAGGAATATCAAGAGTCGAACAAACCGGTTCAAGGTTTGCCGAAAGGGATGTTATAGGTCTTCCGCAAATTATAAACACTTTTACACGCCAGACTCTTGTTGATTACTATAACAAATGGTATCGTCCGGATCTTCAGGCTATAGTTGTTATTGGCGACGTAAATGTTGCCGATATTGAAAAACGCATTAAAGCGAGATTCTCCACAATCCCTGCTACAAAGAATGGTGCAAAGAGGGAATTCTACACAATACCTGAAAATATTGAACCTATTATCGGTTTTAATACAGACCCGGAATCAAAGGCCTTTTCTGTCAGGATGACAATTAAACTTCCTATTCTTTCTGCTTCCGAGATGCAGACAAACAAGGCTGTTTATGATGATATTGTAAGGGGTGTCTTTTTGGAAATGTTCCGTTCAAGACTACAGGTTGCTTCTGAGAGTCAGGATTCTATGTTCCGCGTAGCTGTTCCTGTTTTAGGGGCAATAAGCTACGCTTCAAAAAGCTTTACTACCACGATGATGCCTACTGGCAACAAAACTGTTTTCAAGGCATTGAAAGGTCTGATGATTGAAGCTGAAAGAGCTCAAAAATATGGTTTTTATAAGGAAGAGTTCGACGATGCAATTGCAAGGGTAAAGAAGTCTGTTGACCAGAATTACCTTAGGGCTAAAAATCCAAAGAATGATGCCTTAGTTAGTGCGGCTGTAGATAACTTCACACGCAACTATCCGCTTGTAACTCCTGAAGATATGTATAAGGTGTCTAAAGAGTGTATCAGCAGTATAACTCTTGAAGATATTAATGCAAACATTCCTAATATCCTCACCGAAAAAAATCGTGTAATAATATTTGCAGTTCCGGAGAGCGATAAGATTTATCTGCCTACAAAAGAGCAGGTTCTTGACATGATGAAAGAGGTTAAGAACTCCGATATCGATAAATTTATTCCTGTAAGCGAGAAGAAACTGACAATAAACTCAAACCTCAAGCCTGCAAAAATATTGAGCGAGAGGGCTGTTACTTCAAAGGATCTTGGAATAGTATTCGAAAAACAACTTGACTCGGCTACCGAATGGGTTTTTGAAAATGGAACCAAAGTAATATGGAAAGAAGAGGGAAGCAACAAAAAAGAGTTTAGAATGAGAGCGTTTAAGACTGGTGGATATTCAGTTCCTGCCGATGTAAAACAGCTTAAGGTTCTTGAATCTTTCCTTACCTATTTTTCGGTAAATGGTCTAAATAAATTAGAACTTCAAAAGTTGCTTGGCAAAAAAACCGCTTCGGTTAAACTTGATATGGGATACAGGCATGCGGGTATATCCGGCTCATATATGGCAAAGGATTCTCTTGTGTTCTGGAACCTGCTTTACAGCTACTTTAATGATGTTTCCGTAGACGATCGCAGCCTGAACAACTTCAAAAATGCTCTTTTAAAGAGTCTTGAGTCGGAGACAACCGAGACCAACAAATACATAGATTCGGTAAATACGCTTAAGTATTCGTCGTTTCCGCTTAAAAAATGTTATACCAAAGAGTTTATAAAATCCATTAATGCAGACTATTTGCTTTCGATTTATAAAGAGGTATTTACAAATGCCAACGGATTCACATTTGTAATCTCCGGGCCGATGACTGCTTCGGAAGCCAAAACTACAGTGGCAAAATATATCGGCACGCTAAAGGGAGAAAAGCCTGCAGTTGCTGTTAAGTACAGCTACAAGGAGCCGGTTATCAGAACAGGAGAGGTATCTATCAGATATAAGGCCGAAAACATGTTAAGCTCGAAGGCTTCAGTTAACAGAATCTACACTGCACTGGTTCCATACTCGCCTGAGACAAATATGTACTCGAAATTTATCACATACATTCTTCGCGAAAGATATATGAAGTCTATCCGCGAGGAGCGTGGAGGTACCTATCATGTAGGCGTAGCAAACGATATGTTCAAGTTCCCTCAGCCAAGTCTTCAGATTGCAATTGATTTTGATACCGATCCTAAACTAGTGGACGAACTTCTCCAGGTTGTTCAGGACGAGATAAACAATTTTATCAAAAACGGACCAACCGACAAGGAGATGAAAGAGATTAAACTCTATCTCTCGAAAGTTTATCAGGACAGAAAAGAGGACACAAACTGGATAGGTTTAATCTCAGGTGCTCTTAAGTCCGAAGAAAATCTTTCACAATCGGAAGTAACCATGCTTGACAAGACTACCGCTGCAGATATTAAGAAATTTGCGAACAAAGTCTTCAAGGCCAATAACCGTATGACATTTGTCTTCGAACCAAAAAAATAGTTAGTTAATTAGTTAGTTAGTACCAATGCTTTATTCAGTGAGGCTGCCCAAATCCGTGGGCAGCCTTTATTATTTATTTGAGTACCCCCGGTTCCTGGGCCGGTTTGCACTTCCTTTTCTCTGCGACAACTTGGATGCAAAACGCTGTTGCACAATCGTTTGCTAAAAACAAACAAACATTATATCTGTTTGTTTTTAGCAAATATTTGCAAATCTGTATTTTATCACATAAAATTTATCTGATTGTAAATTTTAAATATCTAATTATTGTAAAGGAATTTACGAAATCCTTTTACATTAGCAGAAATATAAAATTTAAAGATATGTGGGAGGGAGGTTATGTGAAGAGAGTGCAGGAAGGAAGTATTCATGTATATTTCCGGGGGAACAACCGGCAAAATGTGTTTTATGACGATGCGGACAGGGTTTCTTTTTTAAGCAGATGTGGTTTCTATTCGAATAAATACGATTCAGTAGTCCAGGAATTTGTGTTAATGGACAATCATGTTCATCTTCAGCTTCAGACAAATCAACTTACAAGATTAATGAAGAGTATATTAGTTAGTTTTGGGCATTGTTATAATAAGAAACACAATACAAGCGGAAATCTGTTTCAGTCGCCATTTAACAGTGTCTGCAAATATTCCGATGAATGGAAAATTGACAGTATGCTTTACATTTTGCAGAATCCGCTGGCTGCAGACATTTGCAAATACCCGAAAGATTATATGTGGAGTTCTTATCATTTTCATTTTAATGGAAACACTCCGTTAAAGAAATACATTAAAGTAGATACCGACATAATAGATAATTACTTCAAAAAATTTAAGAAATTAGATTCGGCCATATTTGAAAGAAAGATTAAGAATATAGAAATTGATGAATACAAGCATAAGCAATTTGACAGGCTTTCAAACAGTGAATTATGCGGCATAATCTCAAACTTGACAAGGGGGAAAAGTATATTTAATTTAACAATATCCGAACTCGAAGACTTGATTATAAAACTCAATGCAGAAACAAATGCATCAATGTTCCAGATAGCATCCCTTACTCACGAAAACTACGACTATGTGAGAAAAATCTGCAAGAACAGATGAACCATTGATTGTAAATATTTGATCCAAAGCGCGCGAATGAATGGTTAATCAACTAGTTACTAAAAACAAACAGACATAATGTCTGTTTGTTTTTAGTATATTGCAGACAATCAGGAGTTTAGTCCTGCTTGTGGAGGCTAGATGGAGCCGTTTAGGTGCTCCTTTGTCGCAGGTCTACGCCTTCGGCTGAATGTATTGCCTGCCGTACGGCTAAAAACCGAGGCGCAGCCGCACTATCTATTGAATCAACATCCTTTTTTGTAGCTCAAGTTGGCGTAAAGCGCTTATCTCTAGTTATCTACTAAAAACAAACAGACATTATATCTGTTTGTTTTTAGCAACTTGTTATAAATATGGGTGTTATAAAAAAGAACCGCCCGAAAACGGGCGGTTCTAAAAACATTAATGGTCATTGAGCAAATTGCTCGGGACTATGACCAGTTTATTCGCGGATATTGCTAAAAACGACTATTTGTCCGAAAACTTCATTTCGTTTAAGAGGTAGCCGGCGCCGCAGTATTTGTCAATTACCCACATGATGTAACGGATATCTACGTTTACGCACTTGTTGTAGCCGTTTACAAAGTATGCGTTACCTGCCATTGATTCTCTGTTTCCGTCAAATGCAAGACCTATTAGTTCACCTTTTGCGTTGAGGACGGCACTTCCGGAGTTGCCACCGGTAATGTCATTGTCCGAAAGGAAGTCAACATATAGTTTTCCGTTCTGACCCCATTTGCCCCAGTTTGCAGTGTTTAATGCTGCTTCGTAACCTGGTTTTGCTTTGAACTCATAGTTTGTAGGATCAATCTTTTCGAGGATTCCTTCGGTTGTAGTCTGGTAACCGTAGTAAACTGCGTCACGTGCATTGATTCCGCCAACTGTTCCGTATGTGAGCCTCATTGTTGAGTTGGCATCCGGATATGTGCTGATGCCTTTCTCAAGCTTCATCTCATACATTGCATGAGTGTAATCGGTTCTAAGGCTTGCCATGTCTAAATCGGCATCTTTTAGCAGCTTGTCTTCGGTGCGGTTGTATTCAACAATTCCGCTTGACTTGACAATTATAATAATAGGGTCGGCTAAAATCTCGTTTACACCTCTTTTTACCTTGAAGAAGTTGTCAAGACGGGCAGGATCGGTTAACACACTGTTGTCGTATACATAGTCGGCAAGTTTATCGGTGCTGTTGTCGCATTTAGCCAAAAGCTCCTTAAATTCGGGAACCATATACGATACAGGAACCTCTTTTACATAGTAGCGAAGCATAACCTTGAACAATTCTCTGTCTGCAGTAATATCGCTGCTTTCAAAAGCCGGTTTTGCAACCTTGTTGTAAAAGAATACAACATTGCTGTCCGATGGAAAAATTGAGTCCTTTTTTGCCCTGATTGCAGTTGATGCAATAGTGTTAAAACGCTGTGCATTTCCTGTGAATTCGGCACCTCTTACAATAGACTCTCTGAAATACTCCTTAATTTTTGTAATATCGGCAATTGTCTCATGCCCTTTCTTAAGGTTTTCAAGCATCTTTCCGTATTTAGTCACTCTCTCCGGTTTTGCATTTATCCAATTTTGCAATTCTGCTTCATTGGCCGCAATCTTTTCAATAATGTCAAAACGATTGATGCAGATGTTTTCCCATTTTGCATAGTCGGTGTAGTTGCTTATTCCAAAGTACTTATCGGAATACTTAAGACGAATTGCATCCGAGCCATCCATGTATTTTTTCCAAACATCAAGTTTTGCTCTTCTTACACCGCTAATAACTGGATTAAGGATATCATACTTCTCTTTAAGTTCGAAAGAAGATGTATACCTGTTTGTCCTTCCGGGGTAGCCCAGAATCATGGTATAATCGTTCTCCTTTACCCCTTTTGTAGAGATTGTAAGGTATTTGTTTGCTTTGAGAGGAACATTCGAACTTGAATATTCAGCAGGTTTTCCGTCTTTGCCGGCATAAACCCTGTACATTGCAAAGTCTCCCTTATGCTGAGGCCATCCCCAGTTGTCGGTCTCTCCGCCAAATGCGCCTACAGATACCGGAGGAGCACCTACAAGGCGAACATCGGTATAGGTCTCCATAAAGTAGAGATAGTATTTTTCGCCTCTCCACATTGAAGATAAGCCAACTTCGTAACCGGGAGATTTGTATTTGTCTTCGAGAATACCAGAAACCCTTCTCATGAAAAAGATACCTCTTGGTCCGATTTTATCGAGACTGTCTATTATCCGATGGGTCTCCTCAGTTACATCCTTAACTCTGCGCAGGAATGTTACTGTTTTCCCCTTAATAGGTCTTTCGTCGTCCATCTTCATTGCCCAGAAACCATCCTCAAGATAGTTCTTTTCAGGTGTGCTCAGTGCATGAACATCGCCATATGCGCAGTGGTGGTTGGTTATCATAAGACCATTCGGAGAAATAATGCTTCCGCTGCAGCTACCGCCGTCGATGGCAATAATTGCGTCTGAAAGTGCGCCTCCGTTCTCATTATAAATTTCGGCAGGAGATAATTTCAGACCCTTGCTCTTCATCAACTGGTAAAGCTGCTTGTCAAGCAGGTTGGCCATCCACATTCCTTCGTCGGCAAAAGCGTAGGTTACAGTTAAAAGTAACGCTGCCGAGAAAGCTAAAAATCTTTTCTTCATCGTGTTTTTTTAAATTAAATCATTAAAAGTTTATACCAACAGTGAAGGATAATGTCGAACGAGACTGGCCCGGAAGTACTCCGGTGAGAATGTTGTCAAGTTTTCCTCCATCGTTGAGAAACTGATGTCTGTAGTTTACACCGCAGAAA